>Ga0247611_10000124_pt1 | contig 156189 bp, 145 predicted proteins | sample 177DNAGHGhighgp2_FD_192422 | JGI IMG/M metagenome (GOLD analysis project Ga0247611, IMG submission 192422) | Sheep rumen microbial communities from Palmerston North, Manawatu-Wanganui, New Zealand - 1770 DNA GHGhigh gp2 | ecosystem: Host-associated > Mammals > Digestive system > Stomach >...
TAATAGAATCATCATCTCCTTCAACAATCGTGGCCTCCTTATTTTTAAAATCAGCAGGATTAAAACCGAAACGTAGCAAAAATGTGTTATAGTTCATATAAGCCTCCTTAGTTTTACGTTTTGCTACTTAAAATTATAGAGGCCCTTTTTATTTAACGAAGTTATAAACCTATCAAAAAGAACGGGGTGTGCTTCCGGTTACTCCCCGTTTAATTTGAAAGGGCCAAGAAATGGAATAACAAAAAACCATTCATCGTTGTGGTGAATGGTTTTTGTTTAATTCTTAATTAATTATTTCTTTTCTTCGAGAATTTCTGCTCTACGAACTTTGGCTAATTTAGCGAGTTCCATTAAAGCTTTTCTGGCTCTACCAGCAGCGGCTTTGTTGCCCTTTTCGACGAATTTTGCATTTTCTTCCATAAAGGATTCATATGCTGCTTTGATTTGTTCAACTGTTGACATTTTAACTATTTAGACCACGATCTTTAATTAGATGCAGTCATTCCTTTCTGATTACTATTTTAGCAAATATTTAAAATAATCGACAATTATTTTTCTTTTTTGTAATATGTGTGTACATTGTACTTACAATTTTGTTATAATATAGCCGGAGGTAATAATATGGCTGCAATAGCAAAAAACAATCGAATCAACATTCGTGTTTCTGATGATGACAAAGAAATGTTAGAGTTAGCGGCACGATATTCAAAACAAAGCTTATCATCTTATATTGTTGATATTGTTTTAAAGCAAGCCGAATTGGACATTAAAAAGAATGAAACTATTACGTTGAACAACGAGCAAAGAGATTTGTTTCTAAAAAATTTAGACAACCCACCTCTACCTAATGAAGCCTTAAAAAGTTTATTTAAATGATTGAATTTAAAACATTAACTTCTTTCGAAACAGCTTATATTTTCAAAGGCTTTGATTGTGGAGACGAGAATCTAAACAAATATATCAAAACTCATGCATATCAAAATGATAAGAATCATTTAAGTAAAACATTTGTTTGCTTTGATAATAATGTTCTAGTTGGGTTTGTAACATTATGCAATTCACAAGTGGATTTTGAGGAAATGCCAACCTCTTACAAGAGAAAACATCCTCGATATCCTGTTCCCGCAATTAAAATAGCTCGACTTGCTGTTGAAAAATCCTTGCAAGGAAGAGGATATGGTAAAGATATTATTACATTCGCCTTCAAAAAAGCGATTCAAGTATCGTTAAACGTTGGTGTAAAAGCAATCATAGTAGATGCAAAAGAGAGTGCTAAAAATTTCTATATAAAGTATGGTTTCATTCATTTAAAAGATCAGACTTACTTCTTACCAATTGAAACAATTGTTGAAGCTTTGTTGAACTAAAAAAGACCTAACATGTCTTTTTTGTTTTAGTCCTTTATTTTATTATTTTCTATTTAAGTAGTGGACACTGATTGGCTTAATTTCTTGCTCCACTCTAGCAAGGAATTCTTCGCTTCTTTCTCCACCTGATTCAAATAAAATTTGAAAGACGATTTCTACACAATTTTTGCCATCAACTTCACTAATGCTTGAACTCATTGAATGTAAGGAAGCGTCGAATTCGTGACATAAACTATGAAGTTTACCAAGTACTGCTTCTCCAGCAGGAACAACAACAACCATGGTTGGATTATTTTTAGAGATTTTAACTTCAACCTTTCTAAATAGTGTTAACACTAAAAAGATGAGTAATGTACCTGCAGTTGCAAGAATGAAATTGAATGAACCACAAGCAATACCGATGGCCATTGATACCCAAATAGTGCCAGCAGTAGTTAATCCTTTAATTCCGCCACTGCGATGCATAATAGCTCCAGCGCCAAGGAAACCGACACCAGTGATGACTTGAGCAGCTAGTCTAGCCACATCTCTACTATATTCTGTAATTGGGAATCCATATATAGAGATAATCATCACAATAGTGGATCCGATACCGACTAGTAAGTGGGTTCTAAGTCCAGCGCTTCTGCCTTTTCTTTCTCTTTCGATACCAACGATACCGACAAGAATAACGCAAAGTAATAAAGCGGCTAAACTTAATAATAAATTACCAAGTGGCCAGCCACCAGGTTGCCACTTTAAGGCTTCTTCAATTAACTTTTGGTCAAAAGTAATATATTTCATATAACTACCTCAATTAATAATTGTACTACAAATACTGAATTATTTCATCAAATATAGAAATAATGAATTATTTCTTTTCTTCGAATTCAACGTCGATAGCTTCTTCTTTGTTGATGTCTTTCTTATTCTCTTTTTCATCGACACTATCAACAAGTTCTTTAGCGGTTTTGCCAATTTGCTTGCCTAAATCTCTAAAGCCGTGTCCGACTTCAGTCCAAGCTTCTCCGGTTTTAGTCTTTTTACCTTCCCCATTGGAGTTAGATTCATCAGTGAAGGCTACTTTCATTGTGGTGCCCATTGCTTTGCCAAAATTTTTAAAAGCGTGGCCGAAACCTTTGCCTGTATCTTTAAAATTTTCTTTGTTATTTGACATGAGTATCGCCTCTAAACTATATAATGCGACAAAAAATATTAGAAATAAATAGAATATTTTTTCTTTTATGCTCATAATTAGAGCATGCGTAAATTAACTAAAGAACAAAAAGACGAATTAGAAGCGATATATCAGTTCTATTTAAACAATGAAAATGTTAAAAGAATGAACGAGATACAAATGCATAGAGGTTCTAGCTGCTATATCCATTCTTTTAGAGTGGCAAAACTCTGTGTTAAAAAAGCTGCTAGATATCAAAGATATACTTTTGAAGATTTAAAAAACATCTTAGTAGCGTCAATTCTTCATGATTATTATCTTTATGATTGGCGAGAACATCATGAATTAAGAAAAAAACATGGTAGAAGACACCCATTAGTGGCGTGCGCTAATGCGATTAGAGATTTTAATATCCCAGTAGAAGTGCAAGACATTATCAAAAGCCATATGTGGCCTTTAACTCCAAAACTATATCCAAAAACTAAAGAAGCTAAGCTTGTTAATAGAATGGATAATCATATCGCTACTAGAGAAGGGTTAACCTTTAGAGCGTTTAAAAGAAAAAGACACGAGAAATATATGAATATGATTTCACACTTATTTGACTAATGGCGTGAATTATTACTTTTGTAATTGCGCTTTTTAATTATATGAATTATAATTTGCCCTGGTTTTTATTGAGGAGTTTTATGAATAAAAAGAAATCACTAGCATTGTTATTTACAGCTGTTGTACCAGCAGTTTGTATTTTGTTGGCATCTTTACATATGAGTGATGTTTATACATCTTCGGCTGATAATACCACAGGTGGAACATATACCTTAAGAATTGATGGTTCTAATCCATTTGTGGTTGGTGAAGATCCGATTTCAACTTTGAATGCATACACTAAAAACGGCAATTTAATTGTTTTTGAGGCAATGAATATAGAATCTCAAGATAATTATTTATGTGTCCTTCCGGATGATTCTGGGACATATAGTTATTTTGTTAAGAACCGCACTCCCATTGATGGAATTATTGGATTTAAAGCTGTTTTTGCTGACGAAGACATTAGTGACCATTTATTTGTTGAATGGGTTAATGACTCTACTGGTCAAGTTGATTCAGCGGTTGCGTTAAATAATCAATATGTTGATATTAGTAGTTCCATAGTTATGAATCCATCATATCTTAAATTCACTGCTACTGATTATAGTGGCAATAAAAAAACTGCTATTCAATGTATTGAATATTATTATTCTTGTACTCCAACAGAACACAGTGAGTTCCCAAGTTACCTTAAAGCGGAAATCATCAATGGAAAAGCTTATATTTCCGAGTATATATCCTTATCCGCAGGCACCAGGACTATAAACATCCCAGCCTGTTATCAAGGCTACCCAGTCGTTGGAATTAAGGATGCAAGTGTTTTTAATTCAGATAATTCTGTGGGATATGTCTATTTGCCTGATTCCATAACTTCAATTCCTGCAGGAGCATTTTCATGGTGTCAAAGATTAACCGGCATTAGAATGTCTAACAATATTACTTCGATACCAAATTCTGCCTTCTATAATTGTAATGAACTTCTTGAATTTGATTTCTCATCAAATATCAAATCAATCGGAAGCAATGCTTTCTATAATACAGGTTTAAGCGGACAAATTGTTTTGCCATCCTCCGTTACTAGCGTTGGCTCAGGTGCTTTTGGCTCATTTGGTGGCAGTAAAGTTGATTCAATTGTTGTTTCATCGAATGTTTCTATCAGTAAAGATGGTTATAATCCATCGATTATATTGCACACCGATGTAAAGACTGGTACCGCCATGTTAAGCGGTGTATATGGAGTCACAGACACTACAGTATATCAATATAACATTGACTCTAAGACTTATTTTAAATATGTAAAATATGATGTTGGAGATGGAGAAAGTTTGGCTATTGTTTCTTGCAATTTAGGGCAAACAACAGCTTCATCAATTTTCACAATTCCTAGCGATATCGATGGTTTACCAATTACATACATTGGCCCTTCTGCGTTTGATTCTTCTAGTGTCTCCCAGTTAGTACTCCCATATGATCTGATGTATTTAGGTGATGATGCTTTTAAGAGTTCTGGAATCACTTTATTAAGAAGCTTCGATGGTTTGCAAATGATTGGTAAAAATTGTTTTGGACAATCAACTTATACAAGCCGAGATAATTACTTAAATCTTTATCTAAATACTGAATCAATAAAATATATTGGTTATGGAGCATTTAAAAATTTAAATACACGTTTATATTTTGATGGTAGTGATCCAACATCATTGCTTCCGTATGGATGGGATTCAAGCATTAAAAGTAAAACTATTTACACCAACCAACACTTTGCTGGCCCATATGATATTTATCCAATTGACTTTGTAACTTCAGAAAATGTGGCAGTGGATGTTTATCACAACATTAATATGACTTATATATCTAGAGATAGAAACAAAGACTATCTTAAAGATCTATCAACAGGAGAACCAACCACTGTCAGCACAGGTTCAATCTTATTTAGAATCAACTGCGAGACTAAAGACTTTACTGTTGATGACATCGCTATATCTTCCAGTGGTGCAACAGTTACTTCTTTAGGAAATCAAATATTTAGAATTGATAATTTAGCATCATTTGCTAAAGTGACGCTTACTGCTCCTGCTGTCGAACAAACTCGTACAGTCACTTTGGTTCCATCTGGCACAATGAGTCCATTTTTCTATGATGATCCTAGTTCGATGCTTGAGCCAGCAGAAGGATTGACTCATTTAGCGACTGATATTGATGGAAACCCTTCTCATGATGATACCGGCATGGTTTCTTTCAAAATTAATCCTGGTCAATATAAGAAGCCAGTTTTTAATGGAGATTGTATTGTCGGAACTTACGATCATTACACAATTAGTAAAGATAAAGTTACTATTTATGGGGTTGCTTCTGATTTAACTGTTAACTTACAAGAAACAAATGATTATTACACTGTGGATTTTACCTATGATGAAGGAGTTGATTATATTATTGTTTACCCAACTCAAACTTACACATCCACAAGCGGGGAGATAACTGATTCTACAGTAAGTAGAGATCCTACTACTGGTTTACCAGCATCTTCTTATTCATATAGTAAACCACAAGTGAATTTTGAATTTGTTTTAAAAGAAGGATATGCTTTGTCCTCGATTTCAATCACCCCATCAAGTGGTTATAAGAATTTAAAAATTCCAAGCGGAAATATTAGAAGAATTACTGTTATTACAACCAATCTTGTTGTAAATATAACAACAAGTCTTCAATAAGCGCTTTCATTATTGTGCATCAATAAATAACAAATTTAGGCGAAAGAAGAATAACTATGAAAAAAGTTTTATATCTAGTACTTGAAAATTCTCCTAAGGCTATTGAGACTTTAGAAGAAGTTAAAAAAGAAGGATTTAACGCCACAGTGGTGTCTACTGAATCTCTTAGACATGCTTTAGATGAATCTCCTGAAGATCATCATTTCTTTGGTTTAAGACATTTAGAACAAGAAGTAACAACTTCCTCTTTATGTTTATTTATTGTTGAAGAGAGTCAATTAGCAACAATTATTAAAGTCATTAAAGAATGCACAAATAATTTCAAAGACATTAAGGGATTTATGTATTCCCAAAGTGTTGATAATTACGAAGGATCAATCTAATTAATTATGGATTTTCATATTTTCCTATATATAGGCATTCTTTTAATTGCGGCGTTACTCTCCACGAGATTAATGAAGATTTTTAAGCTTCCAAATGTTACCGGCTACATCATTACCGGTATCATCATGGGGCCATTTGTTTTTGGTTTATTCTTTAATCATTTTACCTATGACGGTATTAAGACGTCTGTTATTTATAACTTTGTTGATCAAATCAAGTGGGTATCGACAATCGCTCTAGGTTTTATTGCTTTTTCCATTGGCTCTTCTTTTAAAACTAGTGCGATTAAAGCAGTAGGTAAGAAAGTATTAGTTATTACCATCTTAGAAGCTTTATTAGCTTCTGTATTTGTTATTCTTGCTTTAATGATTGCTCATTTTATCGTCCCTGATAAGATTAGTTGGCAGTTAGTGTTAGTCCTTGGTGCGATTGCTAGTGCGACCGCTCCAGCAGCCACTTTAATGGTCATTAAGCAATATAACGCAAAAGGTCCTTTAGTGAATACGTTACTTCCAGTTGTAGCCTTAGATGATGCCGTTGCTTTAATTTTATTTGCGATTTTATTTCAAATCGCCTCTTCTTTAAGCTTAGGCGGAGAATTTGATGTCTATAAAATGATTTTTAAGCCAATCATTGAGATCCTTATTTCATTAGGAATTGGAGCAGTGTTTGGTGTTATTGTTTCTTTACTTAACAAAGTGTTTAAAAGCCGTAATAACAGAGTAATTTTAGCGATATTTGCGATATTCTCTTGCTGCGGACTTTATTTCCTATTTAAAGCAGACTACATGGGCGGCTTTGAATTATCTAGCTTATTAATGTGTATGATGGCAGGCGCTTTATACACTAACTTATTTAAAAATAGTGGTCCAACTTTAGATGTCTTAGATAGATTTACCCCTCCAATTTATTTATTATTCTTTGTAATTTCAGGAGCCTCATTAGACTTAACCATCTTCTTTAATGACACTGGTATATTAGTGGTGATTGTTGCCTCTGTTTATATTGTCTCTAGAGTGGCTGGCAAATATAGTGGCGCTCGAATTGGAGCGAAGGTCTCTCACGCTGAAGAAAGCGTACAAAAATATTTAGGATTCGCTTTAGTTCCTCAAGCTGGTGTTGCTATTGGCTTAGCTACTACTGCTAGTAATTTATTTACTGATGGAACAGGCGCTTTAATTATGGCGATTGTCTTAACTTCAACTTTAGTTTATGAATTAATTGGCCCAGCTTGTGCGAAATTCGCCTTTAAAAAAGCTGGCGAAATTGAATAGTAATATAATATGGCCGAAAGGTCATTTTTTTAGATTTAATCGAAAAAAACATTTTTTATTTACGAGAGTTCTAATATTTATGTATAATAACCTCTTTGATAAATAAATCAAAGGGGATAATCGTCCTAGGAGAACCCTTATGAAAAATTTAAAAATGAAATTTGTTAGTTACGGATTTGCTTTTGTTATGCTTGCTAGTACTTTAACCGCAGTTAACTTAAAACAAGCTAAAAAGGTCTACGCTGTTGGAGCTGTTGGCCCTAATGGTGGAATCGTATTAAGAAACGATGTTAAGGAAGAAGAAATGGTGAAACGCACTCCATTTTTATCTCCAACTGACCCATATTATACTGGAGCCTCTAAAGCTGATGACCCTTTATATCAAACTGGAAAACAATATTATCAAAACGTTTCTATGGATAATGTTGGTGATATCGAATCAACTTGGGACAAATATACAGGCAAAGGCTCTTTGATTGCTGTTATTGATAGCGGTATTGAATATGACCACGAAGACTTTAAAAGAAACGGACAATCAATTATCTCTGATAAATCTGCATATTTTGAAACTGATGAATATACAGAAACTGTCTCAATCCACAAAGCATCAAGTGAAGGTTGGTCAGTGTTATCTCATGACTATGAAAGCGATGGACAAGGCGGAAAAGAGTGGGCTGACCATGGTAGTAACGTCTCAGGTAGTGCAGCCGCTAGTAATAATGGAGTAGGCACTGTCGGTATTGCCCCAGGTGCTAATATCTTAGCTTTAAAAATTGATTTCTATGACCCATCTATTATTGAGGCCATTAAATACGCTGTTGATAATGGAGCGGATGTTATTAATTTATCATTAGGTGGATTTGATACCGATGAATATCCTTATGGATATGAAGATTATGCCTCTGCCGGCACAAAAACTGTCTTTAAAGATGCTATTGATTATGCTTATGATAAAGGAGTGATTGTTGTTGCCGCTGCCGGAAATGAAAGCACTGACTGCAAATCATATCCAGCATGTAATGATCACGTAATTGGTGTTGGAGCTTTAGAGCCTTATACTGATAAATTTGATAGTGAATATTCTAATTATAATAAGATTACCGACACCGCTTCTACAAAAGGGATATCTGTTGATATTACTGCTCCTGGTAGCGTTTGTGCTCCTGGAATTAAAGATCCAACTAAATCTACTAAAACACTAGGCTATCACTTTACTAGTGGAACAAGCTTTTCTAGCCCAATTGTTGCTGGAGCAGCAGCATTATGGAAAGAAAAATATCCTAACGGCACACCTGATGAATTCGAAGAAGATTTATATGATTCTGCATATAAATGCAGCAGTTATTCTTTTAGATATTATGGACATGGTAATTTAGATGTCTATAACTTATTAGATATGGCTAATGATGGTGTCTCAGTTGATGTCAAATCATTCGAGTTGAATACTAAATCTAGCGATGTCACAGTCACCGCAACAAGTAAAGAAGGAACTATCTCTTCTTGGGTTAGTGGAAACACTAATGTGGTCACTGTTAGTGGTGCTACGGGTAGTACTAGCTCAACTGCAACAATTCATGTAGTAGGTGCGGGTACTACAACTATTACAGTTAGTGATAGTTTAGGTCAAAGCACTACTATTAGTGTTACTGTTAGTCAATATGTTGCCGTTAACGGTATTTCTGTTAGTGAAAATATTGAAGTTAAAGAAGGTAAAAAGGTCAACTTAAATGCTTCTGTATTACCTACTAACGCCACTAATAAAGAAATCGAATATGTATCTAATGATACTAGTGTCGCTACAGTATCAGAAGAAGGACAAGTCACTGGTGTTGCTGTTGGAGAAACCACATTAACTTTAACTGCTGAAGAAGTCACTAAAACTGTTAACGTAAATGTCGTTGAAGCTACTGATGAAGAATATCGAATTGTTTTCTCTTCTAGTCAGCAAGATAGTAAAGAAGAATTAGATGATATTTTAGATATTGTAGAAAGCGGTGGTTCAATCATCTCTTCTACCAGTTCTTCTAGAGCGTATGAAGGTGTTAACGGCTTAAAACTTGGAAGTAGAAATAATAATGGCTCCTTTAGCTTAACTTTCACTGATTCTTTAAATATTACATCAATCACTGTTAAAGCTTGCTATTATAATACTAATACGAGTGCTACTATTACCGTTGGTAATAAAACAATCAATGACCTTACTTCCTCTTTAGCAGATTATGAATTAACTTATGATGGTACAGCAGTAAGCACACTCAGCGTTTCTGCTAAATCTAGAGTGTATATTAAATCATTAACTATTGTTTCTAGTGCGACTCCATTTGTTCCTACAACTCTTGAATCCATATCGTTAAACACTAGTAATGTTCAAAAGACATTTACAGTTGGCGATACATTTTCTAGTCAAGGTTTAGTGGTCACTGCTTCTTATAGCGATGGCACTTCAAAACCAGTCACTAACTATTCTGTGAGCAAACCAAATATGTCTACTGCTGGCACTAAAACAGTCACAATTAGTTATGCTGAAGATAATGTTTCTGTTACAGCCACTTATGAAATTGTGGTTAATGAAAAACCAGCCCCAGCATCATCAGGCTGTGGCGGAAATATTGTAACCACAAGTGTCGTTTTATCGGCCTTAGCGGTAATAGGCGTAATCTTACTTTTAATCAAACGCAAAAAAGAAAACTAAACTCCTAGTTTATAAATAAAAAAAGCTTGCCTTCCAGGCAAGTTTTTTACTTATTAAACACCTCTTCAAAATAGGTTTTATTTTCGTTTAAATTAATTAATATCTGAGAGGCTGAGACAATGGCTTTAGACCCACTTGAACCTCGACATTTTAAAACAGTCTTTTTCACTCCCAACATAATCGCCGCTCCACTTGATTCAAAGTCGTATAGGCTAATTAAGTGACTAGCGATCATTTTGGCTTCATTTTCTTTGTTAGTCTTTTTACCAAATTTAATAATTTCTCTAATCAAATTTGAGGCTACCCCTTGAGTAACTTTTAAAACTTGATTACCACTAAAGCCATCGCACACTAAAACATCGCATAAATGGTCAAGAGCTTTACTACCTTCGATATTACCGATAAAGTTTATACCTTCTTCTTGTTCTAAAAGTGGATAAGTTTCTTTAACTAATTTATTTCCTTTTGTGGATTCTGAACCAATCGATAATAACCCCACTTTAGGAGACTCTATTTTATAGAGTTTTTTCATAAATTCACTACCTAAGTGAGCAAATTCGACAAGTTGATGAGGGCCAACATCAATAGAGGCGCCAGTATCAACGACACAAGTACATTTACCTTCATCAATTGTTGGTAAGACCGCTGCTAATGCGGGTCTAGTTCTATTTTTATCTAATAGATATTTTATAGAGCCAACCATTAAAGCTCCAGTTGCCCCACTAGAAATCACTCCGATTGTTTCTTCGTTTTCACTTGCTTCTTTTAGGGCTAAAAAGATGGAAACTTTATCTTTTTTATAAAAAGCCTCAACTGGATTATCGTAGTTAGTGACAGTCTCATAAGCTTCTATGACTTTAGTTCTATCTTTTGGAAAGTTATATTCCTCTATGAGTTTAGGATCTCCAACAATAACAAAACCAATATCAAAGTTATTTTCTAATACTTCTTTAACCCCATCTAATATAGCTTTAGGACCTTGATCACTTCCTAAAGTATCGATAACTACATATTTCATATTATTTACCTGAGTAATATTATATCTTTAATTTTATTTGATAAAATCGACTTTTTGCTTTAAAAGTTCATCACCAACAAATGTTGGTGAAGCAATATAACTTGAATAATATTTATAATTTATTATAATAGTCAAGGTTGAAAGTAGACTATTAAAGATATTATTTATGAATACACAATCAGTGATTAATGGCTCAACATTTGTTGAACTATTAAAACTTGGCTATAAAAACTTAGTGACACATCTCCAAATTATCAATGATTTGAATGTTTTCCCTGTTCCTGACGGCGATACTGGCACTAATATGAAACTCACTTACTCTAATGGGCTTAAGACCATTAGTGATGATGATGCTAGTGTTGGTAAGATTGCTGATGAATTTGCTAGGGGAATGTTATTTGGAGCAAGAGGAAACTCTGGAGTTTTGTTAAGTCAATATTTTAGAGGCTTTGCCGATGCTATTGCTAATGTAGTAGAAATATCCGTACAAGATTTTGCCTTTGCTATGGTGGGAGCTTATAAAAATGCTTATCACGCTTGCGCTGATGTTGCTGAAGGAACAATCTTAACAGTGGCTAGAGAATCAATAGAAGCGGCTAAATACTGTATTACCGGCAAAGAAAACTATCTCGATTTCTTTACTAAAGTAGTTTTAGAGATGAGAAAATCTTTAGATAACACTCCAAATTTACTTCCTGTTTTAAAGGAAAATGGAGTTGTGGATTCTGGAGGAAAAGGCCTATTAACTATTTTTGAAGGATATTTATCCTTCTTTACTGGTAAAGAATTAGAAGAATCTAGTGAAGTAGAATTAGAAGAATCTAATCCAATGGATAAAATTGACTATTCTGCATTTAATGAAAATAGTGAATTTGAATTTGGATATTGCACTGAATTTTTACTCCAATTATTAAATTCCAAAATTAACGTTAGTGAATTTGATATCAATTCTTTTATCTCTTGGATGCAAAGTCATGGAGAATCTCTTGTTTGTTTCCAAACTGGCACTATTGTTAAAGTTCATATTCACACCAAAACCCCTTATGTAGTTATTGAATACGCACAAAGATTTGGTGAATTTGTAGCTTTCAAAATGGAAAATATGGCTCTTCAACATAATAACGTCATTAAAGAAGAAAATAAAAAACGTGGCGAAAGAAAAAAGATTGCCATTATCACTGTAGCGCAAGGAGACGGGATTATTGAATCCTTTAAGGGATTAAGAACTGATTTAGTTTTAAATGGTGGCACCACCATGAACACTAGTGTAGCTGAATTAATTGATGCTTTTAACTATGTTAACGCTGATGATATATTCCTACTTCCTAATGAAGCTAATATGATCAAAACCGCTCATCAAGCAGCAGATTTATATAAAGATAGTGTAGTTCACGTTATTGAAACCAAAAATATTCAAGAAGGCTTTGCGGCCCTCAATAATTATTTTGATGAAGATTTATCTCCTAAAGAAGTGGAAGATTGCCTACTAGAAGGTGTACAAGGAATGATTCCTTTAACAATCTTTAAAAGCGGTAAAGAAGCTAATATAGAAGGTGATATCGCTCCTAAAGGAAGTTATGTCGAAGCAATTGGTCATAAATTAATTGGCTATCAAGAAGATATTATTGAAGCCACTTTAGAGGCATTCTCAAAAATTGAAGATATTGAAGATAAAAGCTTTGCTTTTGTGTTCTTTGGACAAGCTTTATCAGAAGAATTAGCTAATGAAATTATGGAAGTTTTAAATAGAGACTATCCTCAAGTGGAAATTGGTCTAATTCCAGGTAAACAAGATATATACGACTTATTAATAGGAATTTACTAATGCTAGAAAGACTAAAGAAACTTATTAAACAAAATATGCCAGATTCTGACGCAGAACACGCGACCGAATCTACAAAATTAGTGGATTTAGGAATCGACTCCATTGGAATGATGATGCTTTCTATGTCGATGGAAGAAGAATTTGGTGTGGAATTTACTGACGCTATTCCTTTTGAGACTGTTAAAGATGTATTAGATTATTTAAATAAAAACGCCACAAAATAAGAAAGAGGTAAGAATATATGTATAAACTATTTTTTGATACTGACTGTGATATCACTCCAGAAATTGCTAGACGTTACGACGCTGGCTTAATTTCTATGCCCTATGTCGTAGAAGAAGAAATCTATCCTTTTAAAGACAGTGACACATTTGACTATAAAGCATTTTATAAAATGCTTAGAGGCGGGGTTTTACCAACTACATGTGCCTTAAGTAAGGCTCAATATATTGAATATTTCGAACCAACTTTAAAAGAAGGAAAAGATATTCTATATGTTCACTTCTCTAGGGTGATGACTGTCTCTATAGATGTATGTGAAGAAGCTATTAAAGAGTTATTAGAAAAATATCCAGGAAGAAGAATCCAATTAGTGGATACTAAAGGGATTACTGTTGGTGGTTATGTTTGTTCTTTAGAAGTTGCCGAACTTTATAAAGCCGGTAAGTCCATAGATGAAATCGTTGAATGGGCTAAAACGGGTATTGATCAAATGGCGTTTTATTTCTTCGCTGATAATATCAAATTCTTCAAAAAGAGTGGACGTGTTACCGGATTTAAAGCCTTTATGGGTGGAATGATGGGTGTTAAACCTCTTATCTACATCGGTGAAAATGGTAAGATGACCTCTATTGGTAGTGCGATGAGTCGTAAAAAAGCGATTGACAAGATTTTAGAATATGTTGATGAACTCCAAGTTGATATCAAAAATTATCCATGCGTCATTGCTCATAGTGATGCCGACTATTTAGTGGAAGATGTCAAAGCTAAGCTCCATGAAAAATATGGAGAAGATCTTAAAATCGAAGTCATTTATGTTAATCCTACCGCAGGTAGCCATTGCGGACCTGACGCTCTAGGCTTAGCTTTCCACGCTAAAAAAAGAACTGCAGATTCTATTAATCAAAAATAATTGCCATCTAAAAAAATATAAGAACTCCTTTAAGGAGTTTTTTGTTAATATATTGACAATTTGCTCGCGATGGTTTACTTTAATGATGTGGATTATCCCCTAATCCTTACGGGTTGGGGATTTTATTATGCTGACGAGCAGACACAATAGGAACAGAATTAGTAATGTTTCCATACGTCATTCCTCCATTCACATTCCTTCTAAGCAGTTTTGACTACCGAAGATATAGAAGCAAGACCAACAAAGAACATTCTCTTCAGTAAGCTACTCACTTACCTAGAAGAGTAGAAACCCTCTAACTACGTCTAGTTATGATAAGTCCCTACATTATATATAGAGGGGATTTTTTTGAATTTTTGCGAAAAAAAGTTTTTGAAAGCACAAAAAAACTAGAGTTATACATAGTATAAAAAAATCTCACTTTTTTGTGAGATCTTAGAAGTCAGCGTCAATCATATGAGCGACTTTATAGGCGGCGATATCATTAATCAACGAGCTTACAAAGCCGACAATTAACATGATTGGAATGTTAATTAGGAATGAGATTCCTGCTTGAGCAGGAGTGGTATATATCTTTAAAACAAAGTAATTGAATAACGTAAGAGTTGGAGTAATAGCAACATAGAAGATTAATGTAGTAATTAAAGTTGCTAGTAAACGATATGGCATGTTTCCTGTATAAGTATCATTTTTTACTCCAAATAAAGCAGTGAACCATCTACCGATTTTAGTTAAAGGAACGAAGTTACCAATTAACATTGCAATCGTAAAGCCCACTAAGAAGTTATATAAGATATTAATCCATTCAATAGCCTGGAAGTCGATGATTAATGTTCCTCCTTCAAACTTGCTTGCTCCTGTAATAGCGGCCGCTAAACAAAGGAAGAAACAGACAGGAATATTGCAGATTACGTTATATACAAATGTTGCTAGTCTAATTTTCATAACCCAAAGATTATAGAACATATATATTAATAATCAATAAAATTCTTTATTTATTATTGTTTTTCCTTTAAGATTTACTCGTTATGAAAACTATTGAGACATATTTATTTGATTTTGATGGCACACTAGTAGATTCTCACGATTCCTTAGTGGAAGTATTTCATGGAGCCTATGCTTCTGTAGGAGTGGATGTTCCTGAAGGATACGTTTTAAGATTAATGAGAATTCCTCTAATTCAAGGCTATGAAGAATTAGGTGCCCCGATGACTGATGAGGCAATGAAGATCTTTGAAAAAAATATTCGAGCTTTATTAGACGCTGAATTTGTTTTGAAATTAACGAAAACTTATGATGATGTTTTACCAGCCCTAAAAAAACTCAAAAGCAAAGGGAAACAATTAGGCATTGTTACTAGTAACAATGTTAAACATGTTAAAGATGTTTTAAGGTTTTTAAATTTTGATGAAAAAATATTTGATGTCATTATCGGTAATGATGACACTGAAAAACATAAACCAAATCCAGAGCCAATATATAAAGCAATGGAATTATTATCGCTAACAGATAAAAGCAAAATCTGTTATGTTGGTGACGCTTTAGATGATAAAAAAGCTGCACTTAATGCTGAAGTAACACCTGTCCTTCTTGATCGAGAAGGTATTTATGGAAGTGAAGACGGGATAGTCATTTCTTCTTTAAGCGAATTATAAATGAATTCTTACGAAATAGAAAAGCTCCAGGAGCGAGCCTCTGCTGGTGATATTGATGCGATCAATGAATTGGTCACTTTTTATATTGATAATAAAGACTTTTATCATGCTAAATTAGAGATTGAAAGACTAAAATATATCAATCATCCAGAAGCATATAGAAAACTAGGTTATATATATTCTTGTGGGTTAATTGATAAGCCAGATTATAATTTAGCGAAATCCTACTATGAAAAGGGGTTTGAATTAGGGGATGAAGCTTGCGGATATAATCTTGCTTTATTAGATATAAAAGAAGGCAACTATACTAACGTTATTTCGTATTTAACTTATGGGGTCAGTGTGAATCATATTCCTTCGATTAAGTTATTAGCGAAATTATATATTGAAGGGAAAGTGGTTTCTAAAGATTTAGAAATTGCCTTATCTTTACTTAAAAAAGCTTTAGATTTGGGTGAAATTGAAGTTTATGCTTCTTTAGGTAAGGTTTGTTATCTGATTCATAGATATGAAGAAGCATTTAACTATTTTTCTCTTGGCTTTAATCAAAAAGATCCTGATTGCATTTATTATTTAGGTGTCTGTTATGCGAGTGGATTAGGTGTTAAGCAGGACTTTATAAGAGCGAGATACTATTATGAAATCGGAGCAAACATCAATGAACCTAGATGTTTATATAATCTCTCTTTATACTATAAAGACGGGATTGGAGTGGAGAAAAGTGAGGCTCTAGCCTCCTCCTTATATCAAAAAGCAATCGAAAATGGTTTTAAAAAATAGATGAATTATGTAATAATTAGATAAATAGAAGTTATGGGAAATCAAAAATTAAGAGAAATTAAAGAGGTGAATGGGTGGAAAGTAAACCATCCACATAGTGCATCAAATAATTTTTATGCTATTTTCACATTAATTTTTGCTGCCTTTCCACTTTGCTTATTATTTATCCCTTTATATTCCAATGTTCCAGTTGATTTTCGTACTGGATTAAATGGATTAGATATCTTTAGATATACAATCGATAAGTTAATAGAATTATTTTCTCAATTAATCAATGGCACTCCTAGTGTAATTGCTTCTAATCCATATATTGATATGATGTCACAAGGCTTATTTGATCCTAGTGAGAATCCTGTTTTATCTCAAGTGGTGATGTATACATTTGTTGCGATGGGTATCCTCATTGCGATTGTTATGATTTTATCAGTAGTGTTAATTATTTTATCGATTGTCCATTTAGCTAAAGGCTATCTAAAGAGTTCTGCCGCAGTTAAACGTATCGCGGTTACTGATTTTATCTTTACATTATTTATCTTTATCGGCTTCATATTTATATTCTTTACTGTTAGAGCGTTAACATCTCCACCAGTTGATTTATTTATCTGGTTAACATGTATACCTCTAGGTATTGCTTTATTCTTTGCTATTTTCTTTGCTAGCTTCCATAACTCTTATTTTAGAGATTCAATTTTAGAAAAAGATTTAAAACTCCAAGATGAAGAAATTACTGTTGAACACATTTCAAAAGTTCATGAAATTAACAAAGTTAAATATACTGAAAGTACTACATTACCACCAAACTTAGAATCTATTGGTGGACACGCTTTTAGTGAAAATCAAAATTTAATTGTTGCCAATATCCCTCTAAACATCACTAAACTTGGTGCAGGAGCATTTGCGAACTGTTTAAATTTACAAGTTGTCTCCATTCCAAATTCTATAAAAGAAATTGGCTTTAATTGTTTCTTTAACTGTGTTGATTTAGAAAGAATTAATTATGCAGGCACTAAAGCTGAATGGAGAAAAATTAAAAGAGGATCTAATTGGCTTGCTAAAGCAAAAACTACAGAAGTTGTCTGCTTAGACGGCACAATCATTGTTAACCCATATCATTAAGATGAATGAATTTATAATCGATAAAAATCGATATATATTAGCGAAAGATCAAAATAACAACGATGTCGATAACAAAATAGTGCAAGACATCGTTTTTCAAATTATCTTAGAAATTGACCGTATTTGCCGTAAACATAAAATTGATTATGCATTAAGTTTTGGTAGTGCTTTAGGCCTATATAAATATGGTGATTTTATCCCTTGGGATGATGACGCTGATATTGTTATTGATTACTTTGATTATCCTAGATTTGTCGAAGCTTTAAAAAGCGATTTGAAGGATAATTTTACTTTCGATTGTTATTTAACTAATTCAAGATATAATCCTCTAATTCCAGCTTTAAAAATTCGAGATAAAAATACATATGTTAAAGAGGCTAATAGATTTACTCTTCCTGATCACACTAAAAATAGAGGCTTATTTGTCGATGTCTGTCTATTTATGGGCGTACCAAGTGATAAAAAAGAACATCTAAAACTCATTAAATATAGTAAGCATCGAATTATTAAATACGTAGTGGGTGACGCTTTCTTTCATCTTAAGATGAATAGAACAAGAAGAAAGCTATTAGATTTTGAAAAGAAAGTAGCGGAAACATATAAAAATAGTGATTATGTTTCTCAAACGGTAATTATTCCTTTTCAAGATCACCCATATAAGATGGTCCATTCTTTAGCTTTTCCTCGCTCAGTTATCTATCCTTTTAAAGAATATGATTTTAGAGGACATAAAATTTATTCTTTTAATAATATCGAAGAATTTTCACGCCTTCGTTATGGTGAATCGGCCTTAAAGAAATTTGATGAGTCTACTAATTCCTATATTGAAACATATCCTCACTCAAAGAAGAAAAGTGGTCATTTAAAGAAAATTATCTTTCTAAATAAATAAAGTGTTTGCATTTTAAATAATACATATGTATATTTATCGTAGTGTCAAAGAAGACTCCCCACAGTTGCTTTTTAATTGAGTGGTACCTCTATAGGTAGGGGATGAATTTGGCTAAATAGTTATAAGCAAGTTGTATATCTTGATATAAAATATTCTTAACCGAGGGACTCTCGGGGATAGCCCATTGATACTGAGATCATTAGATTTCTTGAGTGGGAAGCCCCCATCTTCTATAAGTGGGGGAGGACGTCACTCTTGCGTTTAGTAATAAATAGACGCATTACTCTGAATAAGAGTGCCCAGATAGGCACTCTTTGTTTTTAAAGGAGATATATGGACATTAAATCACTTGAAAGCAAACTTAAAAGCAAAATTAACCTTTTAGGTTGTGATTTTGTTTCCTTATCTAGCAAGAAGGACAAAGGTGACTTAATTTTATCCATTGTTGTGGATAAGGTTGAGCCGATTGATATGAAAAGTATTGTTGGTTTAAGTGAAGAACTTTCTAAATATTTAGATGAGATTGACTCTTCTAGTGAACCATATATCCTAGATATTTCTTCTTTAGGGGCCGAGAAGCCTCTAAAGATTGAATCCTTAAAAGATTATGTAAATAGATATGTACACGTACATGTTATTAATCCTATTAAAGGAGAAAATATCTTTGAAGGCGATTTAGTGGATGTTAAAGAAAATGAAATCACTGTCGCTGTTAAAAATAAAACCAGAGTAAATAACATTGTTATATTACTTAGTAATATATATAAAATTCGTTTAGCAATTAAATTTTAAGGAGTAATTATTTATGGCTATTAACGTGAATGAAGTCAATGCTGCCTTAGAGGCCATTGAGGTCAACAAAGGAATTTCTAGAGATGTAGTTATTCAAGCTTTAAAAGAATCCATGATGAAAGCTTTTAGAAAATCTCTAGGAGCAGATGACGCACTCGTGGGAGTGGATATCGATCTTGATAAAGGCGTTTTTGAAATGTATCAAATCAAAAACGTTGTTGAAGATGTACAAGACGATTTACTTGAAATCTCTGTCGAGGACGCCAACGAAGATAAGGCAAAGAGTTACAAAGTCGGTGATGAATACCGTATCTATGTCCCTATCGAAGAATTAAGAAAGGCAATGGTTATTACCATTAAGTCTTTATTAAAACAAAAATTCGCCGAAGCGGAAAAAGAAGTCTTACACGAACAATTTAAAGATAAGATCAATACTTTAATCACTGGTCGAGTTGAACAATATGATGAAAGAGGCGCTACTGTTAATATTGGTAAAGCTAGTGTTTATCTCACCAGAAAAGAAATGATTAAAGATGAAAGATTTGCTTTAGGCGACACCATTAAATTATTTGTTGAAGATGTCGCTACTGGTCCTAGAGGCGCTCATATTGTTGTCTCTCGTTCCTCAGAAGGCTTCTTAAAAGCAATCATGACCGAAGAAATTCACGATATATATGACGGCACCATTGAAATTGTTTCTGTTGCTAGAGAAGCAGGAGAAAGAAGTAAAGTTGCCGTTACCTCTAAAGATATCAATGTTGATCCAGCTGGAGCATGTATTGGTCCAAATGGAACTAGAATTCAAAAAGTCGTTTCTCAACTTGGAAACGGTGCTTCTAAAGAAAAGATTGATATCATCACTTATAAAGACAACGCTGGATTATACATCATGGAATCTTTAAAACCAGCCCAAGTTGTCGGAGTCAAAGTTGACGAAGAAAAGAAATCCGCTTTAGTGGTTGTTAAAGATGATTCTTTATCTTTGGCTATTGGTAGAAAAGGTGTTAACGCTAGACTTGCTGTTAAATTAACTGGATATCATATTGATATCAAAGTGGAATCTGATGCAGAAGCCGAAGGTTTAGAATATCAAACATTTGAAGAATTATCTGCTTTAGATATGCAAGAACACGCTTTAAAAGTTGCTGAAGCTCAAAAACAATCTCTTGTCTATCAAGGCGAATATAGCGGTGCCCTTCCAGGACTTCCTGAAGGATATGTTGCTCCTCAAGAAAGAACTTACGAAGCAGAATCTAATGACTTTGATGAAGCTTTAGAAGAAGTTGCTGAAAGCGAAGAACTTAAAGTCACTCCAAAAGAAGAAGAAAAAGTTGAAGAAGCTATTGAACCTGTTGAAGAAGCTCCAGTTAAAGAAGAAGCAACTACTTCAGTTAAGACTACAACTACATTAGAGGATTTAGAGAAATCCTTAGAAGATTCTTCTAAGAGCAATAAAAAATCTACTTCTAATAAGCGCAAGAAAAAAGCTGAAGAAGAAAAAGAGGAAGAAAGTGTTGTTAAACATGCGGATACTCCACGTATGTCTATCTATACCGAAGAAGAACTCAAAGAAATGGAAGCCGAAGAAGAGGCCGAAGAAGAAATCGAAGAAGACGATATTGATTATGATGAATATGATCAATATTACGACGAGGACTAATATTTTATAAATGAATAAAAAAGCACCGATTTATCGCACTTGTATTGCCACACGTAAATTACTTTTAAAAAGTGATTTATATCGTATTGTGAAATATAACGGACAAATCTATCTTGATTTAAATCAAGATATGCCTGGTAGAGGTGCTTATATATCAAAAGATTTAAAAGCGATTACTCTAGCGCACGATAAACACTTATTAGCGAAAGCACTAAGGTGCGAAGTAAAAGAAGATATCTTCCTAGAGTTAATTAGCGCATTAAGTAAAGAAAAGAGGTAGTGAGTATGGGAAAAAATAACAAACAACGTTTTGAAAGAGAAACTAATGTTTCCACTAAAATTAACGCGGATAAAGTTAAAACCAAAGTTAATGGTGGTGTCTTTGTTTATACTGGCGCTATCTCAGTTAATGAATTATCAAATTCTTTAAATATTCCAGCCAGCGAAATTATCAAATTCTTATTTATGCAAAAGAAAATGGTGACTATTAACACCGTTTTAGATGATGAACTTATTGGACTTGTCTGCTTACAATTTGGATATGATTTCCAAAAGAAACATATTGTAGCAGCTGAAAACTTTGAAGAAGTAGAAATTAATGATGACCCATCTAAACTTAAAAGTAGACCACCAGTGGTCACTATTATGGGTCACGTAGACCATGGTAAGACCACATTAATCGATGCGATTAGAAATTCTAATTTAGTCGCAGGAGAAGTGGGTGGAATCTCTCAAGAGATTGGTGCGTATCAAAAGGAAATTAACGGACATAAAATTACCTTTATCGACACTCCAGGTCATGAAGCCTTTACAGCAATGAGAAGTAGAGGTGCATCCGTTACTGATATCGTTGTTTTAGTGGTTGCTGCTGATGACGGGGTCATGCCTCAAACTATTGAAGCTATTGACCACGCTAAAAGTGCCGGAGTTCCAATTATTGTTGCGATTAACAAAATTGATAAACCAGGTGCCGATCCAGAAAGAGTCAAAAACGAATTAATGCAACACGATATTGTTGCTGAAGAATATGGTGGAGATGTCATCTGTGTAGAAATCTCTGCGAAAAAGAAGGTTAATATTGATGGACTATTAGAGACTATCATTTTAGTTAGCGAAATGAAAGAACTTAAAGCTAATCCAGATCGATACGCTTTAGGTACTGTTTTAGAGGCTAAACTTGATAGAAACGAAGGTCCTAAAGCCACTTTATTAATTCAAAATGGCACCTTAAAAGAAGGCGACTATTTAGTTGTTGGTACATCCTATGGCAAGGCTAGAAGAATGACTAACGAATTTAAGAAGGTTCTTAATGTTGCTACCCCATCTACTCCAGTATCTGTTATTGGACTTGCTGAAGTTCCTGAAGCTGGTGACCGCTTTATGGCTTTTGCTGAAGAAAGCGAAGCTCGCGCTATTGCTTTAAAACGTAAGCAACTTAAAGAAGCTAAGGAAAAGAATAAGACTAGCGCGGCTAGCTTAGATGACTTATATAAGCTCGCTAATAGTGGAGATGTCCAAACTATTAACATCATCATTAAAGCCGATTCTACAGGTTCTGCTGAAGCTGTTAAAACCTCTTTAGAGAAACTTAATAGCGATAAAATTAACATTAATGTTATTAGAGCGACTTCAGGTGCCATCACTGAAAGTGATGTCTTATTAGCTAGTGCCTCTAAAGCTATTGTGTACGGCTTTAATGTTAGACCAGACGCTAGAACTAGAGCAAAAGCCGAAGAAGAAAAAGTGGAAATTAGATTACATAACATCATCTATGCTTTAATTGAAGAAATTCAAGCAGCGATGAAAGGAATGCTTAAAAAAGAAAAAGTAGAGAAAGTTACTGGCCAAGCAGAAATTAGAAAATTATTTAAAGTTTCTAAAGTTGGCACTATCGGAGGCTGTATGGTCACTGATGGGGTAATTAAGAATCAATCTCCAATTAGATTGCTTAGAGAAGGTGTTGTGGTTTTTGAAGGAAAGCTAGCCTCCTTACAAAGAGAAAAAGATCAAGTTAAAGAAGTAAAAGCAGGCTTTGAATGTGGCTTATTAATTGATGGCTTTAATGACATCAAAGAAGGCGACATTGTTGAAGGCTATGAAATGGTGGAAGTTGACTAATGGCAAATAAACAAGAACGCATTGCTTCTATCATTAGAAAAAACATCGCAGAGATTATTCAATTTGAGGTTAAAGACCCACATCTAGGATTTATCTCAATTCCTGAAGTTAGAGTCTCTAAAGATTTCTCTTATGCGACTGTATATGTATCTTTCTTTAAAGATGAAGATATAGAGCCTTCTTTAGCCGCATTAAATAAGGCAAAAGGATTTATAAGAACCGAACTAGCGCATAAATTAGATACTAGACGAGTTCCAGAAATTAGATTTGTCTTAGATGAAGGCTATAAAAGAGAAGAAAGAATCTCTGAGTTACTTGCAAAATAAATAGAACATAATTGGGTGACAAATGTTGCCCAATTTTTTTATATGATTCAATTAATAAAATTAATTGTTAATATTAATTTGACAATGTATTAATTTTTTTTCACAAATTTTGAAAAAAACGCCCTCTATATATAATAGGAGGCTATAAATATGAACAGCATTGTAGATAAGTCCTATTTTAAAGATTTAGAGGCAATTAAAGAAACAATAAAAAAGAATCAAGCAAGCACAATTTATGTCGTGAATAGTGCGATGATTATTACCTATTATCAGATTGGTACAATTATTAATCAAAGAAAAGAATGGGGCAACAAATATATTGAGAAATTAGCAGCAGATTTAAAAGAATATGGAAAAGGATATTCGTATGACCAATTATACAGAATGTCTCAATTTGCTAGTATTTTTGCCAAAAACGAAATTATGGGACAGGCTGTCCCACAAATTCCATGGGGCACAATCGTAAAAATAATGAAGAAATCTTCTTCTAAAGAAGAAGTGTTGTGGTATGTTAATCAAACTTATAAAAATAAATGGTCGCGAGCAACGGTTCTTAATCAATTCAAATTAAAAGCTTTTCAACGGCATAAAATTGAACCAATTTCATCTTCGGTTCAATCTAATAACGATATTCAAGTTAAAGAAATTATTAAAGACACATTGGCTCTAGATTTTATCAATAGAACAGATCTTGCAGATGAGAAAACATTTAAGAGCAAATTAATGGACAACATTATTTCCTTTCTTCAAGAACTAGGACCAGGTTTTGCTTTAGTGGGGAAAGAATATAAGCTAGTTACTCCAACAAAGAAAAACTTTTATATCGATTTGCTTATGTATCATACTAAAATCCATACATACGTTGTTATAGAAGTAAAAATAGGCGAGTTTCAACCAGCGGATATTGGACAATTGACATTCTATGTTAACGCTATCGATGACTTAGAAAGAACTGATGTAGATAATGAAACCATTGGCATATTATTATGCAAAGATGCCGATATATATGTTGCTAAAACAACCCTAGCAAAACAATCAGCAAAAATTGGAATCTCGAAGTATAAAATTCTAGAAGAGATACCTGAATATTTAGCCAATAAATTAAATGATATTGATGAAATATGATACAATATTTTAAATGGATGGATTTTTATTTTTAGATAAAAAAGAAGGTATTACTTCTCAAAAAGCTGACATTGAACTCAAGAAATTATTTAATACTTCTAAAGTCGGACACGTTGGTACTTTAGATCCATTTGCGACTGGTCTGTTAATTTTAGGGGTGAATAAAGCCACTAAAGGGATAACATTTTTTGATGATTTTGATAAAGAATATATTGCTACTATAAAGCTAGGTATTGAAACTGATTCTATGGATATAGATGGAGTAGAAATATCTAAAAAAGAAGTTCCTAATTTATCTAAAGATAAAATAGAAGAAGTATTAAATTCTTTTTTAGGAAAAAGTAAGCAGCTTCCTCCAATGACCAGCGCAATTAAAATAAATGGAACAGCCCTATATAAATTAGCCCATAAAGGCAAAGAAATAGATCGACCACTTAGAGATATAGAAATCTACGAGATTGAATTATTAGATTATAAAAATGATGAGATAACTTTTAGAGCGTTAGTCTCGAAAGGAACATATATGAGAGTGTTAGGCTCTGATATTGCTAGTAAATTAGATACAGTGGGTCATCTTATCTCTTTAAGAAGAACTAAAGTTGGTCCATTTAGTGTAGATGAGGCAAACAAAATAGAAGACATTAGTGATAAATCACTAAAATCTACATATGAAGTCTTATCTAGATTTAGTTCAGTGATATCTTTTGATGATAAGACAATTAAAGATATTAAAGATGGGAAGATTAAAATTCTTGATGGAAGTTATCCTAGTGATAAATTATTAGTGGTGGACTCTTTACATAACGTTATTGCGATGTATCTAAAAACTAATAACAATAAATATGAGTTTGCTAGAGGTTTATTTTAATGAAGATTATTGAGATTGATGTTAACGATTTAAAAATAGAACCTAATCCTGATATTACATTATGTTTAGGATATTTTGATGGTGTTCATATTGGTCATCTTGATTTGATTAATAAGGCTCTTGAAAGCGGTAACGCCGCAGTGATGACTTTTGATATTTCACCAAGTTTTACTTTAAAAAAGAATCCAAGTGATAATATGTTAACTTCCTTATTTGATAAGGCAAATATCTTAAAATCATTAGGAGTGAAATGCATGTATTTCTTAAGGATGAGTGATGAATTATTAAGATATTCCGCAAATGAATTTATAGAACAGATTTTACAGCCCATTAATCCAAAGAAAATTGTAGTAGGCGAAGATTATAGATTTGGCAGATACGCGAGCGGAACCCCCAAGGATTTAAAAGAATATTTTGATACTGAAGTAGTTCCTCTTAAACTTGTAGACGGTAAAAAAATCTCTAGTAGAACTATTAGAGAACTAGTAGCATTAGGAGAAGTAGAAGAAGCTTCTAGATTGTTATCTAGGCCATACACAATTGTGGGTTTAGTAGTGGAAGGTAATCATAACGGCACTAAAATTGGCTTTCCAACCGCTAATTTAGATTTAGATTATCCTTATGTTCTTCCTAAAATTGGAGTGTATATGGGTTTTGTGAAATTTATGTCTAGTAAATATAAATGTATCATTTCAGTTTCTACTCACCCAACGATTATGGAACTTAATAAACCTCTTATTGAAGTTCACCTTATCTCTTATAAAGGTGATTTATATGGAAGAGAAATCGAAGTGCAATTTGTAAAATTCATGAGAGATATCTATAAATTTGACTCAATGGATGATTTAAAAGCCCAGTTAGAAAAAGACTGCGAAATCGCTAAGAAGACTTTACAGCTATAAAAAATATAAAAAAATATTTCACTTATTAATGGATTAATATAAGATATAGCAAGCGACTTATCTCTAGAGACTTCGAATCCTCAACGAATTCTCCGGGCTTAAGTTAAGAATTTAAAAGAAGGAGGAACTTGATCATGGCCCTTTCAAAAGAAAGAAAAGCGGAAATCGTCAAGCAATACGGTAAAAACGAAAAAGACACTGGTTCTATTGAAGTCCAAGTTGCCTTACTTACCGAACAAATCAAAGCGTTAACCGAACACTTAAAGAAGAATCACAAAGATGCTTCTAGTAAAAGAGGATTAATGATTCTTGTCGGACAACGTAGAAGTTTACTTGATTATTTAGCCAGAACTGACAGAGACGCCTATTTAAGACTCATAGTCAGCCTTGGATTAAGAAAATAATCTAGAAAGACGAAACAAAAAACTTCCAATCAAATGGAAGTTTTTATTTTATAAAATATTTATTTTTTCAAATCATCAAATAATTCTTTAACGCTTTTATATGTTTTTAATTTTTCTGGGTGTTTCATTGATCTTTCAGCTTCTTTAATTGCTTTTATTGTTTTTCTATTAGGCACTTCATATAACTCAAAAGGCAATTTTCTTTCTCTTACCGCTTGGTGTAAAAACAAAGTAATGGCAGTGGATAAGTCTAATCCCATTGAATGGAATAACTCTACTGTCTCTTTTTTTAGTTTTGGATCTAAAGAAATATTGGTGTTTACTTTTGCCATAATGTATACCTTAGCTACATAGTAGCAAAATATAAAAGCACATTCAACAATTATGTGTATATTATGCGCATATTTTTTATTTTCTTTCCCAATGATATCCTTTTATTCTCCAAGCTAATCTAATGACGTTATTAATTGGAAGAAACACTGACACCTAATGTAGTAGCGTGAATTATATTTGCTTAGTATATTGATAAGTTTTTACTAATTGATTTTCTAAAATGTAACAGGCTACAACTATATTTTTGCTTCACTACTCATATACACAAATATAGCCCCTTGCTTATGCACATAATTTAAACAACATGAGGGGCTGCAAATGAATGAAACTCTTTTTTTGCTCTTTTCCATTTTGTAAACAAAAAAGAAGATAAAAAAAGTTTATTTACATTGTAAATAATATGCACTCTAATCATAAGAGTTCTTGCTTCCTCATCTTCTTCATTTTATAATGTGCGCATAAGCGTTCACTCCCATAGGGAGAAAGACACTTGTGGTCGAAGTGTTGACTCTCTACATGGTGATAGCTTATTTACGATAAGAAGTAGAATAGAAGAATCACGGTGCACATGACTCTTAAAAATTCTCTCCGAGTCGTAACGTCAGTGGAGTTAGTACTAGTCCATTTAGGGACAAGAGATAGTCACTAACAAGCTGACAAAAATCTTTTGGATTGATTTCTATTATTTTGGTGAACATAGGAAGCCAGTAAATAAGAGATTTCAATCATTCATCAAAGATTTATTCATACTCACAAGGTTAAATAACCAAAACGACCTTGGAGGATTTTATCGAAAGGAGAGAAAAAATATGAATAAATTATTTTCAAAGATTGCTGGGTTAAGCATTGGTCTAGCCATGGCAATCGGAGTGGGTGTTGCTGTTGCAAGTAGTAGTAAAGAAGCAACGCCGGTTCATGCTGCGTCTGCCACTTGGAACAAAATAACTGCTGATCCAGTTAGTGGAACAAGCTATTTAATTGTTTCTTCCGATGGCAAAGAATTATTTGATGGAAGCCAATCGACAATTGATTCAACTTCAAACCATATAAATAATTCGAGTGGCTACGGTACTTCATTTACTGGAGATTATGATGATAAAGTTTTTACTTTTACTAAATCCGGAAGTGATTGGTATATTCAAAGCGCTGCTGGTTCATACATAGGTAGGAGCTCCAATAGTAATGGTATTACAACAGCAACTAGTCAAGGAAATACTGTTAAAAACACTATCACCAATTCAAGTGGAGCATTCACGATAAAAGGTACCTCAACCAGATACTTGAGTTACAACTCATCATCTGGAAGATTCCGTTATTTTGCTAGTGGCACTGTTATGCTTTTTGAAAAAGCAGCTACAAAAACACTTTCAAGCATTGCTGTCAGTGGTTATACAACTGCATTTACCGTCGGAGATACATTCTCATTTGGTGGAACAGTTACCGCTACTTATAGTGATTCTTCAACAGCTAATGTAACATCGTCTGCTACATTCAGTGGATACAATATGTCTACTGCTGGCAGTCAAACTGTTACAGCAAGTTACACCGAAGGTGGTGTTACAAAGACTGCAACATACGGAATTACTGTTTCAGCCGCAACTTCAACATACATTACTCCTGCTAAAGCCTCTACAAGCGGTTATACAGGACAAAATGAAACATTATCTTTTACCTATGGTAATTTGACCTCAACCTTAGGTGTATCTTCAAGTAACACATCTGTCGTTACTGTCGGCACCCCATCTGCCAGTGCTGGTTCTGGAACCGTTCAAATCAACTTTGTTGGAGCAGGCTCTACAACCGTAAAATTCAAAGATGGATCTACTGAATTAGCTTCAGTTTCAGTTTCTGTTACGGCTTCAAGCGTAACTATTAATGGCTTACCAGCGAGTAAATCTATTTCTAGTGGAGGAACATTTAATTTAGGTTCATTAATTACTGTTACAGCAACCGGTTCTTATTCTAGTGATGTAACATGGGAATCTGATGATGATAGTATAGTTAGTGTTACCTCAACTGGTGTTATTACTGGTGAATCAATTGGTACAACTAATGTCACTGTCACTTCCGATGATTATCCAACTGCAACGATGACTTGTTCCGTTACTGTTGCAAATATGATTAGTGCCGTATTTGCTAGCGGAACATCTGATGGAACTACAGCTGTAACAAATAGTGATAATCTTATTAATAATTATGGTTATACCGTTGATTCCAACATTTATTTTCCATCTTTAACGGCTGTATATCCAAAAGCAAATAATGCAGTTAAATTAGGTGGATCTTCCACAAAAGGTTCTATGACTATTGGATTGGTTGATGGAAAAGTAAGTTCAAAAAATGCTTACATTACCAAAATCACCGTTAATGCCATGGCATATGGAACAGATTCAACTTCCATTACAATTAATGGCACCAGCAAAACATTGACATCTTCTTTTGCGGATTATGATGTTGATGTCACCGGAACTAGTACAACTTCAATTGCTATTGAAGCCAGTGCAACTTCCAAACAACGTTTTAGAATTCAATACATTAACGTATTCTATGCTAATCCAGTTGAATTAAGCAGTGTTACCACTAGTGGTCAAAATACATCGTTCACAGCAGGCAATGGCAATAAGTGGTCTTACGGTGGAACATTAACTGCTCACTATTCAGATTCAAGTTCTGCGACAAAAACACCAACTTCATTTAAGTATGGTGCTTCTGGTATTAATCCAACAACTGCTGGTACAGAAATTACCACAAATACAACTCTGGATCACGACACACATAATGGTAAATACATCTATGTTATTTATACAGAAGATGACATTACCAAATGGGCAAGTTATCAAATCACTGTTAACTATGCTGCTGTTACAAGTGTTGTTATTAACACTCATGCAGCTGAAATTGGTTTAAACGAAACATATGATTACACTTTAGTTGGTGTTACTATTAACACTTCATATGCTGATCCAGGTTATGAATGGGTGGTTTCTGGCAATACAGTTAGTGATGACTACACATTCGATGGATCTGGATTAAAATCAAAAGACACTGAAGGTACTATCACCTTAAGGTGTCGTTCAACTGCCGATAACAGTAAATATGATGAATTAGTCGTTACTGTTACAGGTGATCCAACTGCCGAATTTACACCAGCATCTGTTGCTGGGTATGCAGGTAAATCAACTGATGTCGCATTTACCTATGGCAACATGGATGATGAAAATTTAATTGCTGTTACATCTGGCAATACATCCTATGTTACTATTGGTGGTATTGCTGCTGATGAAGGCGAAGGTTTAGTCACAGTTAACTTTGTTGCTGCTGGTTCAACAACCATTTCAATTTCTTATGATGGTGGTGAAACCCTTGCATCAATCACTGTTACAGTTTCAAGTGACAGTGTTACCGCAGTTAATTGGTCTGCTTCCAATATTAAAGTATATTCAGGTGCTGTTTTAACAGCAGATATCGATGACACTTGGGAAGTTAACTATGAAATGGCTAGTGGTGATGCTGATTATATTACATATGGTGATTACACTGTCAAATTAGGTGGTTCAACAATCACTCTTCCACACACATGGGCTGCTGCTGATGATGGCAAAGCATTGTGTGTTGAATACGGTGGAGTTCAATCTTCCACAGTTAGTGTTGGTGTTACTCAAACCTTAAGACCTGTTATGGCTGACATCACATCAGAAAGCACCTATACATTCTCAGCAAACACTTGGACATATAGCGAGGGTTCTGGAGAATGGTCTGGTAGTAAGAATGGTAATGGTTATACAAGTGGCCAAGGTGTTCAAATGACAACAAGTCAAGATGGAACTACTGTTACAAGCGCTTCATCGTATAGTAATATCAGTCAGATCGTTATTACGTATAACACTAACAAATCTTCTGGTGCTGGTTCTTTTGATGTTAAAGTAGGAACAAACGCATCACAAAACGTTAGTGCTGCTTGGCAGTCAGGCGATGATGGACGTTCAATGAACTATACCGCAACATTTGATTACGCAACAAAACAATCTGGTGTTGTTGCATTTACTGTTAACGTTGGTACAAATAGTTTATGGGTTAAGTCGATTAAAATTGTTACTTCAACCGGTTCAACTGACATTGCTAATAAAGCAGGACATGAAGCTGCTCAAAAAGCAGTTGTTAAATTTGCAAAAGCATTTAATGCTGCGTTAGGCACAACTGAACATTGTACAACAGGATTATCTAGCGCTTGGTCAACTGCAAGTAGTGCATGGGACACATTCTTAAGCGAAGCTGCTGCATTAGGTGAAACTGAAGAAGCTTATGCGAAGAGTTTGATTAAAAATGCAACTGCTCAATGGACCGATGATACTGACGAAAACTTTGAATACTGTCTTGAACGTGCTTTAGCAACATATGAAAAATGTGTTACTGCTCACGGACAAGAAAAATTTATGAATAGTGTCAGACCTGTTGGTAGATTTACGCCGATTAATATACTTCAAGCCAGTACTAAAACTGCCGGAATAGTAATTACTATTATTACGGTTTCTGCAGTCAGTTTAGCTGCTATTGGTGGATACTTCTTATTCCGTAAAAAGAAAGAAGATTAATAATCTATAACAATTGGAACCCTTGGGACTCCTGAGGGTTCCTTTTTGTTGTATGGCTTTTTAAAGTAAAGCCTATACGAGAAGAAATTTCGTCATAATGTAATAAAGATGGATCTATTTATATTTCTAAAGTCATCAAGCGCAGTCAAATAAAGCAAAAATAAGACGTAATATTATAGTTTCTAAATAGTATTAATACTATTCGTGATTTAGTGTTGAGTCTAAAAAGCCCAGATAATTTTGTAATGTAACATTATTTAAAATTGCGCAAATTTAAAATAACTTTTTTGCAGTTTTTCCGTTTTTGCTGAAAAAGTAACAAAACTAAAATTATAAGAACTATTCATTATGAGTAAAAAAACAGCCTCCTATTCAAAGAAGCTGTGATTTTGTTATATCTATTTACCGCGATAATTAACAATAATTGTGCCTGGACCACTAGAAGCACCAATGATTGGTCCTAGAGGTTCTACAATGATATTTTTCACTTTAACAACTTTTAAGATTTCGTCTTTAAAAGCTTTAACGTCATCATCTTTACAGTCTGCATGCATTAAGTAGATTTCTTGATTTTCCGAATCATCAATATGATCTTTGATCATCTCCGCCATTTTGATATAGGCTTTTCTTCTTCCGATTGCTTTATTAACAGCGATATTGCTGCCTTTATCATCAAATTCTAGAATTGGTTTTAAGCCAATCATGTTGCCCATTAAAGCTTTAGGGCCGCTGACTCTACCCGCTCTTTTTAAGTAGGTAAGAGTTTCTGGAATTCCTACTTCTAAATATTTAAGTTTATTTTCTTCTACCCATTTAGTGACTTCTTCAATATCTTTGCCTTCATCTTTAAGTCTTTGAGCTTCCATGATGATCATTCCTAAAGACATACCCGCTCTTAATGAGTCAATAACAACGACTTTGTTATTTGGGTATTTTTCTTTGACTTCAGTTTCCACTAATTTTTTAGCGATATTAATGGAGTTAGAAAGTCCAGAGCTACAAGCGATATATAAGACATCTTTATTCTCTTTTAAATATTTCTCAAAGAAATCCATATAGTCTTGTTGAGAAGGCATAGATGTATAAAATCTAATCCCTCTTCTAATAATATCGTAGAACTCTTTCATAGAAAGAGTCTCCCAGTCTAAATCAGCGATGTTTTCGTGTTCTACCCCTTTTTCATCAGTCCAATTTAGAAGCATTTTCACATATTCAATATTGTGTTTTTGTCTAAATTCTTTTCCTAAGTCACAGCAAGAATCCACTAAGATGACATAATCTTTCATATATTGTTATCCCCTTTTTAAAACTTTAATTTTGAATAAATTATAGATTAATCCTAATAATAACGCACATGTATCTGCAATAAGGATTATTAGTAGCACTCCCCAATTAATGTTATATAAAGAACCCACTAAAGGTACAAATAACATATGGAATAAATAGATAAATGTTGGACCAGTAGATCCTAAGTAGTGGTAGCAAAATTCTCCAAATTTAGTGTCTGGTTTTTGGATACAGTAGATTAGAGTTAACGCTGCAAGTAAGATGCTAGACAAATAGAACTCGTTTGGTTTATTACTAGTAGCCTCGTGATAAATCGCTTCTAACATAGTAGTACCAATTAGTAGAATAAATAAAAACCAAAACACTAAGGTGTTTATCTTTTTAATATTTGCTTCATGATGATAGATATAGCTACCAATAAGAAAACAAGGTAAGCCTGTAATTAAGAAATTTCTAGTTACTTGATAAGTAGAGAAGAATCCCCAATCATATTGATTACAAAAGATGCGGTATATATAGGCGCTTACTAATATAGCAATAGGAACAAAGATAGAATATTTATTCTCTTTAAACCATTTGATTTTATAGACTAAAGGATAAAGTAAATAACAAAGTATTAAAGCGATGATAAACCATAAAAATGATAACTTTGGAATATAATATTTCCAAAACTCTTGGAAGTTGCTCCAATTAAATCCTTCGGTAATAATTTTTGGCGTTCCTAAATTAGACCAATTCACTGGTATTAATATCGAACAATAAATTACAATTACCGCTCCGGCAATTAATAGAAGTCTAAAACATCGTTTAATCGTTGATTTATAAGTAAAGTCATCTCTATTAAGTCTTTTTGTATAGAAATAACTAGAAAGCATAAAAAAGAAGATAACTGTTGTTCTACCTAAAGAATCAAAATAGAGTTCACCACTAGGAAAATTGGTGTGAGCAAAAATAACTAATAAAGCAAAAAATAATTCAAATAAATATAATCTGTAATTCTTCATTTTTAGATTTGATCTCCAGCGTCACTTTTTCTAGCTTTCTTAAATAATTCTTTATCTTTTTTAGAATATTTTATCTTTTTAAATCCATCTTTTGAACAAACATCTAATTCAATAAACCCTGGATTAATTTGAGGATGTCTTAATATTCTATTTTTACAAGGAATAACTTCGCTTTTGCTAAATGCAACATATGAGTATTTCTCATCTTCATAAGGGGCGTCTCCGCCTTTAATATCTTTATGTAATTTTGAGCGTGATACACGTGTAGAGAAGTGACACCATGTATTTAAACAAACTCCCATATGTGTGCAAGGGGCAACTACATATCCGCCAATAGAAATTAAGTAGTCTCTAATTTCTCTAATAAGAGCAAATCCTTCAGGGGTACCTGGCTCAACAATGAGCATCATTTTATTAGTCATGTTCCACATTTTATTAATCGCATTAATTCTTGAATTTTGATCTAACTCATTTAAAACATAACTTGAGACAACTATATCAGCGTTAATATCTAAATTATCTTTAGATAAATCATAATTAATGTATTGAAATATTTCATTTAATCTAGTAGAGGAAATGAGGTTATTACCAACACCCATCATGTACTTATTATTTTCTAATAAAGTCGTTTTATTAATCGAAGGTAAAGCTAGACTAATTGCTAGTGACGCTGCTCCTAATCCGGCTCCAACATCAATTAAAGATTTAAAGTCATCGTTATATATTTCTAAACAGTGATTTAACGCTTCACTTACTGCTTTAAAAGTAGAAGGAAGTCGATACGCTCCATAAACTTTTGCCTCTAATTCATTATTAATAAGAGAGTTCCCTTTGCCAGAATCAAATTTGTATCTATTCATAATAGTCTCAAAAGTATCTCTAAGTTCACTTAGAGGAATATTAGCCAAATCTGACTCTAAAAATGCTTTATATTCTAAAGGAAATTCCATGTCTTAATATTATATTATTTTCTCTATCCTATTGCTTATTTTTGTTTTTTGGTTAAACTAATTTTTTGTTACTATCAAGAAAAAGTTAGGAATATAAAAATGAAAATCACAATTATCGCTGATGCGGTTAGCAATTTATATAAAAGTATTATTAAAGATAAGAATCTTGAAATTAGAGTGTTAAACCAACACCTTCAAATTGGAAAAGAAAGTCTATTAGTCTATCAAGATATTGACAATGTTAATGAATTTTCCAAAGACTATTATCAAAAAATGGCTAGTGGAGTGGAAATTAAAACCTCATTAGTATCTCCAGGAGAATATGAAGAAGCCTTTTTAGAAGAAGTTAAAAAAGGTAATAAAGTCATTTGTTTCACTATGGCTCAAGGGATATCTGGCACCTATAATAGCGCTTGTTTAGCTAGAGATATGGTTAATGAAAATTACCCAGAAAAAATGGTGGAAGTGATTGACTCTATGACCGCGGGATTTGGAGAAGGTTTACAAGCAATTCATGCTTATGAGTTAGTAAAAGAAGGTAAAAGCTTTGATGATATCATCAAAGAATGTGAAGAATTTAAACATTTTGTTAGAAGTGACTTTATTGTAGATGATGTCAGATACCTTATTAAAACCGGTAGAATTAGTAAAACGGTAGCGAGGTTTGTGCGCTTCTTAAATATCAAGGCAATTTTAAAAAGAAGTGACGCTAGCAAAATTGCTTTTGGAGGAACTGCTTTGGGTAAGGCTAAAGCGATTAAATCACTAAGTAAAATTGTTATCGAAAATATCAATAATGATATAGAACAAACTGTTTATATCACTCACTGCAATTGTCTAAGCGATGCAGAAGAGTTAAAAAATAAACTATTAGAAGCAAATATTAAGAACATCGAAATCTATGATTATGATGTCATCAGTGCTGCTCACATCGGACCAAATTCTTTAGCGGTTTTCTATGTTGCTAAAGAGGCGTATTAATTAGAAATTAAACAAATTAGAAGAAATGCGAAAAAACATTTCTTTTTTTATAGTTCTCTATGATAAGATAATCGCGTTATGTTTTTTAAAAGGAAAAAAGAAAAGATGAAGAAAGTATTCGAATTAGAATTCGAAGGAAAGAAATTCGTTGTTGAAACTGGCGAGATTGCCAAACAAGCCGACGGTGCTGTGCTTGTGAGATTAAACGAAACTGTAGTTCTTTCCACAGCATGTGCTTCTGATTTACCAAAAGAAGGCGACTTCTTCCCATTAACTGTTGGTTATGAAGAAAAACAATACGCTATTGGTAAAATCCCAGGATCCTTCTTAAGAAGAGAAGGTAGAGCAAGTGAACATGCTACCTTAACAGCCCGATTAATTGACCGTCCTATCAGACCAATGTTCTCTGAAGGATTTAGAAACGAAGTGCAAATCGTTAACACAGTGATGTCTGTGGATTTAGATTGCACTCCTGAAATGACCGCTATGCTTGGTTCAAGCTTAGCTCTTGGAATCTCTGATATTCCATTTGATGGACCAATTGCTGGGGTCTATGTTGGTAGAGTTGATGGTAAATTTATCATTAACCCAACTGTTGAAGAAAGAGCCAAATCTGATATTAACTTAGCTGTAGCTGGTACCAAAGATGCCATTAACATGGTGGAAGCTGGTGCTGATCAAGTCAGCGAAGAAGATATGTTAGACGCTTTAATGTTTGGTCACGAAGCCATTAAAAAGCTCTGTGTCTGGCAAGAAAAAATCATTAAAGAAGTTGGCAAACCAAAAAGAGAAATCGAATTATATGTCTGTGATCCAGTCATTGAAAAAGATGTTACTGAAAGAGCAGAAGCTCGTTTAGTCAAAGCCATCTCTATCTTTGATAAACTCGAAAGACAAGATGCGATTGATGCGATTGAAAATGAAATTATCGATGACTATGATTCAAGGAAGTACGCGGATGAAAAAGAACATCAAAAAGCTGTACACATGGTCAAAGAAACTCTTGAAAAATTAGTGGCTAAAGAAGTCAGAAGATTAATTACTGATGAAAAAATTAGACCTGACGGACGTAAAGTCGATGAAATTAGACCACTTGACGCTCAAGTTGATTTACTCCCAAGAACCCATGGTTCCGCGATGTTTACTAGAGGTCAAACTCAAGTTATCGCAGTGACCACTTTAGGAGCAAAGAGCGACGAACAAATTATTGATAATTTGACTGATGAAGAAACTAGACACTGGATGCATCATTATAACTTCCCACCATATTCTGTTGGTGAAGTTGGAAGAATGGGCAGTCCAGGAAGAAGAGAAATCGGTCATGGTGCATTAGGAGAAAGAGCGTTATCTTACGTTATTCCTAGCGCTGAAGAATTCCCATACACCATTAGAACAGTGGCAGAAGTTGTCGAATCTAATGGTAGTTCCTCTCAAGCCTCTATTTGTGCTTCTTGTATGTCTTTAATGGCAGCAGGTGTCCCAATTAAGGCTATGGTTAGCGGTATCGCTATGGGATTAATTAGTAGTGGACCACTTGACGGTAAACATCCATATACCATTCTTACCGATATTCAAGGCTTAGAAGATCACTTCGGTGATATGGACTTCAAAGTCGCTGGTACAGAAAAAGGTATTACCGCTCTACAAATGGATATCAAAATCAAAGGTGTCACTAAAGAAGTCTTACGTGAAGCTTTAGCTCAAGCTCATGGAGCACGTGCTAAGATTCGTGAAGTTATGAAAACCGCGATTAGTGAACCACGTCCAGATGTTGGTAAGTATGCTCCTAAGATGGACACATTCTTCATTGATGTGGACAAGATTAGAGAAGTTATCGGAACAGGCGGCAAAGTTATTAATGAAATCATTGCTCAATGTGACAATGTCAAAATTGACATTGAAGATAACGGACAAGTTACCTTATACCATATGGATAGAGAAGTCATTAACAAGGCTAAACAAATTATTCTAGATATTGTTAGAGAAGCCAAAGTTGGTGAAGAATTCGTTGGTGAAGTCACCCGTGTAGAAGACTATGGAGCATTTGTTAAACTCTTTGGTAATGTTGAAGGCTTATGTCACGTCTCTCGCTTAGGTTGGGGATATGTCTCTAAAGCAAGCGATGTTGTTAAAGTTGGCGACAAACTCAAAGTTAGAGTCATCGAAATTGATGAACACGGCAAAGTTAAAGTCTCCGCGAAAGAGTTTATAGAAAAACCAGAAGGGTTTGTTGAGACCGAAGAAAGAAAATTAGAACATCATAATCGTCCTGATAAATCTATCAAAGGTCCACGTAAATTCCGTAAATAATTAAATTAAACAAAAAAACTCTCGATTTATCGGGAGTTTTTATTATAATAAATTTATATGTATGATGTATTAATTATTGGCGCTGGCGTAGTCGGCGCGATGGTAGCTAGAAAGCTTTCACGTTATTCTCTTTCGGTTGCCCTATTAGAAAAAGAAAATGATGTTGGTAATGTCACTAGTAACGCTAATAGTGCCATTGTCCATAGTGGTTATGATCCTGTTCCTGGAACTCTTAAAGCCAAGCTTAATGTTGAAGGAAATAAGATGTTTGACTTAATTAGTGAAGAACTAGATGTCCACTTTAAGCGTATTGGCTCCATGACTTTAGCCACTAGTGAAGAACAACTTAAAACTTTAAAAGAACTTCAAACTAGAGCTATAGCTAATGGAGTAGAAACTAGACTCTTAGATAAAGAAGAAACTAGAAAACTTGAACCAAATGTATCTAGTGAAGTTGTTGGTGCCCTATTAGCCCCAACTGCAGGAATTATTGACCCATTTAATTTAGTGGTCCACGCAGTAGAAAATGCAGTGGATAACGGAGTCAAATTATTCTTAGAACAAGAAGTAAAAGATATCAAATATCTTTCTGACCATTTTGAAGTCAAAACTGATAAAGCGATATTTGAGGCTAAAGTAGTTATTAACTGTGCAGGTTTATATAGTGATGAAATCGCTAAGATGATTGAACCAATTGATTGGAAAATTAATCCAAGAAAAGGTGAATATTTTGTTTTAGATCACTATAAACTTGGTTTAGTAAATCACACTATATTCCCTCTTCCAAGTGAAAAAGGAAAAGGAGTATTAGTTTCTTTAACTAGCTCTAATAACTATATTGTGGGACCAAGTTCTGAATTTGATATAGATAAAGACGATGTCTCTACTGATGCTGAAACTCTTGCTAATGTTAGAAAACAAGCAACTGATATGATTCCTTCTATTCCATTTAATCAAGTGGTGAGAGTCTTTTCTGGAATGAGAGCCACCCCATCCACCCATGATTTTATTATTGAACCTGCTAAATCTAACAAATTCTTTATTAATGTTGCGGGTATTGAATCTCCTGGACTTGCTTCTTCTCCTGCAATTGCGGAATATGTAGTTAATAATTACATCTCTAAATTATTTAATTTAGAAGAGAAGAAAGACTATAATCCAAGAGTGAAAAAATATCATGTTCTAAATGATGTCTCTGAAGAAGAAAGAAATAGATTAATTAAAGAAAATCCAGAATATGGAAAAATTATTTGTAGCTGTGAAAAAGTCTCTTTAGGAGAAATTAAAGACTTGTTATCTCGTAGTGTTCCTCCTAAAACTGTTAAAGGGGTCAAAAGAAGATGTCGAGCCGGCTTTGGTAAATGTCAAGGCGGATTCTGCTCTCCAATGGTCACGATGATTTTAGCCAAACATTATGGCGTTTCTCCTTTAGATATTAAATGGGATAAATCAAATTCTAATATCCTCGTAGAGGAGGTGAAGAAATTATGATTAAACGTGATTTAGTAATTATCGGTGGCGGTAGCGCTGGAATGGCCGCGGCTATCGAAGCTAAGAAAAACGGAATTGATGATATTCTTATCCTTGAAAAGGATAGTGCTCTTGGTGGCATTTTAAATCAATGCATTCATAACGGCTTTGGTTTAACGGAATTTAAAGAAGAATTAACTGGTCCAGAATATTTATCTAGATTTGCTGATCAAGTTAAAGAATTAGGGATTGAATATAAACTTGATTCTTTAGTTTTAAATATTTCTAAAGAGAAAGTTGTCACTTATTCTAATGCGACTGATGGAGTTATAGATATTGAGGCTAAGGCTATTGTCTTTGCTACTGGTTGCTATGAACGTAGTCCAGGAGCGATTCAACTTTCTGGAGATAGAGTAGCCGGTATTATTACCGCAGGTACTGCTCAAAAATATTTAAATATACATGGCTATCTCGCTGGAAAAAGAATTGTGATTCTTGGTAGTGGCGATATTGGCTTAATCATGGCTAGAAGAATGACTTTAGAAGGCGCTAAAGTTCTTTGTGTTAGTGAACTTATGCCTTATTCTAATGGCTTAAATAGAAATATCGCTCAATGTTTAAACGATTATAATATTCCACTTTACCTCTCTCGAAGCGTACTTCGAGTTGAAGGTAAAGGTAGGGTAGAAAAAGTAGTACTCGCTGCGGTCGATGATAAGATGAAATTCATCCCTGGAACCGAGATGGAATTTGAATGTGATACTTTACTTTTATCAGTTGGATTAATTCCTTATGTATCTCTACTTGAAAATATTGATGTGAATATTAGCTCTACTAAAGGAGCGATGGTTAACGATCAATTAGAAACAAGTATCCCAGGCATCTTTGCTTGTGGTAACTGCTTACACGTTCATGATGTTGTGGACTTTGTTACTGAAGAAGGTCGAGAAGCCGGTAGAGCTGCAGCCAGATATATAAAAGGCGAAGTTTCTAAGAAAGTGAAGATTAAAGTTAATCCAGGAAATGGAGTGGGATATGTCATTCCTCAATTTATTGAGACTGATTTAGATCATGATGTTACTTTCAAATTTAGAGTGAGAAAGCCAATTAAAAATGTCTTTGTGAATTTCTCTAGTGGAGAGGCTATTTTCCATAAAGTTGTTAAACCAGTTCTCATTCCTAGTGAAATGGTGATGATTAAAGTTAGTAAAGATAAACTCGCTAATGTAAAAGGTGAGATAACTGTGTCATTGGAGGAAAGATAATATGAAAGAATTTACTTGTATCGTCTGTCCTCGCGGATGTCGATTAACAATTGATGATGAGCTTAATGTTACTGGTAATTCCTGTCCTAGAGGAGCCCAGTACGCTAAAGACGAAGTAACTAATCCAAAAAGAATGATTACTTCGTTTGTGAGGGTTAAAAATAGAGAGAACACAGTGGTCTCTGTTAAAACCTCTACTAGTATTCCTAAAGGTATGATTTTTGAAGTGATGGAAGAAATTAACAAAGTAGGAGTTGACGCTCCTACTCATATTGGTGATATCGCTATTAAAAATGTTTTAAATACTGGTGCGGATATCATCATTACAAAAAACATTGATTAAATGTTTTAAAATTTTTAAAATATAGATAACTATTAGTTATAGTCAATATTTCATAAGGAGCTTTTAATGTCGGATCGAATTAAAGTATTTGCCCTTGCTGGCCTAGACGAAGATGGTAGAGATTGTTATGTCGTTGAGATTAACGATGATATTTTCGTTTTAGACGCAGGTAGTTCGCTTCCAGATAAAACTCTTCCTGGAGTTGACTATTTATTACCAAACTTAGATTATCTTATTGCTAATAAGAATCGTGTAAAAGGTTATTTTATTACCCATGGTCACGATGAGTCTTTTGGAGCGTTAAAGTATTTTTATAAATACGCTCCTGCAAAGGTATATTGTACTCAAACTACTAAAGTAATTATTGAAGGGCAATTATCAATCATTGAAGCAAAAACTCAATTTGATTATGTGATTGTTAAACCAACTGATGAAGTGATTGTCGCTAATCGTAAAATTAGATTTTTCCAAACCTGTCATAACGCTGCTAACTCCTTTGGAGTTGCTATCTCTACTGATCAAGGAAATATTATCTATACTTCAGACTTTATTATTAACTTTGCGACTAATGAAACTGGCTATAGATTTGACCTTGGAATGACTAGTGACCTTGCTAAAGAAGAGACATTACTTTTAATGGCGGAATCTAAAGCTGCTGACAAAAATGGATATTGCTCCCCTAAACATCGTATCAACGATTTAGTAGAAAAATATTTCAAATTAGGTAAAAGAATGTTTGTGCTTTGCTATTGGCAAAACATGTATCGCTTAAGAGAAATCTGTAAATTGGCTCAAAGATATAGCAAGAGAATTTATTGCTATGACCAATATACCGAAACCGTGATGAAATATGTCATGGAGGCTACTGGAACTTCAACATTTGCTAAAACTAATTTTGTTTCTAAAGAAGATTTGTTAAGAGTTAAGAGCACTGACTTATTAATTTTAATGGTTGGTCACTCTGATGATATTTTTAAAGAAACTGGTGCTTTAGCGCACGGGCTAAATTCTGATAAGCGTATTAAAGTTATGCCTGATGACATCTTTATGAATGTTGCTGTTCCTAGACCAATATTTGAGACAGCTTGTACTAGAAATATGGATGAAATCTACCGCACTGGCTGTCAAGTGGTGTGGCTTAAAGGAAAAGATGTCCATTCAATGCACGCTCAGGAGGACGATTTAAGATTTATCTTAAATATCTTTAGACCAAAATATTATTTCCCAGTTCGTGGACACTATACCAAGATCATGGAAAACGCCAAATTAGCGGTCTCTTTAGGAATTGGCTTAAATCATATGAATGTCTTTGTTTTAGATAACGGCATGCAGTTAATTTTTGAACCGGGTAAAAGACCAGTTATTTTACCAAATGAAGTAAACGGAATAGATATTTCTCCAGTTATTGTGGACGGTAAAGGTTTAACTAAAGACGCTACTGAGGTTGTAGAAACTAGACAAAAGCTTGGTGTAGACGGAACAGTGGTTATTGCCGCAACTGTTTCTTTAAAAGAAAAGAAAATTATTGCGGGACCAGATTGCCAGATGCGTGGGTTTGTTTATGTAAAAGAAGCTGAACCAATATTTAAATCTATTACCCAAATATTTGTAGAAGAAGTGAATGCTGCTTTAAAAAAGGGTACAAATTTAGAAGAAGCGAAAAATACAATTAAAGATCGCGCTCGATGGTTTATTAGAAGAGAAAATGGTCGAGAACCTCTAATTGAACCAATCATCTTAGTAAATGATAATTAAAAAGCACTAAATTAAGTGCTTTTTTTCTTTAACTTTATTGCGTGCACACATATAATATTAAATATGAGCGAAAAAAAGAAATTCCAAATAAATTCCAAATTAGAAAATATGATTAAAGGTTTAACCCTTTGCTTAATTTCTGTCATTTTGATTTTAAATGTTGGCAAAGTTGCTCGTACTTTCGCTTTTGTTCCTTTATATTTATTTGGAGCCTCTTATTACATTTTATTTGCTTTAGTATTTTTATACGGCTTATTTAGGATTATTTTTAGAAGAAAAATAAAATTAAAGGAAGCGAATATTATTTTCTCTGTTCCTTTATTTTTCTTAGCAATGTTTTTCTTTTTAAGTGTTTATGACACTCCTTCATTTGATAGTGTTGGCACTGCAATTAATTCATATCACGCATCTATAAAAGGATATTACAATCCAGTTTTCTTTAATCCATTTGATTATTATGGTGGATTTAAGCACGGCCTACTTGGGCTGTCTCTTGGAGCAGGAATTAATAATAACACTGTTGCAGTTTTCTTAGGAATCATGTTATTAGTGGTGTCTTTATTAATCTTCTTTATGCCTTTTATAATTTCTTGGATTAAAAATGACAAAAAGAAAGAAAAACCATTAAAACTAATTCAGGAAGAGGAAAAAGAAGAAAAAGATGTTGTGGCTATAAAAGAAGAAGAGCCGACTCCTTCTTTAATTGCTCCTGAACCAGTTGAAGTTAAAAGAGGATTTGAAAGCGACCAAAGTCCATTTATTAATCAAAATAGTGGTTTCTCTAAGCCAACAATGTCTTTAGATGATAGTCATATGAGCATCCACTCTCAATCTGATTCTCGTGAATTTACTCCTTTAGTGTTCTCTAGGCAAAGAAAAGTTGAAGTTATGAGCGCACCTATTAGTGAGCCTATTTCTACTAAAGTAGAAATTAAACCAATTCAAGAAGAAATCTTAGAAGAACAGGCAGAAGTAGAGAACTTAATTGAAACTAGACCAGAAGTCGTTAATGAAGTAGTCGAAGAAAAACCTCAAATTGATGAATCTTTAGTTAGAGCTCAGCCAATCTTCTTAAACGAAGTTAAAGAAGAAGTTACCCCTATGGAAAAGCCTCTTCCAATTATTGAAGAGCCGAAAAAGAAAGAACCAATTAATTGGGTACCTCCTTCTACTGATTTATTAATGACTTATGAAAATGATGATGCGAATGAATTAAACAATCAAGTCGCCGCTAATAGAGTGGAGGCGATTAACAATATTTTAGCTAATTTTAAAGTTGGAGCGCATTGTACTGGATATAAGATTGGACCTAGTGTTACTCGATATAATATTGAATATGAACCTAATGTCACTATGAAATCTGTAGAGAAATTAGTAAGTGATATCTCTATGAGATTAGGAGGAGTAAGAACTAGATTTACTCCGATTGTCAGTGGAGAATCTTTCTCTGGCTTAGAAGCACCTAACGCGAAAATCACAACAGTCAGTTTTAAAGAAGTGGTTGAAGCTCTTCCAGATGCAAAGAAACATCCTTTATCGGTTGGCTTTGGTAAGAATTTATCCGGCACAGTAATTTACGCTGATTTTAATAAGTTCCCTCATATTTTAGTTGCCGGTACCACTGGAAGTGGTAAATCTATTTTTATCCATTCTATTATCGCCTCTTTAATTATGAGAGCCTCACCTGATTTATTAAGAATTGTATTAGTCGATCCAAAAATGGTAGAAATGTCTAAATATAAAGATATGCCTCATTTATTATGTCCAATTATTACTGAACCAGATAAGGCTAAAGTGATGCTTACTAAGTTAGTTGACGAAATGAATCACCGTTATCAAATTTTCGCAGAAAACGGTATGGTTAGTGAGATTGATCAATATAACGAGTGGGCCGAAGAAAATGGAAAAGAATTAATGCCGTTTATCGTTGTTGTTTTAGATGAATACGCTGATTTAGTGGATCGCTGTAAAGATATTGGTCTACCAGTAGTTTCTATTGCTCAAAAAGCTCGTGCTTGTGGAATTCATTTATTAATTTCCACTCAAAGACCATCCACTAATATTATTACTGGTGTTATTAAAGGTAATTTACCAACTCACGTTGCTTTAAGAACTGCAAGTTATACTGACTCTATGACTATTATTGGAGAAGGTGGAGCAGAGCAATTATTAGGTAAAGGCGATATGTTAGTGGAATCTCCAGTAGTATCTACTGAAGAAAAAGTGAGATTACAAGGCTGCTTTGTACAAAATAAAGAAATACTACGTGTTGTTGCTTATTTAAAAGAACACTATGAAACTAATTACGATCCTAATTTCTTAGATTTAGTGGATCATTCCAAAGAAGCAGGCAAACAACTAGTGGCCTCTGGAGAAGTACAAAAAGAGGCTGATGAAGCCGAAGAAATGAAGTATCAATCCGTTAAGGATTGGGTTTTAACTCAAAAATTTGTCTCGATGAGTAAGATTCAAAGAGAATGTATGGTGGGCTTTAATAGAGCTGGTAAATTCTTTAAACGTTTACAAATGGAAGGAATTGTTTCTACTGAAGTAGACGGCAACACCAAAGGATGCGCAGTTATTGGTGTCCCTAGCGATGATAATGAATATATTCCTAGTAGTGAGGAACTAATTAGTTAATTATGGATTATGGTTTAATAAACGCTGAACTCATTAATAAAAATAGTTTAGCAATCTTATATTATGGGGAATCTAGTGACATCAATGATATCAATTTCAAGCTTGATGTTAATGGCACTAGCTATCCTTTAAGAATTAATAGATTTTCTAGAAGTGATAAATTATTTAGAATTGAAGCTAGTAGTGACGTTGATATTGTTTTAGGTAACGTTAACAACGTTAAAACTAATGTTGGTGATGAAATCACTTTAGATTATCGTAGCTACGTTACTAGTAAAGAATTTGATGAATTTTATTGTCCAGTTAATGAAGAATTTGGAGCGTTCTATTTTAAAGAAGAAACAGTTTTTAAATTCTGGAGTCCGATTAGCGATAAAGTGTTCCTAAAATTAGAAAAAAGCGATAACAACTTTGTTCTTTTACCAATGAAAAGAAAAGAAAAAGGTGTTTATAAATTAACGGTTAAAGGTGATTTATTTAACAAAAAGTATAACTATGTTATATATCAAAGTGGCACTAGTAAAGAAATTAGAGATCCATATGGTATAGGAACTTCCTTAAATTCTAAATATTCCGCAGTTATTGATTTATCTGCTTTAAATGTCGTTGCTAAAGAAAAGCCTAAATCTGATATTAATAAAGCTAACGAGGCTATTATTTATGAAATGGATATTAGAGACTTTACCGAAGCCGATAAGAACAATGAAAGCGCTGGAAAATATCTAGGTGTTTTAAATAAGATTGACTATTTAAAAAATTTAGGAGTCACTCACGTTCAACTTCTTCCAGTTCATGATTTCTTTGGAGTGGATGATATTGAAGTTGACCATTATAACTGGGGATATAATCCAACTAGCTATTTCTCCTTAGAAGGAAGCTATTCTAATTATCCTGAAGATCCTTTAGCGAGATTATTAGAATTTAAAAAGTTAGTTGCCGAATTACATAAAAATGACATAAGAGTTATTCTTGATGTGGTTTTCAACCACATTTATGAATATCAAAATAGTGATTTCCATAAGAATTTACCAAATTATTACTTTAGAAGACTTGGCAAAAAAATCTCTGAAGGTAGTGGATGCGGTAATGATATTGCTAGCGAAAGAAGCATGGTCAGAAAGCATATTTTAGACTCCTTAAAATATTTCACTGAAACATTTGATTTAGATGGATATCGATTTGATTTACTTGGCTTAATTGATTTAGAAACTTCTAAAGAGGCTGTTAAGGTTGTGAAATCTATTAAACCTGACGCTTTGATGTATGGTGAAGGTTGGGATATGATGACTGGCTTATCTAAAGATAAGAAGTGTTGTAGCGATAACGCGCATCAAATTCCAGAGATGGGATTCTTTAATGATCAATTCCGTGATGTCATTAAAGGTGGAACCTTTGATAAATATTCCAAAGGCTTCATCATGAATGAATTTAATAAAGATGATTTAAACAATGTTTTATGTGCTTGTTTATTAAAAAATCGATATGATAATGCTTCTCAATCTATTAACTATGTTGAGTGTCATGATAATCAAACTTTATTTGATAAAATTTCTTACTTCTCCGATAACGATGAACTTAACCTTCAAAGAGTGAAATTTGCTAACGCCATGACTTTACTTTCTATTGGTGTTCCATTTATTCATATGGGTCAAGAAATAGGCTTATCCAAATGTATGCTTGATAATACTTATAATGTTCCAAAAGTGAATAATATGGACTGGGATTTAGTGGAATCGCGTCATGAAATGGTCAAATTTATGAAAGAGTTAATCGAAGTTAGAAAAACTCTTCCATTATTTAAAGCTAATTCCGCTAGCGAGTTAGAAAATGTTTATATTGATTATTTAGATAATGGGCTAGTAACTATTACCGTCGCTGATAAAAAATTATTATTGCCTGGCTTTAAAGAAGGCTTAATTATCATTAATCCAAGCGAGGAAGTTAAAACTTTAGAATTAAAAGATTATTATCAAGTATTCTTTGGCTGTAACGGCATTGTAGAAGATGAATCCTACGCTAAAAATTTCACTTCTGCAGATTTATCGGTTTCTATTTTAGGATTAAAATAATGTGGCATATTTTAAGAACGGTTTTATTATCATCATTTAGAATTATCTGGGGATATTTTTCCTGGATGATTTCTTATTCAAGAAAAAACTGCAAAACACCAATTGAAAAAAGATATCAAAAAGCTAGAAAACTTATTTTAAAAGTTAATCATAATTTAAGGCTCGATGTTTTAGTTGAAGGAAAAGAAAATATTCCAGAAGAAACATGCTGTTTTTATTCAAATCACATGGGAGCGGCAGATCCATTACTCTATTTTGCTGCTTTAGATAAGCCAACTACATTTGTTGCTAAAAAAGAAGTTAAAAACTTGCCTTTTGTTGGTAAAGTCTTTAAAGCGATCAACGGACAATTCCTTGATCGAGCTGATTTAAAACAGTCTTTACGAGTGATGATGAAAGTTCAAGAATCTTTAGCTAAAAAGGAAATTAACTGGGTCATTTTCCCAGAAGGAACAAGAACTAAAGACCATATGGAGAATATACTTCCTTTCCATCATGGTACTTTTAGAGCGGCTATGAAAGCTAAAGTTCCTCTAGTTCCTACTGTGGTATTTGGTAGCTTTAGAATTTTACATACAAAACATAATTTCAAAAGATATCCTACATATATTAAATTTTTAAAACCAATTTACCCTAGTGAATATGAAGGAAAATCTACTGAAGAAGTCGCAAAAGAAATTCAATCAAGAGTGCAAGCAGAATTAACTTTTGAAACAAGAAAAATCGACCACAAGAGAATGGTCGAACTTCATGATTCATATTATAGATTCAATCGAATCTATTAAAATTTCTTTCTTAATCCCTTTGGATAATAATTTTTGATTACTTGACCGTCAGTTTTAGCAATATCAACTGCGGTCTTTTTATATGTTAATAAAACGTAACCCTTATATGGATTAATTTTATTTAACTGCTCACCATATAAATATTTCTTTAATTCTTCTAAAGTAAGTTCGATTACATCGAAACTATCTTTAGCGTAGCTTCTAGCGTAGTGAAGGTCATATTTAAAGATATCTTTTTTAAACTCTCCAACTTTCACTCCATATCTATAGATATTAAGACCTTTTAGATCTAGTCCGTTATTCACTGCGAATAAATAGTCATTAACTTTTTTGACGTCTTTATCTCCTTTTACGTACTGAAGGAATTTATTTATATGATTAAATTCATTAGTTTTAGAAGAACCTGGTTTTTTAAATTGGGCGATATATTGACCTTCTCCTGAAAAATGAGACGGCATAAGTCTAACTCCGATATCTTTAATATAAAAACATTTATTTGAAGGAATATTAACTAGTTCAGCATCAGTTTTTTCTAATAAATAATGAGCGACATCTTCATCTTCTTCTTTAGAATAACTACAAGTTGAATAAGATAATGTGCCTCCAGGTTTAAGCATATAATAAGCAATTAGAATCAATTCTTTTTGAATTTCCTGATATTTATAAACTTTGTTTATACTCCAATCATTTATCATAGCGTCACTTTTTCTAAACATTCCGCTTCCAGAACAAGGCGCATCTAAAATGATCTTATCGAAGGTATTTTCATATTTAAGATAAATCTTACTTAAGTCGTTATTAGTGATAATAACATTACCAATTCCAAGTCTTTCTAAATTATTGCTTAATAATCCGCATCTAGAAAAAGATAAATCATTAGAAATAATTAATCCTTTATCATTCATCTTAAAAGATGCTTGGATAGACTTTCCTCCAGGAGCAGCACACATATCAAGAACTAAATCATTTTCTTTAAATTCAATTAAAGAAGAAACAACCATCGCACTTGGTTCTTGTAAGTAATAATAGCCAAGCTCATGATAAATATGTTTTCCAAGTTCATATGTTTCTTTATCATAGATAAAAGCGTGCTTCACAATTGGATGGGGCTTTACTAATGGGAATTCTTTTAAAAATTCTTCATCACTAATTTTATTAGTGTTTAATAAAACTGCATGCTCGCTTTTTTTGTTTAAAGAATTAAGTAATAACTCTGCTTCGCTTTCACCAATTGAATTAATTAAATGCTCTTTAAAAGTCATGTTGTTATTATAAAGTAGAGCAATATATATTTCAAAAATAAATGTATATAAATACATTATTTGTGATAACATATTAACGAGGTATATAACATATGAGAATGGTAGATTTAATCATTAAAAAAAGAGATGGTCATGAATTAACTGACGAAGAAATTAAGTTCTGGATTGATGGATACGTAAAAGGAGAAATTCCTGATTATCAATCTAGTGCGATGAATATGGCTATTTTCTTTAAAGGAATGACTAAAAGAGAAATTGCCACTTTAACTGACTATATGGAACATAGTGGTGAAGTTATTGATTTAAGTGAAATCGAAGGTATTAAAGTTGATAAACACTCCACTGGTGGAGTTGGTGATAAAACTTCTCTAGTTTTAGGACCAATGGTCGCTGCGGTTGGTGGAAAAGTCGCCAAAATGTCTGGACGTGGTTTAGGCCATACTGGTGGTACTTTAGATAAATTAGAATCTATCCCAGGATTAATTATTGCTAAAAGCAAAGAACAAATGGTGGAGCAAGTTAATCGCATTGGCTTAGCTATTGTTGGTCAAACTAGCACCTTAGTTCCTGCTGATAAAAAGTTATACGCATTAAGAGACGTTACTGGAACTGTCGAATCTATCCCATTAATCGCTGCTAGCGTGATGTCTAAAAAACTTGCTAGTGGAACCGATGTTATCCTTTTAGACGTCACTGTTGGAGAAGGTGCATTCATGAAGAACATGGATCAAGCTAGAGAATTAGCTAAAACCATGGTTGGTATTGGTAAGTCTTTAAATAGAGACACAGTCGCGGTATTAAGTGATATGAGTGAGCCTTTAGGATTTGCCGTAGGCAATTCCTTAGAAGTTAAAGAAGCTATTGATTCTTTACATGGTAAAGGTCCAGAAGATTTAATGGAATTATGTTATACCTCTGGTAGTATCATGCTTGTTCAAGCAAAAGTTTGTAAGAGCATTGAAGAAGCCCGCAAGAAACTCCATGAAGTTATTGAAAATGGAGAAGCTTTTGAAAAATTCTGTTTAATGGTAGAAGCTCAAGGCGGAGATGTTAGTTATATTAGACATCCAGAAAAATTTGAAATTAGCAAAAATATTGTTGAAATTAGAAGTGAAAGAGATGGATATATCAAAGAGATCAACGCTTTAGAGATTGGAATTAGCGCGATGAAACTCGGTGCTGGTAGAGAAACTCTTGAAGACGTCATTGATATGTCTGCTGGTATCGTATTAGCGAAAAAAGTTGGTGCAAAAGTTACTAGAGGTGACTTATTATGCACTGTTTATACAAACAAAACCCCAGAAGAATATCTTCCAGTTTTAGATGAAATTAGACAAGCATATGCCTATAGCGATAAAGAAGTTAAAGAACTTCCTGTTATTAGAGAAATTATTAGAGAAGCTTAATGAAAGTAGTATTACAAACTGTTAAAAGCGCTCATGTAGATATATTAGGTAAAACCGTTGGAAGCATTTCTAACGGTTACCTTTTACTTACCGGTTTTACTATGGGTGATGATAAAGAAATTGTCACCAAAATGGCGGATAAAATTATTAAACTTCGAGTGTTTGCGGATGAAAAAAGACAAATTAATTTGTCTTTAGAGGCAGTAAATGGAAATATACTTTCCATTAGTCAATTTACTTTATACGCGGACACTACTGGAGGAAGACGCCCGTCCTTTGTTAACGCTTTACATCCTCATGAAGCTGAGCCATTATACGAATTCTTTAATGAAGAATTAGCTAGACTTAGTGGTAAACATATTGAAACAGGTATATTTGGTGCTGATATGGATGTATATAGCGTGAATGATGGACCATTTACTTTGGTGTTAGACAGCAAGGAATTATTTTAATGAAAGTTTTAGTAGGATTATCGGGTGGCGTTGATAGTGCAGTAGCCGCGTATCTACTTCAAAAAGAAGGATATGAAGTAACTGCCTGTTTTATGCGTAACTGGGATAGTCTTGCTAATAATGACTATTTAGGTAATCCAAATATTAATAATTCCCAGTGTCCTCAAGAAAAAGATTATGATGACGCGGTAGCGGTAGCAAAAAAGCTAGGTATTGAACTATTAAGAATTGATTTTGTAAAAGAATACTGGGATGATGTATTCTCTTATTTAATTAGAGAATATGAAGCTGGTAGAACTCCAAACCCAGATATATTCTGCAATAAATATATTAAGTTTGATGCTTTCTTAAAATTCGCTAAGTCAAAAGGATTTGATATGATCGCCATGGGTCATTACGCAAAGCGTATCGATAAAGGAAATAAAGCCTATTTATGTAAGAGTTTTGATCAAAATAAAGATCAAACTTATTTCTTATCACAAATTTCTCAAGAACAACTTAAATATTCTTTATTCCCGTTAGGAGATATTGATAAAAAAGAGGTTAGAAAAATCGCTCATGATTTAAATCTTGGAATCGCCGATAAAAAAGACTCAACAGGTGTGTGTTTTATTGGAGAGAGAAATTTTAAAGAATTTTTAAAAAATTATATTCCTGCGAAAAAAGGAAATATTGTCGATATCGATACTAACCGAGTAATAGGCACTCATGATGGAGTGATGTATTACACAATTGGTCAAAGAAAAGGACTTGGAATAGGCGGAATTCACGGAGAAACCGCTCAAGGTTGGTTTATTGTGAAAAAAGATATCAAAAACAACATTTTATATGTTGCCAGTGGTCCAGAATCTGATCGACTCAATTCTGATTCTTGTTTAGTGAGTAATTTAAATTTCATCACTGATAAACCAAAAGATGGTCAACATATTTACGCGAAATTTAGATATCGACAAAAAGATAATGGGGTTACCATTTTCTATAAAGGTGATGATTTAGTGGAACTTGTCTTTGATGAACCATATAAAGCAGTCACCCCTGGACAAGCCGCAGTATTCTATGATGAAGATGTTTGTCTCGGTGGAGGCTTAATTGACTCAACTTTTTATAAAGGTAAAAGAACAGATTTATAGGTTAATAAAAAGGCACTCTAGTAAGTGTCTTTTTGTTTGACTATTTTTCTTATTCCACCCCGAGGCTTTTCTACATCCCCTTTATAGCGAGGGATGACATGCATATGAGTGTGCATCACGCTTTGCCCACCGGCTTCTAAAACATTAAAACCAATATTATATCCATCTGGATGAAATTCTTTGTCTAAGTATTCTTTTACTTTCTGAGATAATTCAAACATTGCCCCAATTTCTTCTTTTGTTAGTTCAAAGTAGTGCTCACTATGTCTTTTAGGAATGATTAGAGCGTGTCCCTTGCTAACTGGATAAGAATCAAAAAAAGCGACCGCGTAGTCGTTTTCAAATAAGATATTTTCTTTTAAATTACAAAATGGACAATCCATTATTTTTTAGCTAAATCTCTCATATGAGAGTTAATGCTTTCTTTGCCATAAAATACTGAAAGTATTTCTCCAGCAATAGAAATAGCGACTTCTTCAGGAGAATCGCCACCAGTTTGTAAACCAATTGGAGAATAAAAATTAGTGAGATCGATATCTTTACCATATAATTGGTAGGCTTTTTCTAGATAATCACCAATCTTCTTTTTGGAACAAAGCATTCCAAAATATTTTGGTTTAATCTTTAATTCTAAAATTTTGTTTAAGACATGAAAGTCATTTTGATGACTTGGAGTGCAGACCACAATATATCGATTATCTGGTAATCCATGTTTTTCAATATATTCTACAAAACCTTCATTGACTTTAACATCCGCTGCACCATCTAAAGCGTTAATTACATAATCTCTTTCATCGATAATAGTGGTGAAAAAACCTAAAGGTTTAAGAACTCTAGCTAATGCCGCTCCGCAGTGGCCAGCTCCAAAAATATATACATATTGTTTAGGACCAACAAATTCATAGAATAATGTGACTCTACCTCCGCAGGCCATAGGAAGAATAATAGAGCCATCATCAACACTAACAGTGCGATCATTAAGAATGTATTTTTCTGAGAAGGAGATTCTCTTTTCTAATACTTCTTTACATTTTTCTCTAGCGTAATATTCAATTGCCCCGCCACCGACTGTACCAAAAGCTATATTACCTTCTGTAACTAGCATTTTCTTACCAACATCAGCAGGACCCATGCCACTTTTTTCAGTAACGGTGACTATAACAGCGTCTTTGCCTTGTTTTCTTAAGTTATCTAATTCTTTATAAATGTCGACCATAATGTTCACCTATTATTTTAAAGATATAACTAGATTTAATATAGTAAAATTTTTTTTATTTTGTGCGCGTCATTCAAGGTTAATGACCGCGTGTGCGAGGCCAAAAAATGTGCTTTTTTATTTATAAAATCTATGAAAAAATAATGCCGAAAGGAAAGATTATATGAAAAAAATTTTTATTTTAGGCTTACTACCATTATTTGCCTTAACTGGTTGTAGAGAAGAACCTGCAACTGGACTTCCAGATTTTAAAGGAGATATTCAGCTTTTAACTCCTGATAAGACATCTTTAACATCAACTGTTTCAGAAACAGCAGAAGTAGTGACTCTTACTATCCCTGAAAGTGAAAAAACATATCAAGTAGAAATTAGCGCTGGATGTAAGCTTAACACTAAAGGGGCTAAGCCACAAATTCAATTAGCGCCAGGATCTTATATTAAATCAGTGTCTGAATTCACTGTTGATCGTTTAATGATTGATTATTTTGGCACAAAAGGAACTTTTTATAATGTTTATAACAATAAAGAGGGGACTGGTAGTCCAGTAAAAGATTATGAAGCTCCTAAAGATTTACCTGTTTATGATCCTGATGGTGGAGGAAAAGTTCTTCAATTCCCAATCAATTCTACTGGTTGGATGATCAAAAACGAAACTGAACACAATAATCCAACTTTTTACGCGATTTATATTTGTTTAGGGTAGATATTAATTAAAAATTAAGTTAATATATTTCTAATTGGAGATAATTAGTATGACAAAGAAGAAAGTTTTAAATGTTTTATTCTCAGTTTTATTATTCGGTGGATTATGGGGCATTTTAGAAGCTACTTTAGGTAGTTTACTTCATATGCACTTTATTCCTAACACGATGTTTTTAGCCTCAAGCACCATTATGGTGCCTATCGCCTATTTCTTAATGGGCGCTTGCTATAAAAGAACTGGAACATTTGCTAGTTCAATTTATATGGCGATTCTAGCTGGTGCTGTTAAATTAATCGCATGTTTAGCCTTTGGCATGGCTATTAATCCAGTTTATTACATCCTCATGGAAGGTGCTTTCATGGGTATTGCTTTATTAATTATCAGACCAAAAAATATCATTTCTTTTGCTGGATTAGGCACAATGATTATCGCTAATACATTATATTTAGGTGTATCCACATTTATTAGAGTTAATCCAGCTTACGCAACAGCAAGTCAAGTCATTGATAATTTTGAAAAATACACATTTATGATTAACTGTGTTGCTATTTTATATACTTTTGCAACTGGCGCTTTAATCTTTGGAGCAATGAGATTAGCAGAAAAATATAACTGGAACTTTGACAAAGTTAAAAAAGTTATTTATCACCCAGCATTCGCTAGTGGATGTGCTGCACTTGCCTTAGTGCTTACAATGGTAATCCGCTAATTATTACTTTGTAATAAAAATCACCGAAATTCAATCGGTGATTTTATTTTGCCTTTTTTACGATTTTTTCTACTCCAGGTCCATAGCAGTGTAGAAATATTCCTAGATAATCATCAAAACTTACTTGGTGAGACCCGTGATACACTGTGTCATATCTAACTCCATATTCACATGTTTTAAGATTATTATCTCTAAATCCGTTTCGTAAGTAAAATTCTCTTCTTCTTTTTCTTAATTCATTATCACTATATTTATCATCAACTTCGTCGTAGCATAGGATAAAGGTTTTGTCAGGATATTTTTTTAATACTTCTTGAACGATTTGACTACCATATCCTTTATTTCTAAATTCAGGAGAAACCGCTAAAAAGAAGATATAGCAGAGATCTTTATAGAATAAAAGGTTAGTAAATCCTATAAAGGTGTTATTATCATAGGCCGCGTATATGTCATTATCTTCCTTTAATGCAAAAGAGAAAAACATCTCTACTGGTGGTCTTTCTTCTTCTGGGAAGCTAGAGATATATAATGGCTCAATGTCATTTCTTATATTTTGGTCTGATTTATAATTTACAAATTTCATTAGATTAATTCTATCATTACAATGATAATATATCATATATGGTTGTAAAAGATTTAGCGACTGCGATTATATTTCTATTCTTAGGTGTCACTGTTTTTATCGTCGGCATGAATCTTATGTCAGGTGGACTAAAAAAAGCGACAGGTAAATCTCTTAAGAAAATATTTAAGAAAACACAGAATAGCCCTTTTGCGTGTTTAGGAATTGGTAGTGGAGTTACCGCTTTAATTCAAAGTAGTGCGGCTACTTGTGTACTTACAGTTGGTTTTATTAATGCCGGTGTGATGACTTTATATCAAGGAGTGAACATCATGCTTGGTTCCTTTATTGGCACCACAGTTACAGGCATTTTAGTGTCACTTTCATCATTTAATATTGGTTTATATTTAGCCCTCATTGCTTTTGTTGGCATTGTAATGATGTTCTTTAAAAAAGAAAAGGTCAAAAATTTGGGTGAAGTTCTTACTGGATTTGGTCTAGTTTTTCTTGGATTAGATCTATTAAAAAGCGCTTTTAGCCAGGCTGATATTAATAGCGCGACTCAACAGTTATTCTCTTCAGTTAGTTTCCCATTATTGCTTTTATTAATCGGTATTGTTTTAACTGCTTTAGTGCAGTCTAGTAGTGCAGTGACTGGTATTGCGATTGTGATGGTCTCTAGTGGAGCAATTCCTTTTTCTAGTGCGATATATATCGCTTTAGGAGCTACAATCGGAACTTGTATTACCACTTTAATTGCCACTATTGGAGGCACAGTTAACGCCAAAAGGTCAGGCTTTATTTCTTTGGTGATAAAAGTAGTTGCGGCCTTAATTGCAATGGCAATTATTTGGCCTTTATCGACTCCAATTTCTAATTTCTTCTCCTCTAGCTTTGGCTCTTCAGGTTTAGGCTTAGCGATGTTTACATTACTTTATAGTGTAGTTTTCTTTATAGCCTCTATGCCTTTAGTGAAACCTTTGATTAAAATATCTGAAAGAGCTATCAAAGATAAAGATTTAGAAAATAAGAAGAATTTACTTTTATATATCGACGATAGATTATTAAACACTCCTGATATCGCCGTGATGCAAGTTAAAAATGAAATTTTACATATGTATAATCTAGCGATGCTTAACTTTAGATATGGCTATGAATGCTTAGTAAATGGCGATAAGACTAATTCAGGATCTATCGCAGATACTGAAAGTAATATTGATTATATCAATAGTAAAATTACTGAATATTTGATTTCTTTATCTAATAAAGTTAGCAAAGAAGATTCTAAAGTTGTTGGTTCTTATTTCCATGTTATTAATGATATTGAACGTATTGGAGATCACGCCTATAACTTCTATGAAAACTCTAAGAAATTAGAAGAAAGTGATTTAAAATTCTCTGATGTCGCCATTAAAGAGATAGATGTTTTCTTTGATTTAATTATGGATATGTCTGATTTAACTATGGGCATCTTTAAAAATGAAGAATATCAAAAGCTAGATAAACTCCATGAATTAGAAGATAGAAGCGATGTACTCGCTAAAGAGTTAAGTGATAACCATTATAAGAGAATGACCGCGAATGAATGTAATGGCGCTCTTTCTGATGATTTTGCCACTTTAATTAGCGAATTAGAAAGAGTGGCGGATCACTTAACTAATATCGGTTATAGTGTTATTAATCCAACTGGAGACGAGGAATAAAATAAAATGGTAAGTCTTAGACTTACCAATTAACTTCAATTACTTCATCTACTAGATCAAGGACTTCTTGATTTGGAGCCTCAACAAATATTAACAAATTCCTTGCCACTAATCTATGCTTGAATAAAATAATTAATTTTCTAAATATTGCATGAAAACGTGCAATAAATCTATATAAATAAGTAAAACATAACTAAAAGTTGCATGAAATCGTGCAAATGATATAATAGAGACATGGAAAAACTATTTCATGGATCTGACAAAGAAATAATCAAGCCAATCTATGGTTATGGAAGAAATGATTGTGACTATGGATCTGGTTTTTATTTATGTAAAGAGCTCGATATAGCTCGTATGTGGGCGTGTCAATATTCTGAAGGTGGATATATCAATTCCTATGTCATTAATATGGACAAGTTGAATGTTTTATGGCTCAACCACGTAACTGATAAGGATATCTTAACTTGGATTGCCTTGTTATGCGCTAATAGGATAGATCAACAGACTAAATCAAATTCAAAAGAAGAAATTGATTTTTTAATCAAAAACTTTTTACCTAATTTAAATGGTGTCGATATGATTGTTGGCTATCGTGCAGATGATTCTTATTATCAATATACTCGAGCGTTCTTAAATAACGATTTACCATTAGAGTTATTAAAAGAAGCTATGGAATTAGGAAAACTTGGTCTTCAATACGCTTTAATTAGTAAAAAAGCTTTTGATGAGATTAGATTTATTGATTCTTTATTTGTTCCTAGTTCAAATGAATATCAAATAGTGGAAGAGACCGCTAATAAGGAATATGAGCAAATATTAAGAAAGAGAAATGTCAACCAGACATATTTGAGGGATATTATCCGTGAAATCAGTAAACATTAATGAAATTAAAAATAAATTTGGATATCTTCTTTCCTTTTTACATTTACAGTGTGAATTAGATAGCGATTCAATATCTAATGTAATTGTGGAATCTAACTATTTTGATTTTTTAGAAAATAATGATGTTGAATCATTTTTATCTAAGGATATTGTGACTATCTCTAAAAATGTTTTTAGAGCCAGTCAAAAAAAGTATTCCCCAAATTATTTAAACGATTATGTTTACGCTGGAGAATGTTATATTTCAATATCAATATCTTTATGTATCCCTTTAAGAAAGTTATTTCTAATTTATCCTTTATCAAAAATGCTTTCTTTATATCCTTTATATCATGAGGTCGCTCAATTTAGGGTAATCGAAAAAGTGAAAAATGATATTTCTACAAAAACAGCGTTTTCTATTCTTTTAGAAAAAAGCGAATATAGTGTTCTTTCGGTTTCTAAAATATGTGACATAAATAGAAATTATTTATCCTCTTTATTAAAAGAGGCAAAACAAGAAGATAAATTAACATATTTACAAATAAGTAAGTTATCTGATTTATTTGGTGTTGATAAGATATTCTTTACAAGTAGTAATTTTGTTCCATATTATTCTTCCTTATGGAATGAATATCAATTTGTAATTTTTGTGATTAAACACCTTTCTTCAATATGTGAGAATAAACATGTATATTTCGACTTCGACGGAAATAGACTAGAAGCTAATAAAAATAAAACATATATTGTGATATCCCCCGATGAAGCCTATTTATATAAAAAAAATAATAGAAGTAAAATCCCTAATTCAAAATTTGATTTAGCAATTAAACTTTCCTTAATAGAATATAGAGAATATTGCCTTAATAAAAATATTGCCTTTTGCTAATTTGTTTTCTAAGTAATATCAAATTTATTATTTGCATATTTTTTAAAGTGCGATCAGATTATTATTATTTATTAAAAATTATAAATTTGTAATAATAATTCTGTTAAACACATTTAGGAGAATGTTATGGCAATTAAAATAACTAATGAAGTCGAAAACAAAGTTTTTCATATTAAATGCGAATATTGTCTAACAGAATTCGACTATGAACAAGAGGACTTGGGTTATAGGCCTTGGTATCCTAAAGGATTTGTGTACTGTCCTAAGTGCAAACATCCACTTAGACATCATCCTGAAGAAAACTTGAAAAAATAATAATTTATTAAAAATTATAAATTTGTAATAATAGTGGTTGAGGTAAATAACTATTATGAAAACATTAATTGTATATTTCTCCCGTACTGGAGAGAATTCTGTTAATGGCGAAATGGAAGTAATCACCAAAGGTTTTACAGAAATCGTTGCGGAAAAAATCGCTGCTAAAACTGGTGGTGAATTATTTAAATTAGAACCAGAAATCCCATATCCAACTAATTATGAGGAATGTGTAAAAAGAAGCAAAATCGAAGATCAATATAATGAAAAAGTGGCTTATAAAAATCCACTTTCATCTTTAGATGAATATGATGTGATTTATTTAGGCTTCCCTTGCTGGTGGAGAACCTATCCTAGAATTGTTGCTAGCTTTATTAAAGATCATTCTTGGCTAGGTAAAACCGTTTATCCTTTTGCCACTAACGAAGAAGGGGCGTTAGGATTAGCTGAACTTGAACTTAAAGGTTCTTTAAAAGGTGCACTAATTAAAAAAGGATTTGCTTGTAAAGGGAGCGAAGTAAATCAAATTGATGACAAGCTTAATGCTTGGATAGGAGCCTAATTATGAAGAATGTCACAAAAGATATTTATTATGTTGGAGTTAATGACCATCAAATAGATTTATTTGAAGGCCAATATGTTGTTCCTTTAGGAATGGCGTATAACTCTTATGTCATTGTTGATGATTTAGTGGTGGTCATGGATACAGTTGACCAGCATTTCACTAAAGAATGGTTAGCGAATATTAAAGAAGTATTAGGTGCTAGAAAACCTGACATCTTAGTAGTTCAACATATGGAACCAGACCATTCCGCGAATATCATCAATTTCTTAAAAGAATATCCATCCGCAAAAGTTTTAGGTAACGCGAAAACATTCAAGATGATGGAACAATTCTTCCATGAAGAGATTAAAAATAGAATTGTTGTTAATGAAGGAGATACCTTAAATTTAGGTAAACACATCTTAACATTTGTTTTTGCACCTATGGTGCACTGGCCAGAAGTAATGGTCACTTATGATAGCTATGATAAAGTTTTATTCTCAGCGGATGGCTTTGGCAAATTTGGCGCAAACGACGTTGAAGATCCTGAAGGATGGGATTGCGAAGCTAGAAGATATTATATCGGTATTGTTGGTAAATACGGCGCGCAAGTCCAAGCTTTATTAAAGAAAGCTTCTACTTTAGATATTCAAATTATTTGTCCATTACACGGACCAGTATTAGATCATGATTTAGGTCACTATTTAAAACAATATGACACATGGAGTTCTTATAGAACTGAATCTGAGGGGGTCGCTGTATTTTATACTTCTGTATATGGTCACACTAAAAAAGCAGTGGAGTTCTTGTGTGAAGAATTAAAAAGACTTGGTTGTCCAAAGGTTGCGTGTAGCGATTTAGCGCGTGACGACATGCCTGAATGCGTTGAAGATGCATTTAGATATGGCAAGATTGTTTTAGCTACAACTACATATAATGCAGGTATTTTCCCATTTATGGATACCTTTATTGCTCACTTAGTGGAGCGTAATTTCCAAAATAAGAAAATTGGCTTAATTGAAAATGGTACTTGGGCTCCAATGGCGGCTAAAGTTATGAGCGATAAACTTTCTGGTTGCAAGAATGTGGAAATTATCGAGCCAAAAGTCAGAATCTTATCAGCGATGACTGATGAAAATAAAGCGCAAATTTCTGCTTTAGCAGAAACATTATGCGCTGAATATAAAGCTCATAAAGAAATTAAGGAAGAAAAGAAACCAGAACTTGATCCAAAAGCTTTATTTAAGATTGGATATGGTTTATATGTCGTAACATCAAAAGACGGAAGTAAAGATAACGGATTAATTGTGAATACAGTTTCTCAATTAACCGATTCTCCTCTTAGAGTCGCGGTTAATATTAATAAAGCTAACTATTCTCATGACATCATTAAAAAGACTGGTGTTCTTAATGTGAACTGTTTAAATATTGAAGCACCTTTTTCAGTGTTTCAAGAATATGGTTTTGTTTCTGGTAAAGACAAAGATAAATTTGCTGGTAAAGAAGTTATTAGAAGTGAAAACGGCTTAGTAGTCTTACCTAACTACGTTAACGCTTTTATTTCCTTAAAAGTTGATAGTTATGTCGATTTAGACACTCACGGCATGTTTATTTGCTCGGTTACTGAAAGTAAAATCATTAATAATGTCGAGACCATGACTTATAATTATTATCAAGCAAATGTTAAACCAAAACCAGATACTAATAAAAAGAAAGGCTACGTCTGTAAGGTGTGCGGTTATGTCTATGAAGGAGATGAACTCCCAGAAGATTTTGTCTGTCCGCTTTGTAAACATGGCGCGGCTGATTTTGAACCAATAAAATAAGAAAGGAAAATCACAATGAAATACGTTTGTACTGCATGTGGATTCGTCTATGACGAAGATGAGGGATGCCCAGAAATGGGAATCGCTCCTGGAACTAAATTCGAAGACCTTCCAGAAGACTTTACTTGCCCATGGTGTGGAGTTGGTAAAGACATGTTTGAAAAAGAATAAGAAAATTGACGCTCCTCGTGAGCGTTTTTTTTTTTTTTTTCAATTTTTTGATTATTCCAAATATGTTTTAATAAAAAAGATTGTCTTTTAGTTTTAACTAATTATAATTGTACCACTAGGAGGATGTAAGACATGAGCAATACAAGAAACAAGAAAATCATCTTATTAGCTTCTACAGGTCTAGTCACCTTATCAACTATGGCAGTTGTCTTGTTAGGACAAAATGATGTAGATTTTGTGACATCAAAAGCGGCTGCTAATACTGGTAGAGTAGTTACCGTAAATGAAAATAATCGTATCCTAGATTTCTATGATTCCGGAAAGCAATACTTTAGTGGTGCGATGTTCCAATTAGACGACAAACAAGCTTACTATTATATTCATGCTTCCCAAAGCCAGCAAGATGTATCTAGAAACCACAATCATTGCATTTTGGCTGTATGGGGCCATACAAGTCCTGTATGTGAATTTACTATTAATTATAGCATTGATGACGATTACTCCTTTGACAAAGGAGGGACAAGCAAGATTATTCTTGCAAAATTTAGGCATCTTAATAAAATTCACATTACTTTAGATAAAGGCAATGGAACCGATCGATATACTTCTTTAAAGTCTTATAAGGATGGTGATGAATCTGGAACATTCAAAGTCCTCGCTGATGAAGACACATATATTAAATATGAATGGGTTCCTGAAGGCGACTTTCTAGGTAGCGATGAAGAGGTTGATTTCAAACCAGCTGAAGCTTTAGGGCAAAGCAAAGCGATTTGGGTAACAGAGATGTCCTTCTATTACGATTGCTAATCAAAGTAATTGATGTAATTAACGCTCCTCGTGAGCGTTTTTTTCTTGAAATTGAAAAACTATAATTCGCCAAAAGTTAGTAAAAATAGTCATTTCTGGCGGATTATCCATATAAAAAATGCGTATAATTCGCCAAAAGTGGCTAAAAATAGTTGATTCTGGCGGATTATCCTGTTTTAATATATGTGAGGATTTAAAAATGATTATCGGGAGAAAAGATCAAATTAATTTGCTTAATCAAACACTAGAAAGCGATAAATCAGAATTTGTAGTAGTGTATGGAAGAAGAAGAGTTGGCAAAACTTTTTTGATTGACGAATTCTTTAATGGCAATTATGCCTTTTACGCTACTGGAGTTGTTGAAAGAAATCAAAAAAATCAACTAAAAGTATTTGAGCGTTTTCTATTGAAATATGGTCATAATAAGAACAAAACACCATCTGATTGGTATGAAGCTTTTGATTTGCTTATAAATATTCTTGAATCAGATAATGTTAATAGAGAAATTTCTAGCAACAAAAGAATTGTATTTTTAGATGAGCTTCCATGGATGGATACTCCTAAATCGAATTTTAAATCTGCGCTTGATTATTTCTGGAATAGTTATGCATCTAAACACAAAGATATAGTGCTGATAGTCTGTGGATCAGCAACATCTTGGATTTTGAACAATTTATTAAATTCTAAAACCGGCTTTTATAACCGTGTAACTAAAAAGATTTTGTTAGAGCCTTTTACATTAAAAGAAACATATGAATATCTATTATCCAAGGGATTTCAATATACAAAACAAACTGTCATTGATGCTTATATGGTTTTTGGTGGTGTTCCATTTTATTTAGAAATGTTGTCTCCAAGATTGTCATTAGATCAAAATATCGAGAAATTATGTTTTGAAGAAAAAGGCGATCTTCACTACGAATTAAATAATTTATTTAAATCTTTGTTTAAGAATCATAATAAACATTTGGAAGTGATTTTATCATTAAGCAAAGTTAAATCAGGAATAACCAGACAACAAATTATCGAAAAAACAAAGATAAATGGGCAAACATTGACTGATATTTTGCTTGAGTTAGAGCAATGTTCTTTTATAAGAAAGTTCTCCAATTTTACAATGCAAAAAAACGGTAGCTTTTATCAAATAATTGATCCGTTTATTTTATTTTCTTTAAAATTTGATTTTGCAAATAAAAAGATTTCTTGGCTTTCATTTATAAATTCTTCTGGTTATTATTCTTGGTGCGGATTGGCTTTTGAAAAAGTATGTTTAAATAACATCAATTCAATTAAGATGGCGCTCGGAATCTCTTCAATTGAAACAGAAATCTTTTCTTGGAGAAGCAAGAATTCTGAAACCGGTGCACAAATTGACTTGGTTATTGATAGAGGTGATCGAACAATTAATATTTGTGAAATGAAACATTCGATTTCTGCGTTTGAAATAGATAAAAAGTACGCCGATAACCTATTGAATAAGAGAGCTGTTTTTATAAATGAAACTAAGACAAATAAATCTGTGCAATTTTCTTTGTTTACTGTTAACGGACTAAAAAAGAACCAGTATTCAAATATAGTCCAAAACAGTTTTGATTGTGACTCTTTATTTTTAATATAATTCGCCAGAAGTACGCGGAAAATAATAGTTTTGGCGGATTATCTATATAAAAAATGCGTATAATTCGCCAAAAGTGGCTAAAATTAGTGGATTCTGGCGGATTATCCGTTTTAAAAAAATTAATTGAATAAAATCTTTATTGGATTATAAATTGATAAATGTAATAATATCTAGCGAAGGAAAGAAATTTATTTCTTCTATTCTAAGAGAGCGTTACATTGGTGCAATAACGTAATAGAGAATAAATGGGCCACTCCTTGTCGTGTGGGTAATGCCACCGTGAAGTTAACGAAATAACTATTAATTAAGTGTCTCTCCCATATTGGAGAGGAAATAGGATGGTATCGCGGACTTGTTCGTTCCTATAAAGGAACGTTTTCTTATATTTGGAGGAAAAAATATGAAAAAGATGTCTTCAAGTGAAATTAGACAAATGTGGTTAGATTTCTTTAAAAGTAAAGGACACCACGTCGAACCAGGTAGTTCTTTAATTCCTAAAAATGATCCAACTTTACTTTGGATTAACGCTGGAGTTGCGGCTTTAAAGAAATATTTTGATGGTAGTGAAGTCCCACCAAGTAGAAGAATTACCAATGCTCAAAAATCAATTAGAACTAACGATATTGAAAATGTGGGTGACGCCACTCACTTAACTTTCTTTGAAATGCTCGGTAATTTCTCTATTGGAGATTACTTTAGAAAAGAAGTTATCCCTTGGGCATGGGAACTTTTAACTAGTGAAAAATGGTTTAACTTTCCAAAAGAAAAATTATATGTTACATATCATCCAGATGATTTAGAAACTAAAAAATGTTGGTTAGATGTTGGAGTTGAAGAGTCTCATTTAATCAAAAAAGAAGATAACTTCTGGGAAATTGGAGAAGGACCTTGTGGACCTGATACTGAAGTCCATTTCGACCGTGGAGAAAAATATGATCCAGAACATGTTGGAGTGAAGTTATTAGAAGAAGATTTACCAAACTTTAGATATGTCGAAATTTGGAATATCGTTTTCTCACAGTTCAATAGTGAAATTGGTAAAAAAAGAAGCGAATATAAAGAACTTCCAAGTAAAAACATCGATACTGGCGCGGGCTTAGAAAGATTTGCCTGTGTCATTCAAGAAACCGACACTGCTTATGAAACCGATTTATTCTGGCCAATTATTAAAAAGACAGAAGAAATATCGAAAAAAGAATATTCCTCAAATAAACGCGCTTTTAGAGTGATTGCTGACCATATTAGAACCATTACCTTTGCTTTAGCAGATGGAGAAATGTTCTCTAATGAAGGTAGAGGCTATGTTTTACGTAGATTACTCCGTAGAGCAGAAAGATATGGACACGTATTAGGAATTGACACTCATTTCTTACATAAACTTGTTCCAGTAGTAGCGGAGATTATGAAATCCTACTACCCATATTTATTAGATAAACAAGAATTCATCTCTAAGATGGTGCAAGCTGAAGAAGAAAAATTCTTAAAGACGCTTCAAAACGGTGAATCATTACTTATGTCTTTAATTAAAGATAGCAAATCTTTATCTGGCAAAGATATGTTTAAACTCTATGACACCTTTGGCTTTCCTAAAGAATTAACTTTAGAAATTTGTGAAGAAAATGGGGTCACAGTGGATGAAAAAGAATTTGAAGAAGAAATGAATAAACAAAAAGAGCGAGCTAGAGCCGCTCGAGGCGATCAACAATCTATGAATAAACAATCCATAGATTTAATGAATTTCAAAGAACAAAGTTCTTTCAATTATGAAAAAGTTGAGTTAGTTAGTGAAGTTATCGGCTTATTTGTTAATGGAGAAAAAGTAAATTCATTATCTGGAGAAGGCGATTTAATCGTTAAAGAAACTCCATTCTACGCAGAAAGCGGAGGACAAGTTTCTGATATTGGCACTATCTCAAATAAATATATGGAAGCAAAAGTTATTTCTGTTTCTAAAGCTCCTAATAAACAACATTTACATCATGTCACTGTTTTATTTGGAGAGATTAAAGTTGGCGATAAAGTTAATTTAAAAATTGACTCCTACAACCGTGAATTAATTAGAAGAAACCACTCTTCTGTCCATTTACTTCAAAGCGCTTTAACTGAAGTCCTTGGTGATCACGTCGCTCAAAAAGGTAGTTATGTTTGTGCTGATTATATTCACTTTGACTTCTCACATTTTAAAAAGATGAGCGAAGAAGAAATTGCCGAAGTGGAAAGAAAGGTTAATAGATGGATCTCTGAAGCAATTGAAGAAGAGACTAAAGTCTTATCTATTGACGAGGCTAAAAAAATTGGGGCAAAAGCCTTATTTGATGATAAATATGGAGACATTGTCAGAGTGGTTTGTTTTGGCGAAGTTTCTAAGGAATTCTGTGGTGGTACTCACGTTAGTAACACCAGAGATATTGGTGTCTTTGTTATTGAAAGTGAAGAATCGGTTGCTAGTGGAGTTAGACGTATTGTTTCTAGAACCTCCATTGGCGCTTATGAATTACTTAAAAAACGTGAAAATATGTTAGTACAAGCTAGAAATAGCTTAGGTGCAGGTTCAATTAGTGAAGTAAATATTAGACTTAATGCTTTATTAGCAGAGAAGTCCGAACTTAAGAAAACTGTCGAATCATTAAGCCAAAAGCTCGCGAATGCGGAAAGTGCTTCATTAGATGGAGAATTTGCTAAACTCGATGATAAAGAAGTATTAATCAAACACATCAAAGATGCGGATAGAAACGCCTTAGTTTCTTTAGTTGATAAACTTAAAGTTAATCATAAAGATTCTGTGATTATCTTTGTCGGTGGCGGTAAAGATTCTATTCCTGTAGTTTGTAGTGTAAATGGTAACGCTCAAAAAGCTTATAGAGCAGGTGATTTAGTTAAGTCTATTGCTACGATCTTAGGAGGCTCTGGAGGAGGAAGACCAGACTTCGCTAGCGGAGCAGGTAAAGACGCTTCTAAGATTTCTGAAGCTTTAGAAGCCGCTAAAGGATTAGTGAAATAATGGAAAAATATATTGGACTAGATTTAGGAACAACAACTTTAGGCGTTGCTAGTAGTGATGTCCTAGGATTTGTACACGGAGTAGAGACCTTTAGATTCCCTAAAGAAGCTTATTCTCAGGCTCGTGATTATGTCCATAAGTTAGTGGAAAAAACCGGTGTTAAAAATCTAGTAATTGGTTTACCAATTAATATGGATGGAACTCAAGGCTTTAGAGCGGATTCTTCGAAAAGATTTAAAGAAGACCTTCTAAAAGAAGACCCAACTCTAAAAATTGAACTTGTAGATGAGCGTTTAACTACTGTGTCTGCGCATAAGACACTTAATCAATTAAATGTTTCTGGTCAACAAAGAAAAGGTGCTGTTGATCGAATTGCGGCCTGTGAAATATTAGATTTCTATTTAAGAATGAAGGGAAGATAAGCAAATGATTGAAGATGAAAAGCAAATAACTATTCGTGATGAAGAAGGTAATGAACATTTAATGGAAATTCTTTTCACCTATGAACACGATGAAAGAAAGAAAAAATACGTCTTCTTATATAATAAAGAAACTCCAGAAGACGTAATGTGTATGGAATATAACGACAAAGGCGAATTATTTGAAATCGAGTCTGATGAAGAATACGAAGAAGTTGAAGAAGTCTTCAATGCTTTTATGGATGAAAACGCGACCGATTAAACGGTAAAAATAATTATTCCAAGTAACGCTGACAGGCCTAGAAGTTTAATTGCTCCTAGGCTTTTCTTTCTGACTTTTTTATAAATAAATAGCATTGAAGAAAGAATTACTAATAAAGTGAAACTTCTAATATCAAATTCAAATTCTCCTTTTAAGGAGGCGCCTCTAAAGAAGAGGACTTTGATAAATAAAACTAAAGCAGTGGATAAAATTAAAGCAAGAACAACTGGTCTAACTCCTTTTAACGCTCCTTGAATATATTTATTCTTCATAAACTTCTTCATGATTATCGCGATAATTAAAATGATGATAATTGAAGGAAGAATAACTCCAATAGTGGAGCATATTGCTCCAAATACACCTCCAACGGAATTGCCAACAAATGTAGAGATGTTAATGGCGAATGGTCCAGGAGTTGCTTCACTCACTGCGATAAAGTCTGTGAGACTTGATTCACTAATCCAGCCTTTAGAAACGACTTGCTCTTGAATCATTGGAATCATCGCATAGCCTCCACCAAAGGTGAATAAACCAATTAGAAAGAAGGTATAGAAAAGTTCAAAGAAAATCATTTACTACCCTCCTTTTTATTAGCGATTAAAGTTAAGACAATTCCAGTAATTATTCCTAATAAAATTAGGGATAAAGATAGATATTTAAAACCAGTATCAATAAATGAGAAGACAAGCATTATGCTTAAGGTAGAAACAAATAAAATGGTGCCCACTAAGTTGACTTTAACGCCTTTTCTTAATCTTAAAACAGCAGAGAATAATAAAATTATGACTCCAACTTTTAAGCCTTTAAACATTGCGGAGATTACTGGCCACTTCATAAAGTCTTGATAGAAGAAAGAAATAACAAAAATAATGACAAAAGAAGGAATGGTGAGACCGATAGTGGCAACTATTCCCCCAACTATTCCTGCAACTTTATAGCCAACATAAGTTGCAGTATTAACAGCGATTGGTCCAGGAGTAGACTCGCTTATAGCGAGAATATCCATAATCTCTATTTCACTAATCCATTTCCTTTTTTTGGTGACTTCTTCTTCGATAATTGGAATCATCGCATAGCCTCCACCAAAGGTGAGTGCTCCAATTTTCATAAAAGTTAGAAATAGAATTAGTAGCTTAAATAGATAAGAATCCTTCTTCATAACGGACTTATTATATACGAAGTTAATAGATTAATCTATTTGAACCAAGTATATGTATTTTGAAAAAATCTTGGAATATATAACTCGTTATTGCTATAATAACGCTTGACTGAATTTGTGAGGTATTAATAATGGCAGATAAAGTAATCTTAACAAAAGCTGGTAAAGAAGAGCTTGAAAAAGAACTTCGTGAATTAATTGATAACACCAGAGAAGAAGTAAAAAGGCAATTAACTGAAGCCCGTGCTCAAGGTGACTTAAGTGAAAACGCTGACTATGATGCAGCAAGAAATAGACAAGCTGAAGTTGAAGGACGTATTAAAGAAATTGAAAACATTCTCTCTAATGCGGAAATCATCGACGATGAAGGAAAATCTAAAAAGGGCAGCAATAAAGTCGCTCTTGGTTCAACTGTTACAGTGAGATTCATTGAAACTGGTAAAGAAGGCAAATACATGATTGTTGGTACCGTTGAAAGTGATCCATTCAATAACAAGATTTCTAATGCTTCTCCACTTGGTGAAGCACTCATCGGCAAGGTTGTTGGTGACGTAGTTGACGTTAAAGGACCAAAAAAAGTCTACAAAGTAGAAGTCTTAAAAATAGGCGCCTAATAAAATTTTTTTCCCAAAAAAACGCAAAACCTCCGTCTTTATATAATGTAGGAGGTTTTTGTTTTTATGTTTAAAATCCTAATCGGGGTCGTAGTTGTGACAATCGCCGTCATTGCCGCATTTGTGATGATCGACCCGAAATCGCAAATTCAGTCTGCTGGGACAGTTACTGAAGTTGCAAATACCTTTACTGTCGCTATTGAAGGTGAGGTTTATAAGACTGGCAATTTTACTATGAAAGATGGTAGTACCATGCTCGATTTAATTGAGACCGCTGGTGGTACAACTGTTAACGCTGATTCTAGAGCGTATTATGAAGAAGCCCTTTTAACTAAAGGCATGACTTACTATATTGCCTCTAGATATGACACTAGTGATGTTTGTAGTGCTAGTGAAGTTAATAAAGTAAACATCAATATCGATGATGCTGAAACTTTATCTACAGTAAGCGGTATTACTTCCACAATTGCCAATTCTATTATTACTTATCGAGAGACTAATGGGATATTTGCTACTTTAGAAGAGTTAATGGAAGTGTACGGCATTGGTAACGCTACTTATCGTAAGATCCGAAATTATGTAATTCTTCACGCGTGAGTTTATTAGTTCTATTTATTCTTCTATATCTTGGTATCAATGTTCGGGTATCAATAATTCTAGGAGTCATAGAACTTGTAATTGTGCTAGCTTTTGCCTTTTATCGCTTTGGTAAGAAAGTATTTATCATAGGAACGATATCTTGCCTCATCGGCGTAGGTTTGTCCTTTGTGCGGCCTAATTTCAATAAGAGTGAATATAACGGAATAGTGGAAGAAGTTAAAGAAAACTATTTCATCTTTAATTCTACATTTGAAAAACTCTACATTTATCAAAGAGAGCATTCTTTTGAAATAGGAGATATCTTATCAATAAAAGGTAGTAAAGTTCCTTTGGATTTTGAGGTTTTAGAATCAACCTTTAATTTCCAAGAATACCTCAATAACAAAGGGATATATTCCCAGATGTATCCCACATCAATTGAGGTTAAATTTAGAAACCCAATTAGAGTCTTGTCTTTTAAAAAAGAATTCCTTTCACATTTTTCTAGTAATTCTAAAGCTTTAATTGGTTCATTTCTTTTCTCTATGGGAAGTGATAAAGATGTCTATAGTGAGATGAGATCGCTTCATTTAAATCGTCTATTGTATAGTAGTGGATTTTATTTAACGATTTTATATTCGTTTTTAGCGTTTTGTGTTTCTAGATTTATTAAAAAAGACAAATATAAGGATTTGGTTCTAATAGGATTATTCTTGCCTATTTTTATCTTTTCTTATCCACGGTTTGTGGTTATAAAATTTGTCTTTTTAAAGATTCTTAGATGGATTAATACTCACTTGCTAAAAAAGAAGTTCTCCTATTTAGAATTGGTCTCTTTTTCAGGAATATTCTTTTTAATTATTAATCCATTTTACGCTTATCAAGATGGATTCTTATTAACTTATTTGATCCCTATTAGTGTGCTTTTCTTTCAGAACTCTTTTAAAGGATATAAACCATTTCAAAAGAAATTACTTATCAGCGGACTAATCTTAATTGAGTTTATTCCTTTTGCCTTAGCTTTTTATCACGAGATTTCTATAGTTTCTATTGTTTATCACATTATTTTATCTCCTTTTTTTGTTTTATATTATTTCCTTTCTTTATTGTCCATTACCCATATTCCAATATATGGGATAGTTAATGGTTATGGAGATTTCTTATCTCAGGCGACATCTTTCTTTTCTAAATATAACCTTACAATCTATGGGATAGAAATGAGCAATTTAACGATTCTTTTATTTGAAGTTCTATTCTTTATTTTCGTTTATTATTTATCTAGCCGCTTTAAGCCAATGATCTACGCTTCTAGTGGGCTATTATTAATTCTTAATTTATTTTATTTCATCCCGCTTAGCAGCCTATTTAATGACCAAGTATTTTTTATAAATGTAGGTCAAGGAGATGCGACATTAATTAGAAGAAAAGATGTGGCGATTTTAATTGATACAGGAGGACATAAAAGCATTGATATAGCAAAAGAAACATTAATTCCGTTTTTTAAAAAGAATCAAATTTACGATATTGATTTATTAATTACCACTCATGATGACTTTGACCATTCTGGCGCAGTTAATTCTCTAATTGATAATTTTACAGTGAAACGTTATGAAAAAGATTATAAATCTTTTCCTATTAGTATAGGCGGATTTAATTTAACTAATTACAACGTTTATCCTGATTTATGGAATGAAGAAAATGATCGTTCGTTAGTGATTGGATTTGCCACTAAAGAATATAACTACCTTATTATGGGTGACGCTCCTAAAAAGATTGAATCTCGGATAATGAAAGATAACGTTTCTATTCCTTGTGACATTTTAAAAGTAGGACACCACGGGTCGAATACTTCTAGTAATGATGCTTTTATTAAATATCTCTCTCCTAAAGTTGGAGTGATATCATGTGGAAAGAAGAATAAGTACGGGCATCCTCACTCTGAAGTTGTAGCGATTTTAAATAAATATAAAGTGCAAATTAGAAGAACAGATTTAGAAGGCACAATAACTTATTACTAGTAAAACTGAAAATAAGTTATAATAGTTAACGATGATTTATTTTGTTTACGGTAATCAAGGGCCAAATATCAAATCACAAATCCGCAAGATTGGTGAAGCTTTTTTAGAGCGAGAAAAACCAGATGAACTTAATTTTATTAAGTTAGATGGCCATAATGTCTTGGTCCAAGATGCAGTTGACGAATGTAAATATGTGGCTTTAGGCTATGAAAAGAAAGTTGTTTCACTAGAAAACTGCTATTTTCTTTTAAAACCAAAACCAAAAAATAAAATTGAGTCTGATCAAGATTATGACGAGCTATTAGACTATATTGAAAACAGTTCTCAAGACTTAGAATCTTGCTTGATTCTTTCAGTATGTAGTTCTTCTATTGATGAGAAAAGTGCTTTATTTAAGTCTTTGAAAGAAAAAGCTAAAATTGTTCAAATAGTGGATCCAGATGAAAAAGGCTGGAATGAATATGTAAGAGCGTATTTAGCTAAAAAAGAAATTGTTATTGATAGAGACGCGGTTATGGAATTAGCAGAACGTACTTCCGGAGATGTTTCTTTATTTCAAAATAGTGTCCAAATTCTAACTTTATATACAGACCATATTCGCTATAAAGATGTCATTTTAATGATTAATAAGCCATTAGAAGACAATGCTTTCTTAATCTTTAATTTATTAGTGGATAATAAAAACGCTGAAGCAATTGGCTTATTTCGTGATTTACAAGTTAAGAATATTCAATCTCCAACTTTAATCGCTCAACTTGGTAATCAATTTCGCTTATTATCTGAGATTAGCTACTTGAGTAAAAAGCGAATTCCTAAAGAAGAAATCGCTAATGAACTTAAAATTAAACCAGGTAGAGTTTACGTCCTTTCTAAACTCTTACCAATGATTTCTGATAAAGCTATTAAAAGAACTTTAGATGATTTGTATCAATTAGATTTAGACATAAAAAGCGGTCTTGTGGACCGCAATTATGGTTTTGAATTGTTTTTAATAAAGTTTAAAACGCAATAAGGTTTACTTATTTAATAGAGTTAACTAATCTTTGGATCTCGCTCTTTTGTCTAGCAGCGGTGTTTTTGTGTTGGACACCATCAGAGACGGATTTATCGATTAAACGATATGCTTCTAATAAAGCTTTTTCAGCTTCTTCTTTTTTGCCAGCTTCAACTGCAACTTTTACTTTCTTAATAGAAGTTCTAATTGAACTTTTTGCAGCCTTGTTTCTTAAGCGTGCTTTTTCGTTTGTACGATTACGTTTGATTTGAGATTTAATGTTTGCCATGTGTATACCTTCTTTTTTGCGTCAGCGTTAATGATACTAAATGCTTATAAATAATGCAAATAATATTTGTAATTATTTCTTGTTCTTTTGTAATGAAACAATTTCTTCAGCGAAATCATTAATACAAGTTAATTTACCATAAGATGTTTCTGGAATGGTGACTTTGAATTGATCTTGAACAGTGGTGATTAATTCAACATAACTCATGGAATCTCCACCTAAAGCATCAATCCAGTGTGCGTCATCATCAATCTTAAATTCTGGAAGAATTAAGATTTTAGAGAAGATTTTTCTTAATGGTTCAACAACTTTTTCCATTGTTTCTTTGGAGAAGTTTTTGTTTCCTTTAACTTCTTTTTTGAAATCAAATGGGATATAGTCGCCGTTCATTGTTTCAATACTCTTTTTAACAACGAAACGTTTAACTTTCATGTTGTTAGCGATTGGTAATTTATTTCTTGCGAAATAGAATTCTGTAATCTTTGTGCCTTTTGGTAAATTGAGTCCGGCTTTCTTAACTTCTTCTTTTAAAGCTTCGATTTCATCGCTAGAAATGCTGTTATCAATTTCGACAGCACAAACAACTTTTTGATTCTTTGTTCCTTTTTGATCAACACCTAAGACACAGACAGCCTGGACATGAGGAATCTTCTTAAAGAAGATTTCAAGTTCATCAGGGAAAATGTTTTCTCCATCAGCGTTAATGATGACATCTTTCATTCTACCTTTTAAATAATATCTATTTGTGGCGTCAACTTCAGCAATATCGCCAGTAGAGAAGTAGCCATCTTTATCAAGTTGAGTTTCTCTTTCAACTCCACCAATAATTTCACGGATATGAGTGATTCCTGATTTAACTAATAATTCACCAGTACGTCCTTTACCGTTAGTTGGTTTAATTTTATAGGAAACTCCATGAAGAGGAATACCAATAGAACCCTTAAGTCTTAATTCCACAACTGGAGATAATTCAACAGAAGTAATACCGATTTCGGTCATTCCATATCCATTATATAATGGATAGCCAACACCGTTAATCACGGTTTGAGTTTTGCTATCTAGATATCCTCCACCGGAAATACAGAAGCGGATTTTATTGCCTAACAATTTCTTTTGGATAGTGTTTTGAACCATCTTCACTGGACCAGCTTCTTCTTTTAAAATCTTGCCAGTGTTATAGCCAATTAATTTATCTATATATTGTTGTCTAGTTGGAGTTTCTAAGGCTTTCTTTCTTTCTAAGCCCTGGGCTAAGGAATCCCAAAATAGTGGGACAGAGAAAACATGAGTAACTTTACATTTTTGACAGACACTTTGGACTTCTGATGGGGCTAAATTACGAACAAAAACAAAGTTTGCTCCATAATAGAAATACCATAAGAAAGTGGCGATGAAGCCAAAGATATGATGGAAAGGAATCATTGCTAAAACTTTGAGTGGTCCCATTGATTTTGGATATAAGAGATCTTTGGAAGTCTCAGCAAAATCTAAAGCCGCTAAAATTTGGTGACATAAGTTTTCGCCGTTAAAGACCATAAGTTTAACGTCACCAGTAGTGCCGCTAGAACAGAAGATAACTTCGTTTTCCCAGTTAGGAGCGAACTCATAGCTGTGCTTTTCTTGTAATAAGTCTCTTAAGGAGAACTTAGGAACATCATATGTATTGTTATCGTCGGTAATAATGGCAATAGCCTTACCTTGCTTAATTAAATTTTCAGTTCCTTCTTTAGATGTTTTAGCGTCAACTAATAATGGCTTATAGCCAGTCATTAAAATTGCCCAGAAAATCTCTCCCCAGTGTGGTCCGTTATTCGCTTTCAAAGCGATAGGAACATTTTTAGGCTGTTGAATCATAAAGTTAGATAAAATAGACGCGATTTCAAATGCGTGCTTTCTAAATCTTGAATATTTGTATTTCTTGGATTTACCTTCGTTATTAGTGTAGGTAACCGCGATTCTTTTTAAATTTCTTTTTGTGGATAAGACAAATATGTCTTCCATAGTTCTAGATGTGTTAAGAAGTAAGTTTGCTTCTTCCGCACAGGATTTAACTTTTTTGTATTCAGGGTACATGTTAGTCTCCTTTATTTCCTTGAGTATTTTAAACTATTTGTTCATTTATGAGAATATCTTTTGTTTCGATATCATAAATTATGATAGAGCAATAGCTTTCCTTAATATCCATAATCATAAATGTTCCGTTAGTGTTGTCTCTAGGAAGAGTAGTAGAGCCAGGATTTAAAAAAACTTTGTCTCCTTCTATATAAAATTTATATTGATGAGTGTGTCCATTAATAAGAAATTTATTGTTTTGGATTTGTTCATTAGTAAAAGACGGCTTATGTTTCATTAATAAATATCCCTTAGGAGTATAGATTCTTATCAATTCATCAAACGGGTAATAGTCAGTATTACCTTTTACTGAATCAAAAGGATATAGAGTATCTCTATCTAACCCGCTATCACCAGCGTGCAAATAATAATCCATATTTGGATATCTAGCGACAAGCTCTTTTAATATTTTTTCGTCTCCGTGAGAGTCAGAGACCACTAAGATTTTCATTGATAAATATTATACTCTTTTCTCTTTATAGTTAGTATCTTTAAGTATATAATTATTCTTATGAATAACAAACGCATCATCTTTATGGGAACTCCAGAAATATCTGCTTCAGTTTTAGAAGGGATTATTTCTAGTGGCTATAACGTTATTGCTGTTATCGCTCAACCTGATCGACCAGTAGGAAGAAAAAAGATTTTAATGCCTGTTCCTACTAAGGAAGTAGCGTTAAGACATAACATCCCAGTCTATCAACCTGTAAAAATTAGAAAAGAATATGAATTTGTTAAAGAACTGGAACCTGATGTAATTATCACTTTAGCCTATGGACAAATTGTTCCTCAAGGCTTATTAGACATTCCGCCTTTAGGGTGCTTAAATCTTCATGGAAGTTTACTTCCAAAATATCGAGGTGCCGCTCCAATTCAATACGCACTTATGAATAACGACAAAGTGACTGGCATGACTCTTATGAAAATGGTTAAGGAAATGGATGCTGGGGAGATGTATGCGACTGAAGAAGTGAAAATTGAAGAAAGTGATAATTCAACTTCTTTATTTAAGAAGATGGGTGAGGCTGCTCTTAGATTAATTTTAAAAGAACTACCAACTATTTTAGAAGGTAAGTTAGTGGGTGTCCCACAAGATGAATCTCTTGTCAGTTTTGCCCCAAGTATTAAACCTGAAGAAGAAAAACTTGATTTAGGTAAATCAAAAGAAGAGTTACACGGCTATATTAGAGCCTTAAGCGATGTTCCAGGAGCCTATTTATATTTAGAAGGTCTTAAATTTAAAATTTATCGTTCTTCAATTGTTTCTGATGAACTAATTGGAAAAGTTGGAGAAATTGTTAAAGCAGATAAAAAGGGATTACATCTACAAACCAAAAATGGGGTTTTAGCCTTACTAGATGTTCAACTTGAAGGCAAAAAAAGAATGGATTATATGTCCTTTATTAATGGACATCCAAATTTATTACACGAATTATTACAATGAAAATAGAAAAGAAAGCTCATATTGAACTATCAGTCCATCAATTGGTGGATTTTCTTTTAAGAAGCGGCGATATTGATAACCGCGTTTTCAATCGTTCTAGTCAAACCGAAGGAAGTAGACTTCATTCTGTCTATCAATCTAGTCAAGGTAAAAACTACATTTCTGAGTATCCTTTAAGAAAACAATTTTTAATTGATAACATCGAAATTGTTCTTCAAGGTCGAGCGGACGGCATCATTAAAAAAAGTGAAACAGAATACATTATTGATGAAATCAAAACCACAGTGATTGAACTCGAAGAATTTCGTGAAGAAAATCTTCAGTGGCATCTAGGCCAGGCGAAATGCTATGCCTATATGTTCGCGGACGCTCTTAAATTAGACTCTATTGGTGTTAGATTAACTTATATTAAACAAGGTAAAAACAGCAAAAAGTTAATTGACGAATACTATTTTCAATTCTCGGAGTTAGAAAAGGACATACTTAATTACCTCGATAATTATTTAGAGTTCTATCACGTCATTATGCGTTTAAATGAACAAAGAAACGTCTCTATTGAACAATTAGTTTTTCCATTTAAAAGTTATCGTAAAGGACAAAAAAGCTTCTCTAAAGCGGTTTATGAGGCTGCACAAAATAAAGAAAAAATATTTATTGAGGCACCAACTGGAATTGGAAAAACGATGTCAGCGATTTATCCATATGTAAAATATTTAAAAGAAGATGAACAAAGTAAGATATTTTATCTTACTGCAAAAGCTACAGGCAAAGAGAACGCTCATAAGGCTATAAGCATTTTAAAAGATCATGGGCTTAGCATTACTGATATAGTGATTACCTCAAAAGAAAAAATCTGTTTCTGCAAAGGCAAAAACTGTAATCCTGACGAATGTCCTTTTACCAAAGGTTATTACAATAAAATAAAAACAATTATTAAGGAATCCATTTTAAGATATGACGATTTTGATTATGAAACAATTTGTCATATCGCTCGTAAAAATGAAGTTTGTCCTTTTGAATTAGAATTAGATTTGTCATTATTCTCTGATGTTATTATTTGTGATTATAACTATGTTTTTGACCCAATTTCATATATGAAACGTTATTTTGATGAAGATGCAACTCATTATCTAGTTTTAGTCGATGAGGCTCACAACTTAGTAGATCGCAGTAAAGATATGTATTCAGCTTCTGTAGATAAGAAATTATTTTTGAAAGCTAAACATAGTTTAAAAAACATTTCTAACCGTAAAATCAAAAATGCATTAGCAAGAATTAATAAGGTATTTTCATATTATGAAGACACTTATGAAGTTGGCACAATAAGTTTAGATGATTTCTCTCAAGAAACTTATAAAGAATTTAATCACTTTGTTACCTCTTATCAAGAAGTGAGCAAAGAAGACAATAAGTCAATTAGTAAAGAACTAACTGATTTATATATTGAAGTTAACAAGTTTATTAAAATATCAGAATTAATTTCTGATCATTTCTTAACATATGTCAAAAAAGAAACTGACAACGTGACTTTAAAAATATATTGTTTAGATGCCTCAAGATTTTTAGCGTCAACTTATGCAAGAGTCAATTCAACTGCCTTGTTCTCTGCGACATTATCCCCAATTGATTACTACGTTAATGTATTGGGCGGAGATATAAACAAGAATCAAAATATGATTTTAGAGTCACCGTTCCCAAAAGAGAATTTAAAGCTAATCATCGCTCCAAAGATTTCAACTAGATATAAAAATAGAGAAAAAAGCTACGCTGATGTCGCTAATTACATTAAAACATTTGTTTCCAGTAAGATTGGTAACTATTTTATTTATTTACCAAGTTACGAGTATTTAGATAACATCCTTCCTCTAATTGAATTCGATGAAAATGTTGATGTTTATATTCAAAAAAAAGACATGAGCGAACAAGAAAAACAAACGTTTATCTCTAATTTTCATCAGATTGATGAAAGAAGCAAAGTAGGACTCGCAATTATCGGCGGAGCGTTTGGCGAAGGGATTGACCTTGTGGGTGATGCTTTAATTGGAGTGGCAATTGTCGGAATTGGCTTACCAAAAATTAATTTTGAGAGTGATCGCGTTGCTGAATATTATAAAAACAATAATGTTGATGGCTTTAGTTACGCCTATACATATCCAGGCATGAATAAAGTTATGCAAGCTGTTGGTAGATTAATTAGAACTGAATCTGATCGAGGGGCTGCATTATTAATTGATGAAAGATATATGTGGAACGATTATAAATCTCTTTTTAAAAAAGAGTGGAGTGATTATGAAGTCGTCTTATCGGTTGATGAATTAAAGAAGACTCTACAAAACTTTTTCAAATCCTAACATAAATGTTATAATGCTTAACAAATATGAATTTTGATCAAAAATATACAAGAAATTTCTCAATCATCGCTCATATCGATCACGGCAAGAGCACACTTGCTGATCGTATTTTAGAATCGACTGGAGCGGTCTCTTCTAGAGAAATGAAAGAACAAATCCTTGACTCTATGGACTTAGAAAGAGAGCGAGGAATCACTATTAAGTTAAATGCGGTGACATTATCCTACACTAGTTACGATGGAAACACTTATATTTTTAACTTGATAGACACTCCTGGGCATGTTGACTTTACTTATGAAGTGTCACGTTCTTTAGCAGCTTGCGAGGGAGCGGTTTTAGTAGTAGATGCTACTCAAGGAGTAGAAGCTCAAACATTAGCAAATGTCTATCTAGCAATTGATAATGATTTAGCAATTTTACCTGTAATCAATAAAATTGATTTACCAAGTGCTATGCCAGAGTGGGCGAAAGAAGAAATTGAAAAGCGTATTGGAATATCTAGTGAAGAAGCAGTGGAAGTCTCCGCTAAAACCGGCTTTCATATTCATGAATTATTAGAAGCAATTGTTAAAGAAATTCCTGCTCCTAATGGAGATGAATCTGCCCCACTAAAAGCGCTTATTTTTGATTCGTATTACGACTCTTATAGAGGAGTAGTAATTCTCGTTAGAATTAAAGACGGCTCGGTTAAAGTTGGCGATCATATTAAATTAATGCAATCAAATAAGGACTACATTGTCACTGAGCTTGGAATTAGATCTCCAGACGAAATTAAACTCAAAGAGTTAAAGTGTGGGCAAGTTGGTTATTTGTGCGCACAAATTAAAGACATCCGTGATGTGCGTCCCGGTGACACTGTAACTTCATTTGATAATCCAGCAAGCAAAGCTTTGCCTGGATATAGAGACATCAATCCTATGGTATTCTGTGGATTATACCCAGTCGATAGTGATGATTATCAAGATTTAAAAGACGCTTTAGAGAAATTATCTCTAAATGATGCGTCATTACAATTTGTTCCTGAAACTTCTCAAGCCTTAGGCTTTGGCTTTAGATGTGGATTTTTAGGACTCCTTCATATGGATGTAATTCAAGAAAGGCTTGAAAGAGAATATAATATTGATTTAATTTTAACTGCACCTTCGGTGATATATCACGTTTACCTTACTAATGGAGAGATGGTGCCAATTGATAACCCATCTAAACTTCCAGACTCCTCTAAGATCAATAGAATCGAAGAACCATATGTTAAAGCTAATATTATGACTCCAAAGGAGTACGTAGGACCAATTATGGAACTTTGCCAAGAAAAACGTGGCATTTATTTAGACCTTCAATATTTCGATGACACAAGAATGATATTGGTTTATGAATTACCATTATCTGAAATTGTATACAATTTCTTCGATAAACTAAAAAGCTGCACTAAAGGATATGCTTCATTTGATTATGAGCCATCTATTTATCGACCAAGTGATTTAATTAAGATGGATGTTTTATTAAACGGACAAGTGGTGGATGCATTATCTAGCATTGTTTATAGACCTCAAGCTTATAATAGAGGCTTAGGAATAATTCGTAGAATTAAAACAGTTATTCCGCGTCAACAATTTGAAATTCCTATTCAAGCTGCAATTGGCGGAAAGATTATTGCGCGTGTTGATGTGAAGGCTGTACGTAAAGATGTTCTTGCTAAGTGCTATGGTGGAGATATATCCCGTAAAAAGAAGCTTCTAGAGAAACAAAAAGAAGGCAAGAAGCGCATGAAGAAAGTCGGATCTGTTGAAGTTCCACAAGAAGCATTTATGTCAATCTTATCGATTGACGAAGAAGAAAATTAACAATAATTTGGTAAAAAATTAGTAGTTTTCTAGTTTTGCTGTTGTAAAACAAATCTACTTTTTTTATAATATAAACAGCAAAGGAGTTTTTTATGGGTGTTAATGATATTGCAGTAAGATTTACTGAAGATAAGTACGCTACAAAAAATGAAGTGTCACGTGAATTAAAGATTTCTGTGATTGATGGTGTTTGGGATAAGATTTTATCTTATCGTGCTCCATTTTGTCATTATTTAGCGATTAGAGGAACGGACAAAAATCAATTAAGAGTTTGCTTATGCCCAACTATTTCAAGTAATTTGAACACAGTCGAGGCTAAGTTGTTAAGAATTGTTAGCGAAGCAAACAAACTAGATAGCGTGAATAGCGATAAACAATATTTTCGCCAGTCCTGTTTAGTGAAGAGTTTACAAAATATTGCATTAGCAAATCTCGCAGTTAGTGATGAACAACATGTTAGAAGCGTTTTATTAGGAACAACCAACGATGTTGCTTTAGCAAACTATTTAAAAGCTTTAAAGTATGTTGAATCAAAACACGAAGTACCTCTTGATGTTGATTATTTAGCTGAAATTTATAGTAAAGTCACCGGCAATGATGAATTAACCTCTTTCTACCGTACGAAGGAAATGGAAGATAATGGGGCTAACGTTCTTATTTCCCGTGTCTATAAATGTGCGCCAACCCATTTAATCGAACCAATGATGGAATCATTATTCAACTTTGTTGAAAAATCTAATATATCTCCTTTATGCCGCTCCTTAATAAGTTATTATTACATTCAATTTGTTAAACCATTTGATAAATATAACAATGAGATCTCAATTCTGTATGCTAAGGCTGTGCTTGCTCATTATTCTTTAGATGATTTTGCAATTTATATTCCTCTTGAAGCTTTTCTTAATGAAAGTGAAGGTGAGATGGAGAGAATTTTCCATGATGTACAAACAAGTTCAGATGTTACTTATTTCTTAACTTTTGCATTAAGATTTATTGGCAAAGAATTTGATAAGATGCTCGACTCTTTAGCGGAATATTCTACTAAGGTCATCAAAGATGACTTCTATCAACTAGACGAAGAAGAAAAGTCAGATCAAATAAGTTTATTATCTATTGAACCAGAGCCAGTTAAAGAAGAACCTAAGCCAGAACCAAAGCCTGCGGTTGAACCTGTTCAAGTTATAAAAGAAACTCCAAAAGTGGAGCCTGTCAAAAAAGAAGTTGAAGTTATGACTTCGCCAATTATTGAAAAACCAGCGGGTCTTGCTGTATCTTATATTCCAGAAGAGCTCGATGAGAAAACTGCTTCTAGATTAGAAAGACATCTACTTGAATTAGATGTTAGATTATCTAAAAAACAAGCCTATTTCTATGCTAGACACTGCACACTTGGTATGTATTACACAATCGAACAATACAAAAAAGCTACTAAATGTGTCTATGAAACAGCGAGAACTTCAATGGATAAACTCGCAGAGTTTGGTTATTATGCAAAATCGCCAGCTGGAAAGAAATTTGTGTACACTCCAGTGAAAAGAAATTAGTTAGAAAGAGAGATTAAAATATGAATGGTGGAATTATTTTCTTAATTATATTAGGCGCTGCAGCTGTCATTGCTTTAATTGCCTTCTTAATTTATCTATATTTGAAACCAAAACTAAAAAAAGACGACAAACCAACCGAAGAACAAATTGTTCGTGAGGAGATGGAACGCGTTTTAAAACCAATCGATGATGAAGAGACCGCTAGAGCGGTTGAACAATATAAGGATGAGGACGAAGACTAATCTTCCTAAAGCCTTATATATTCACATCCCGTTTTGTGAATCGATATGTGATTACTGTGACTTTACAAAGTTGCAGTATTTTCATTCTTTCTCTGAAAAATATTTGATAGCGTTAAAAAAAGAACTTGATGAAAGAGTAACAAGCAAAGATTTAGACACCATTTATATTGGTGGAGGGACTCCTACATCTTTAGATGATGAACAATTTGAAAAGTTACTTAAAATGGTAGAGCCACTAGCTAAAAACGTTAAAGAATACACGGTGGAAGCCAATCCAGAATCATTAACTTTATCAAAGATAAAACTACTAAAAAAATATGGTGTAAATCGTGTTTCTATTGGGGTGGAATCTACTGATGATCAAATTTTAAAATCAATTAATCGTAAGCATACATTTAATGATGTTAAAAAAGTTATTGATAGTTTAAGAGCTAGCGGAATTGAAAATGTTAATCTTGATCTAATTATTGGCTTACCAAATGTTTCTTTTAAAATGCTAGAGAAAGATATTAAAAATATCTTGTCTTTAAAGCCAAATCATATCTCTTGCTATAGTTTAACAGTGCATGAGCACACTGTGTTTTATATTAATAAAATTGCAGAGCCAGATGAAGAATTTGCCTATCAAGCTTATAAAACTATTAATCAATTGCTAGAAAAAAATGGGTTTAGTCATTACGAAGTATCTAACTGGGCTATTCCAGGACACGAAAGTAAACACAATCTCGTTTATTGGAATAATGAAAAATATTATGGTGTTGGACTTGGCGCTAGTGGATATATTGATAATGTTAGATACAAAAATTCCACTAATTTTAATCAATATGTTTCATTTATAAATGAAAAAGAAGAAGAAATAGTGACAATTAATGATGAAAAAGACTATGAATTAATGTTAAGACTTAGAACTAAATTTGGCTTAAATCTACTTGATTATCAGGAAAAGTTTGGCGTTGATTTATATAAAACTCATAAAGATGTAATTGATAATTATGTCGCTCAGGGGTATTTAACGCTAATCAATAACAACCTTTCTCCAACTTTTGAAGGGATGATGATTCTTGATAAAATTTATCTGGATCTCGCTTAAAAAATATTAATTTATATAAAGATTTATAGGCGCGTAAAGGCGTCTTTTTTCATAATTTTACTATGTAAATAAAAAAATTAGCACTTTAGTGTTGACAGTGCTAACAAAGAAGTTATAATAGTATTAGCACTTGAAAATGTGGAGTGCTAAAAGGAGGTCAAAAATGTCACTAACACGAAGTGAAGCCATCTTGAAGATGATAGTGGAATATTTCATTAAAACCGCTGAACCTGTTGGCTCCCATACCCTTATTGAAGAATATCAACTTCCTTATAGTAGTGCCACCATTAGAAATGAGATGAGTGCTCTAGAGAAGATGGGATATCTAGAAAAACCTCACACAAGCGCAGGCAGAATTCCTTCTTCTAAAGGATATGAATATTATTGCGAACACTTAAGAGATAAAGATGTAGATGATCAACTTAGATATTCGCTTCAAAACGTCTTATCTAGCAAGATTCAAAGTATTGAAGAAGTAATTAAACAAAGCTGTGAGATTATATCTCATATGACGAATCTCGTTAGTGTGGTCTCTAGAAGTGATGAAGATTTAGAAAGACTTGCATCAGTGCAATTAATTCCAATTAACGAGAACACAATTACCGCGATCTTTGTGACTGATAAAGGCTATGTTCAAAATAAAACCTTCATCTTGAGCGAGAACATCAAATCAGAAGACATCGTAAAGTGTGTTGAACTTCTTAATCAAAGATTAAAAGGAACTCCAATTGGTGAATTAGTGCCAAAAATGGAACTAATTAAACCAATTCTCTCAGATTACGTTATCTCTCATGATGCGGTGTATCAAGCATTACTAGAAACATTTGTGAGATTTGCGGGAGATCGATTATCGCTTTATGGAAGAGAAGAATTATTCTCTCACCCAGAATTCAAAAATGACACTGAAGCGTTAATTAGAGTAATGAAACTCCTTGATGATGCCTCCTTATTTAAAAAGGTAGATATGAAGGCTCTTGGAGAAAAAGAACCAGTAGTGAACATCGGAGATGTTGAAGGTAACCCGGATGTCGCTCTTATAACAGCGAAGATCAAAGTTGGTGATGAAGAAAACACCATCACCTTGGTGGGACCAAAAAGAATGGACTACGATAAAGCAATGTCCGCTCTAGAATATCTCTCCGAAGAATTAGATAAGTATTTCAATGATAAAGGAGGAAATGAAAGTGGAGAATAAAGAAGCTGAATTACACGAAGAACTCCCCAAAAAAGAAAAGAAGAAATTAGAAAAAGCTAATGACGAAATTGAAAAGTTAAAAGCGGAAGCTAACCACTGGAAAAATGAATATTATCGAGCCTACGCTGATACAAAGAACTTAAGAAATAATCTTGAGCAAGATTACAAAAACGCTCTTAAGTATCGTAGCGAAGGATTTATCGAAGAACTTCTTCCGATATTAGATAGCTTCCACATGGCTCTTGCTAACGAGCCATCTGACCCAACACTAAAGAATTACTTAACTGGATTCCAATATGTTTATCGAAACATGGTGGCGGTGTTAGAGAATGAAGGAGTGAGTGAACTCGTTCCTGAAATTGGCAAAAAATTCGATCCAAACACTATGGACGCTGTAGATACAGTGGAGGGAGAACAAGATAACATTGTTCTAAAGGTCTATGGTAACGGATATAAATTGCATGATCGCATCATTCGCCCAGCAAAGGTGCAAGTTGCAATCATAAAACAAATAAAAGAGGAAAAAACCGAAGAAAAAGCATCATTTGATGCATAGGAGGAAATAAATTATGGCAAAAGAAATTATCTTAGGTATCGACCTTGGAACTACTAACTCAGTAGTATCCTATTTACAAGCAGATGGCACTGTTAAAGTTATTCCTTCTCCAGAAGGAACAATGACCACTCCATCAGTTGTTGCCTTTAAGGCAAATGGTGAAGAAATTGTTGGTAACGCTGCTAAAAGACAAGCAATTACTAACCCAGATACAGTCGCCTCTATTAAAAGAAAAATGGGTAGTGCAGAAAAAGTTCACATTAATTGTGTGAATAAAGACTTCACCCCACAAGAAATCTCTGCAAAAATTCTTGCTTACATGAAGAAGTATGCAGAAACTAACATCGGTCACAAAGTGGAAAAGGCAGTTATTACTGTTCCTGCTTACTTCAACGACGCTCAAAGACAAGCAACTAAAGACGCTGGTCAAATCGCTGGCTTAGATGTTGTCCGTATTATTAATGAACCAACAGCTGCGGCATTAGCCTATGGCTTACAAACCGAAAAATCTGAAAAGATCTTAGTGTTTGACTTAGGTGGTGGTACATTCGATGTCTCTATTCTTGATATTGGAGACGGTACCTTCGAAGTTGTTTCTACCGCTGGAGATAATAAACTCGGTGGTGATGACTGGGATGCAGTAGTTGCTGATTATATCAAAGCTCAAATTAAGATGGAGTGTGGCGTTGATATCACTGATAAAGGTAGCTTACAAAGAATTAAAGAAGCTGCTGAAAAGGCTAAGATTGAATTATCTTCATCCTTAGAAACAGTGGTCTCCTTACCATTCATCTCTATGACCAGTGCTGGCCCTGTGAACTTTGAACACACTTTAACCCGTGCTAAGTTCCAAGACTTAACAAGACATCTCTTAAAGAGATGTGAAGAACCAGTTAGACGTGCTTTAAGCGACGCTAATATGAAAGCTAGCGAACTTGATCAAGTCTTATTAATCGGTGGTTCTATCCGTATGCCAGCGGTTCAAGAATTAGTGAAAACTTTAACTGGTAAACAACCAAACTTATCAGTTAACCCAGATGAAGCAGTCTCAATTGGAGCGGCTTATCAAGGTGGTGTTGTTTCAGGTGATGTTAAAGACGTCGTTCTTCTTGACGTTACCCCATTAACCTTAGGTATTGAAACTTTAGGTGGTGTCTTGACTCCTCTTATTAAGAGAAATACCACAATTCCAACCACTCAAAGTCAAATCTTCTCAACCGCTGCTGATAATCAACCTGCTGTTGATATCATGGTTTATCAAGGTGAAAGACCAATGGCCCATGATAATAAATTACTTGGTCACTTCCAATTAACTGGTATTAAACCAGCTAGACGTGGTGAACCTCGAATTGAAGTAACATTCTCTATCGACGTTAACGGTATCGTTAAAGTGTCCGCTAAAGACTTAGATACTCAAAAAGAACAAGAAATCACCATTACTGGTAGTAACGGACTTTCTAAAGAAGATATCGATAGAATGGTCAGAGAAGCCGAAGAAAATGCTGAAGCTGATGCCAAACGTAAAGAAGAAACCGAAATCAAGAATAAAGCTGAAAGCTTGATTAACGATATCGACATTTCTTTACAAGAAAAAGGTGATAGCATTGATCCTGCTCAAAAAGAACAAACTCAAAAATTAAGAGACGAACTCAAGACAGCGTTAGATAATAACGATATTGAAACTCTTAAAAAGAGAATCTCTGAGTTAGAGCAAGCAGCAGCCTATATGGCTAACGCGCAAGCTGGTAAAGGTCAACAAGCTGGCCAAGAAGGCACCCCAGGAAGTAACCCTGATGATGTCGTTGACGCTGACTTCTCTGACAAAAACAAAGCGTAATTTGTATTAAATAAATTTCCTTTCGCTAGAGGGCTTCGGCCCTCTTTAGCCTAAGGAAGAAAGGAACAACATGGCAAAAAGAGATTATTATGAAGTTTTAGGTGTTAGCAAGACTGCATCTAAAGATGAAATCAAATCTGCCTATCGTAAATTAGCGAAAAAATATCACCCAGATAATAAAGAAACTGGTGATGAAGCGAAATTTAAAGAAGTGCAAGAAGCCTATGATATTTTGTTCGATGATCAAAAGCGTGATGCCTATAATCAATTTGGCCATGCGGCATTTGAACAAACTGGAGGAGGCCCTGGTGGAGGTAATCCATTTAGTGGTGGATTCTCTGGATTTGGCGAAGATATCAATTTAGGTGATATATTCTCTTCCTTCTTTGGAGGAGGTTCCGCTAGAAGAAACGCTAGTAGAGCTGGTCCTCAAAGAGGAGATGACATCTTAATGAAACATCGTGTTGAATTTATGGACACGGTGACTGGCAAAGATGAAGAAGTGTCATTTGATTATGATGAAGATTGTCCACATTGTCATGGCACAGGGGCTGAAAGTCCTAGTGACATTAAAACCTGCTCTAGATGTAGCGGCAAAGGAACAATTATTCGTCAACAACGCGGCATCTTCGGAACGATGAATACTGAAACTATTTGTCCTGATTGTAATGGGGCAGGCAGAACTATTTCAAAGAAATGTTCTGTTTGTGGTGGAAGTGGTCATAAACGTACCAAGAAGACCATGAAAATTCATATCCCAGTTGGCATTCAAGACGGACAACAAATTCGTTTACAAGGAATGGGTGCTGCTGGAAGTAATGGAGGGGAACATGGCGATTTGTATATCGAAGTTTCAGTTAGACCACATCCATATTTCCAGAGAGAAAGAAACGACATTCATCTTACTATCCCTATCGACTTTGTCGATGCAATATTAGGGGCAAAGATTGAAGTTCCTACAGTTAATGGAAACGTTTACTTAACAATTCCAGAAGGAACTCAACCTGGTCAAACTCTAAGAATGCGTGGGCAAGGCATTAAAGATTTAAGAACTGGTAAGCCTGGTGATCAATATGTGCACCTTGATATCAAATCCCCAACTTCGCTTAACAGGAAACAAAAAGAAGCTCTTAAAACCTATAAGGAAAATACCAAGGAGAGCGATGATCCTTACTACAAGTTCCAAAAAAACTTTAAAAAATAAGACCCTTTGGGTCTTTTCTTTTTTTGAGATGCATAATAAAAATATTTTTCCAAAAAAAGCAATTTTTTCTCGTCTTTATATAATGTAGGGACTTTTCTCTACAAAGGAGGAAAAATGTACTTTATATCCCAAGTCGGCCAACATGATTGTGCCTTTGCTTGTCTAAAGATGTTATTGGCCAATTATCATCATGACAAGAATTACCTATTTTTACAGTGCGAGGATAAGCCATATAGTTTTATGGACTTAAAGAAAATCGCCGCTATGCATCATATGGATGTCTCAGGCATTCGCGTAGAAGGATCAAGGGAACTAGAAAATAATAAACAGTTTCCTTTTATCGTCACATTAGAAAAAAAGAAAGGAGTAAAACATAGCGTTCTCGTTTTAGGAATGAGCCGGAAATATGTAAAAATATACGATCCGGAAACTGGCAAAAGGAAAATCCTTTCTGAAATCTTTTATGGTCAATGGGACCGTAAAGCTTTAATAGTCAATAAAGAAAAAGACTATCAAAAGTTTAAATGTGATGTGCAAATCAATGATTTCATTGATAAAAAAGATAAAATCACTATCCCATTATGGCAAATTATTAGTTCCATATCTTTAGCGGTGGGAATGTATTTTATTAACGCTAATTCGTTTTTCTTTCTCCCAGTTATCTTTTTAGCGTTATTCATTATCTTTGAATTGATGTTTAGAAAAAATCTGATCTCTGCGATGCAAAGAATGGATGACAATATTTTCAACTATAAGATTAAGGCAGAAAAGAATGAGTTTTATGATTTTTTCAAAGTGATGGAAAAATATCGTTATGTTGCTTTAACAGTAATTCCAAATTTACTCTATGTTGTTTTAATTTCTATATTCGTCACTATGGTGTTGGTGATGAATAGCACAATAAATATAATTTATGTGTTACTTTCTTTATTACTCGCTATGATTCATGTTTATATTTATCTCCCATATCAAAAAAATAAATATGATGAAGCAATTGAAAAAGAAGCAGAAGTTAAAGAAGTGGAGAATCAATTTCAATTTCGTTCAGTAATTAATACCGCTCATGAAAGTGCGTATAAACTCGGACTATTTAAAAATGCTTTAACTTATGTTGAAATAGCGGTCTTACTAATGAGTATCATTACAGTGATGGGAGTGTCTCATATTGTGAACATCACCTATGTTATATTTTACCTTTGCATATCTGTTTATCTAAAAGATAATTTCATTCGTTTGATGCAATATTCAGACAGCAGTGAAGATTATAATAACCAATTGGCCAAATTACTTCATTATATTGATTTGTCGATTAAAAATAATCCCGTGGATTGAGTTTATTATCTATGATAAGATATTCTCATGGAATTAGACTTTAATTCGAAATTCGCTGAATGTGAATCATATGAAGATTTTTATTTAGAATTAATGGATGTGACATTTAAAATGTTAAACATTAAATGCGACCCAATTGTCTCGGTAAGCATTGTTGACAATCGCTATATCCATAAAATTAATAAAAAATATCGTCATATTGATCGCCCAACTGATGTGATTAGTTTTGCCTTCCTTGATAGTGAGAATAATTATGAAAAAACATTATTCTCACCAGGACCTGTAGTATTAGGAGATATATATATCTCTTTAGAAAAAGCTAAAGAACAGGCTGAGGAATATGGACATAGTCTACATCGCGAATTATCATTCTTATTTGTGCATGGCTTACTCCATTTATTAGGATATGATCACATGAATAAGGAAGACGAAAAAGAAATGTTCCAATTACAAGAAGAAATTTTATCAATTAAAGGAGTGTAATCTCATGGACAAGAATCAATTAATCATCAAAGCTAAAGAAGCAAGAAGCTTATCTTATTCTCCCTATAGCCATTTCGCTGTTGGAGCGGCGCTATTAACAAAAGACGGTCAAGTCTTTGTTGGCGCTAATATCGAAAATTCTAGTTACCCATTATGTATGTGTGCTGAAAGAAATGCGATATATAACGCAATGATGCACGGCTATAAAAAAGAAGACTTTGTCGCTTTAGCTTTATCTGCGGATACTGACGAACCATGTTCTCCTTGTGGAGCGTGCCGTCAAGTGATTAGTGAATTACTTCCAAGAACTGCTCCTATATATATGAGCAATCTCAAGGGAGACGAAAAAGAAACAACAATCGACGAACTTCTCCCATTTGCGTTTTCTGGAGATGATCTTAAATAATGAAATCTGGGTTTGTAACAATCTTAGGACATCCAAACGTTGGTAAGTCGACCATTTTAAATGGTCTTATAAATCGTAAAATATCAATTGTCACTGATAAAAGCCAAACAACGAGAAATATTATAAAAGGTATTTATCGAGATAAAGATTTACAAATTATCTTTATTGACACTCCTGGTATTCATAAACCTCACGCGAAATTAGGCGAGGAAATGAACGCTATGGCTTATTCCAGTGCGCATGACGCTGATGTAAATATTTTAGTGGTGGATGCTTCTAAACCATTTGGAGAAGGAGACCAATATCTACTAGACCATTTAGATATAAAAAATGCTCCATTAGTAATTGTTTTTAATAAAATTGATCAAGCAAGAATTGACAAGGTCGAAAAGTTAAAGGCAATTTATAAAGAAAAACTACCAGAAAGCCACTTTATTGACACTGTAGCGAGTGAAAAGTTCAATTTGGACTTGCTCATCAAAGTAGTGGAAAATCTCCTTCCAGAAGGCCCGGAATATTATCCTGGTGAAGAAATCACCGATAAAGATGAAGTTTTCCAAATTAAAGAAATCATTAGAGAGAAAGCTTTAAACATCCTTAGAGACGAAGTGCCTCATAGCATTGCCGTTTATGTTAATAATATCGATTATGAATCTAAACCAATGCATATAGTAGCTTCCATTATTGTAGAAAAAGATTCCCAAAAGGGAATAGTAATTGGTAGCGGTGGCAAACGCATCAAACTTATCGGACAAAAAGCTCGACAAAGTATAGAGAAATATCTAAATAAGCATGTTTATTTAGAATTATTTGTCAAAGTACAATCAGACTGGCGTAACGACGATGCTTCATTAGAAGCATATGGATATAAGAACAAAAAGAAATAACATGAAAGTTATTATTTTAAGTAAAAGCAATTATAAAGAAAAAGATTGTATTTATAATGCACTTACTCAAGAAGGAGTCATCTCCTTCATGGCTAAAGGGGCTCAAGATCCTAAAAGCAAATTTGTATGGTTAAATAATCCTTTGACTGTAGCAGATGTCGATTTTCTCGCGGATGGACGATATAAACACAAAGTGATTGATAGTGCAGTTTTAGTGTCTTCGCCAATGTTAAAAGCGACAGATTACGACTATTTAGTAGCAATTAGTGTTTTAACCGAATTAACTAAAAATGTTTTAGCTGATGAAGAAAAATCGCTCTTATTTGAAGAAGTTGATAGCGCTTTAAATGCTTTAAGAAGCGGTAAAGAACATTTGATGGTTATCCTTGTTTATTTAGCAAAATTAATTAAATTAGGTGGAGCAGAACTTGAAGTTGATCATTGCGTATTTTGTGGTAGCAAGCAAAATATAGTGGCCTTTAGTTTTGAAGACGGTGGATTCATTTGCAAAAATTGTATAAATGAAGAAACGGTATTTGATTTAAAAGGTCCGCAACTCTTATTAATAAGATACATTTTTAAAGCAAAAGATTATTCTTTACCAGAAATCGACAAATATACATCAGACGATAAGAAAATAATTTTATTAAAATTAAAAGAGTTCGTCGATGAATATATGGGCGTAAAGCTAAATTCGATTGATACATTAGTCAAAAACCAATAATATAATACACTGATAATAGGTTGACAAGATAAGCGACTAATCTTATACTTTTTCCTGCAGTTTTTTGGAGGTATATCACATGAGTGATTTTAGTTTTGATAAAGTATGTAGTCACTTAATTTCATCTGGTTTTTATTACCAAGGCAGCGAAATTTATGGTGGCTTGTCAAATACATGGGATTATGGACCATTAGGTTCAGAAATTAAAAATAACATTCGTAGAATGTGGTGGAAGAAATTCGTACAAGAAAGTCCAACTAACGTCGGTATTGACGCGGCAATTTTAATGAATCCTAAAGTTTGGGAAGCAACTGGACATGTTTCTACATTTAACGATCCATTAATCGATTGCAAGAAATGTAAACAACGTTTTAGAGCAGATCAATTAATTGAATCTGCTGATCCAAGCGCTCCAGTGACATCCATGAATAACGACCAAATGATGGAATATATTCGTTCTCATCATATCGCCTGTCCTAATTGTGGCGCAGAGGATTTCACTGATATTCGTCAATTCAATATGATGTTCAAAACACATATTGGTGTGACTGAAGATTCTAAATCTACCGTTTATTTAAGACCAGAAACCGCTCAAGGCGTGTTTGTTAACTTTAAAAATGTTTGTAGAACCACTAGAAGAAAATTACCTTTAGGTATTTGTAATGTTGGTAAAGCATTTAGAAATGAAATCACTCCAGGACAAATGACATTCAGAATGCGTGAATTTGAACAAATGGAAATGGAATTCTTCTGCAAACCAGGAGAAGACTTAAAATGGTTTGAACATTGGAAAAAAGAATGTCTGGAATTTATTAATACCCTAGGTATTAAGAATGATAATCTTCGTTATCGTGATCACGATCCAGAAGAACTAGCATTCTACTCTAAAGCCACAACTGATATTGAATATTTATTCCCATTTGGTTGGGGAGAAGTTTGGGGCATCGCCGATAGAACCGATTATGATTTAAAACGTCACATGAGCTATAGTGGTGAATCTTTGGAATATTTAGACCCAGAAGACAACTCTAAATATGTTCCATATTGTATCGAACCATCCGTTGGTTTAGATAGATTAACACTTATGGTGTTATGCGATGCTTATGATGAAGAAGCATTAGAAAACGGTGAAACACGTATCGTGATGCATTTATCTCCATTAGTGGCACCTATAAAAGCAGCAATCTTACCTTTATCCAAAAAACTTGAAGATAAAGCTAGAGATGTTCAAAGAATCTTATCTAAATACATGCCTGTCGTCTATGACGACACTGGTAGTATCGGAAAAAGATATCGCCGTCAAGATGCAGTGGGGACTCCATTCTGCATTACAATTGACTTTGATTCTTTGGAAGATAATCAAGTTACAGTTAGAGAAAGAGACTCTATGAATCAAATTAGATTGCCAATTGAAAAGTTAGTTGAATACCTTGGAGTTAAAATCTTTTATTAGTTTATTAATAGTATTAAATTAGTAGTTTTATAATTTATTATATGGCATACAATAAATCAATTGCGGAAGATGTATTAAAACATGCGGATATTGTTCAAGTCATCTCCTCATTCATTCCTTTAATAAAACAAGGAAAGAATTACAAAGCGGTTTGTCCGTTCCATGATGATACAAATCCATCTTTAGTTGTTTCTCCAGAAAAGCAATTTTTTAAATGCTTTGTTTGTGGAACAAGCGGCACTGCAATTTCTTTTGTTCAAAAATATAAAAAAGTCTCCTATGGAGAAGCTATTAAAATAGTCGCGGATATCATGGGCTATCACCCTGAAGGACTCGAATCAATTGCAAGACCTAAGAAAATTGATGAGAGAAGAGAGTCACTATTAAAATGTCTTCACGACTTAAGTTTATATTACCAATTTGCTTTAAATACACCTGAAGGAAAAGATGGATTAGATTATTTTGAGTCACGTCATCTTGACGCTCCAATTAGAAATAAATACAAATTAGGCTATGCCTATAAAGACGGGAAAGCCACAATCGTGTATTTGCAAAAGAAAGGCCATTCAATCAAAACTATTGAAGATACAGGTGTAGCTAAAATGATTTCTGTTGGTAGCTATGCTGATATGAATGAAGGAAGAGTAGTGTTTCCAATTTGCGATATTGATGGTAATGTTGTTGGCTTTAGCGCTCGTAGACTAGTGGAAGATGACACCGCTAAATATATGAACACACCTGAGACATATTTATTTCATAAATCTAGCAATTTATACAACATCCATATTGCAAAGGATGCCGCAAAATTAAAAGGCTATATTTATATTTGCGAAGGATTTATGGATGTGTTTGCTTTAAGCAAAATAGGAATCGATGCTGCTGTTGCTATTATGGGTACATCACTAACAAGTGAGCACATTCAAATATTAAGATCATTAAATGTGGAAATTAGACTTTGTCTAGATGGTGATTTGCCTGGACAAAGCGCTATGATGAAATATTCAAAACTATTGTCTAAAGCGCAACTAAAATATCGTGTCGTTGATAATCAAGGAAGTTCAAAAGACCCAGATGAGATATTAAACGAAGATGGTAAAGAAGCCCTTCAGAAATATGTAAATAATCTTATTTCTCATGTTGATTTTGCGCTTAACTATTATTTAAGATCTAATCCACTTAAAACGATGGATGAGAAAAAGAACCTAATTAAAGAGTTTTTACCAATTTTATCTAAGATAAATAGTCAAATTGAATTAGACACATATATACGCAAATTAGCTAGAATTACAGGATTTGATGTGGAATCTATTAGAGATGTTGTTAGAAAGGCTAGACTATCGAGCGCAGATGATAGTGTTAAAGCGGCAACAGTTATAGTAGAAGAATATCGTCCTGAAAATAAAGAGCTCCAGAAGCTTTTAACAGCAGAGAGAGAACTTTTATACCAAATGACTCAAAACAAGTCTGCTGTGAGCTTTTATGAGGCAAAAACGCCAGGATTCTATGATGATGTGTATCGCACAATTGCAAATTTTGTCATTGAATATGCTGCAAACCACGAAATGATGGATGATGCTGGCTTACTTGCCTTACTTGAATCTAGTGATTTAGAAAACAAGGAAAGAATTATTCGAGATTTGGTTAATATTTATTCTGAAACGCATCCACAAGTGTGTACTGATGAATTACTCAGTAATTTATTAGAAACAATTGAAAGCGAAAGGAAGCGCATCAGCGAAGAAGATGTTTTATCTCAATCGCTAGAGGGCAAATCCGAATTAGAAAAAGCAAGAATCATTAACGAGTTTAATCGTCGAATGGTCTCTAAGAAATAACAAAGTTAAATAATCTTATTGATTTGAAGGGAGAACAAAACAATGGGAAGACCAAAAAAAGTGGCTGAAGAGCCAAAGAAAGCAACCGCTAAAAAAGAAACTAAACCTGCAAAGGCTAAGGCCAGTGCTGCTAGTGGTTCCAAAAAAAGAAACACCAAAACCTTAACCACATTAGCGGAAATTGAAAGCAAGCTTCTTAAAAAAGCAAAGAACAATGGGGATTGTATTGATCAAGATGAAATTTATGATGCATTATCACAATATGAACTCGATGATGATGTTATTGAAGATTTAATTAAATACTTTGCTGACCATGATATTGAAGTTTTATCTTCTGATGAAGATGATGACGAAGATCTTGATGCTGAAGAAGATGAAGATTTTGATGAAAGCAAAATGTCTTTAGAAGACGATGATGATGATTTCTACGAAGGCGATGAAAACGGCGAAAGCGAAGAATTAGATTTTGATATAGATCATTTAGACACATCAATTGGTGGAGATGTTAAAGTAAATGACTCAGTTAAGATTTACCTTAAAGAAATTGGTAAATTCGATCTTTTAAAACCTGAAGAAGAGCCAATTCTCGCCGCTAAAATTTTAGAAGGCGATGAAGAAGCCAAACAAAGATTAATTAATGCGAACTTGAGATTAGTTGTTAACATCGCAAAACATTATGTTGGTCGTGGTATGTTGTTCTTGGATTTAATCCAAGAAGGCAATCTTGGTTTAATGAAGGCTGTTGATAAATTCGACTATACAAAAGGATTCAAATTCTCAACATATGCGACATGGTGGATTAAACAAGCCATTGCAAGAGCAATTGCAGATCAAGCTCGAACCATCCGTATTCCTGTACACATGGTCGAAACAATTAATAAAATGACTAAAGTCCAACGACAATTAGTCCAAGATTTAGATAGAGATCCAACTGCTGAAGAAATTTCTGAAGCAATGGGTGGAGAACTCACTCCAAAAAGAATTAGAGAAATTCAAAGAATCGCTCTTGAACCAGTTTCATTCGAAACTCCAATAGGCGAGGAAGATGATTCGCATTTAATCGATTTTATCGAAGATAAAGATAATGAATCACCTGTTGAATATACAACCAAAAAACTTCTTAAAGAAGAACTTGACTCTATTCTCACAGAATTAACAGATAGAGAAGAGAGAGTCTTAAGACTTAGATATGGTTTGGATGATAACCGTCCAAGAACCTTGGAAGAAGTCGGCAAAGAATTTGGCGTTACCCGTGAACGTATTCGTCAAATTGAAGCCAAAGCAATTAAAAAGTTGAAACACCCAACAAGACGTAAAAAATTAGGAGATTATCGTAGTTTATAATGAAATTATCAAAGAGATTACAAGCCATTTATGATATGGTCCCTAACGGTGTCACAGCTGACATCGGTAGTGACCACGGGAAATTAATAATTTCCCTATTTCAAAATGGCATCATCTCTAAAGGATACGCTATCGAAAATAAAAAAGGTCCGTATTCAAGGCTACTAAAAGCAATTGAAGAAAGTGGATGTTCTGATTCTATTATCCCGATGTTTTCTGACGGAATAAGCGAATTACCGAGCGATGTTGACACAATTGTTATAGCAGGAATGGGTGGATTCAATATTATTGAAATTCTAAAAGCTCATCCTCAAAAGCTAAAAAATGTAAGAACAATTATTGTTGATGCCCACAATTCTATCCCAGAGATGAGAAAGCAAATTTGTTATATGGGTTATATCATTGCTGATGAAGATATTGTCAATGATGGTGGAAAATATTACGAAATCATTAAGTTTATTGCTGGAGAGTGCGCTTATCTAGATAACAATGATTTTGAATTTGGACCAGTTCTAAGAAAAGAGAAATCATTAACTTTTAAAGAAAAATATCAATCTAGAATTGCTGAAATTGATAATTTATTATCAACAAAGAAACTTTCTGGTGATAGAATCTTAGACCTTGATAAAGAAAAAGAAAGAATTAGGAGAGTGCTATGAAAACTAAAGAACTCTTAAGAAAGCTATCTAAACAATTTCCAAAGCGTTATGCCAAAATGAATCATGATTATGTTGGCCTAGCTGTTGGTAAACTCCCAGAAGAAGTTCATAAAGTTTTCTTGTGCTTAGATTGTGATTGGGAAATATTCCCAATTATTGAAAAAGAAAAGCCAGATTTAGTCATAACACATCATCCTTTTATTTATGGAACAAAAACTCGAGTATTTAAAAGAGATCCTAGCAAAAAGGTACTCTTTGATACATTAGCAAAGATAAATATCCCTGTTTATAGTTATCACACAAACTTTGATACTGGATTAGGTGGAATGAATGATGCATTAGCGAAAGCATTAGATTTACAAGATATTAAAATAATTGAAAATTGCATCATGATGCGTGGTGGTAGACTTAAAAAGTCTATGCCTGTAGAAGAATTCGCTAAATACGCTAAAAATGCTTTAGGCGTTGATTATGGGCTATTAATAGCCTGTGGTAAACCTGTCGTGGAATCTGTCGCTGTAATTGGTGGTGGAGGTTCAGGACACTGGGTTGAGGCTAAAGCGGCCGGATATGATATTTATATTTCGGGCGATGCGCCTCATCACGTTAGAAGAGAAATTGTTAATGCTAAATATAATTATTTAGATGTTCCGCATGAAGTCGAAAAAATCTTTATTCCAACAATGAAAAAAATCCTTGAAGGATTTGACAATACTTTAGATATTGTGACTGTTGATCACGAAAAAATGCCAAAAGTTATTTGCTAAGCAAATAATCGTATATTTCATCAACAACATATTGTGGAGTCGAAGCCCCTGAAATAACAGCGGCTTTTTTCTTGCTGTTAATATTGTTAATTGATTCCAATTCTTTTAAATCGTTAACCATTAAAACTAAAGCAGTTGGATAATTTGATTTTGCTATTTCAAATAGTTTATTTGAATTACTAGATTTTTGATGACCTACCACGATAATTAAATCTGTATTTTTATCAATTTTAGTTACCGCCTCTTGTCTTAATCTAGTGGCCGCACATATTTCATTTTCGATTCTAGCGCCAGGAATGTGATCTAAAATATCAAAATAATACTTACCTATGCTCTTATAATTGAGAGTAGTTTGATTAATGACATATGGATTTTTATCAGTAATTAATTGGTAGTTAATTAGTAGTTGTGTATCATATAATGATACATTTTTAGAAACTGATAAAGCAGCATTTGTTTCTTTGTGACCTTTTTGTCCTATATAAATAACCTGGTGTCCTGCTTCTATTTCTTTTCTTATCTTCTTTAAGTTACTTTTAACTTTAAAACAAGTTGCATCATATATGATTAAACCTTTTTGCTTAGCTTTTTCTTCTATGGCGTCACCATGCCCATGCGCTGTAAAGATTAAAACATCTCCTTGATTCAAAGAATCAACTGCAGCAAACTCATCTTGATCATCTAACGTAATTAAACCTTGCTTTGTTAAATCATCTGTTAAGGTTTTATTATGAGCAAGCATTCCTAAAATATATATTTTTTTATTTGGATGCTCTTCTCTTGCTTTTTTTGCTATTGAGACTGCTTTTAATACGCCTGAACAAAATCCTTGAGGTTTTACTAGAGTAACTTTCATGAAAATATGTTAACATATTCCAGAGGATAGCAAAATATGGAAAAAACTGAATTATATATAGGTAGCCATGTAAGTATGAACGCCCCTGAATTCTTTGTTGGAAGTGTTAAAGAAGCAATATCCTATGGATCTAATACATTTATGTTTTATACTGGCGCTCCACAAAACTCTTTCCGTAAGCCTTTAAATGAATTAAAGGTTGAAGAAGGTAGAAAGCTTCTAAAAGAAGCTGGCTTTAATGAAGCCAAATTAATTGTTCATGCTCCTTATATTATCAATGCTGCAAATTATACAAAACCTGATTTGTGGGAAATGTCTATTAATACAATTATTAGCGAGCTTCGTAGAACTGCAGCTTTTGGAGTTAAAACGCTAGTTCTACATCCCGGTAGTCACGTTGGAATGGGTGCTGAGAAGGGAATTTTGGCTTTAGCCAAAGCTTTAGATTTAGCATTTACTACTGATGGCACAGATGTAAAAATTGCTTTAGAGACAATGGCAGGAAAAGGACATGAAATAGGAATCACTTTTGAGGAGATTCGTTCTATCATTGATCACTGTAACCATAAAGAACGTTTAGGCGTTTGCCTAGATACATGTCATATCAATGACGCTGGATATAATGTTGAAAATTTTGATGAAATTCTAAAAGAATTTGATAAAATCATCGGACTAGATAGATTGTTGGTCGTTCATGTTAACGATACCAAAAATCCAATTGGCGCTCATAAAGACCGTCATGAAAATATTGGTTATGGTTATTTAGGATTTGATACATTATATAAAGTTGTTCATCACCCTCTTTTAAAAGGTATACCAATGATTCTAGAAACTCCTTATTACAATGAAAAAGCTCCTTATAAGCAAGAGATTGAAATGCTAAGGAGCGGTAAATTCATTAAAGGATGGAGAGACTAGAATTTATTAATTTCTTCTATTAAGGCTTCCAGAGCTTCGGCTTCTGGAACTTTTTTTATTACTTTATCTTTTTTAAAGATAACATATTCGTGATGGCCACCCGCTATACCAATATCAGCGTTTTTAGCTTCACCTGGTCCATTAACTACGCAGCCCATCACAGCGACATGAATTGGCTTATTAACTGTTTCTAGATATTCCATGACTTTTCTAGCTAATTGTTCAACATTAACTTGGGTTCTTCCACAAGTTGGACAAGCAACCAAAGTTGGGTAATTTGGATATAAACCGCAATCATGAAGTAATTGCTTACAGACTTTAATTTCATCTTTAGGATCGCCAGAAATCGAAATGCGGATTGTGTCTCCAATTCCTTCTAAAAGCAAAGGAGCTAATCCAGCAGAACTTCTAACCATAGATATTTCTTTATACCCAGCTTCTGTAATTCCTAAATGAAGTGGATACGAGAAAGTTTTGGAAGCTAAGCGATATGCTGCGATAGTTTCTAAAATGTTGGATCCCTTTAAGGATATGACTATGTCATAAAAACCTAGATTCTCTAATATTTCAACATGTTTTTTAGCAGATGCAACTAACTTTTCTGCGGTGTATTGACTTGAATAATCATGAATTGTTTTATCTAATGAACCCGAATTAACACCAATACGAATTGGAACATGTTTTTCTTTGGCCATGGTGACAACTTTTTTGACATTTTCGATATCACCGATATTTCCTGGGTTGATTCTAATCTTATCGACTCCATTTTCCATAGCAAGTAGAGCTAAACGATAATCAAAATGAATATCCGCTACTAAAGGAATGGAAATTCTTTTCTTAATTTCTTTTATTGCAGCAGCATCTTTTTCATCCATAACTGAAACACGCATCATTTCAGCGCCAATTTTTGCGCATTCATTGATTTGCTCGCTAACAGCGAGATAATTTTCAGTCTTGATGTTGCACATCGATTGAATAACAACTTTGTTTTGTCCGCCGATTGCTAAATCTTTGACTTTTACTTGTCTTGTTAATTCTCTTTTTGTCATCTTTTGTATTTTAGCACTCACTATAATAAAAATGTACTTTTATTATTTAAAGTGATGTGATAACATAACATACGCAATTCAAGGAGACAATATCTATGGCCAAAAAAGAAGATAGAATTTCTATAACATTAAAGTGCACAGAATGTGGTGAAGAAAATTACCTTACTTCAAAAAACAAAAAAGCAAATCCTGATAGATTAGAAAAAATGAAGTATTGCCCACGTTGCCAAAAGAAAACACTTCACAAAGAGAAAAAGAAATAGGGTAACACCTATTTTTATTTTATAAAAATATATGGAAATCTATAAGTTTGATTATAATCCTATCGATGATTTAGTTAGCAATACTTATGTTCTTGCTGATAGTGATTTAAATTGTATTATCATCGATCCAGGAAAAGGAAATGATAAGCTTATAGATTTTATTAATAGACATAACTTAAAACCATTAGCGATTCTTTTAACTCATGGGCATATAGACCATATTCGTGGAGTTGATCGTTTGGCAAAAGCCTTTAAAGTAAAAACATATATTCATTATTTAGATGAAGAAATGATTACGAATAGCGAGTTAAATTTATCTAACCAATTAGGAAAACCATTAAAAGTTGAATCAGACATTATCACAGTTTTAGATAATGAAGAGTTAAATCTTTTCAAAGAAAAGATAATTGTGATTCACACGCCTTTTCACACCAAAGGTAGTGTCTGCTATTATCTTCCAGAAGAAAAAGCTTTATTTACTGGAGATACATTATTCAAACAATCAATTGGCAGGGATGACTTGCCAAATAACGATAAACATCAAAGAGTGGAATCACTTAATAAAATAAAGAAACTGCCTAGCGATATAACTATATATCCTGGGCATGGACCTAACACAACTTTAGAAAGTGAATTATTAAATAATCACTTTTTAATAAATTAATAGTTTGGTATAATACCAAAGGAATTTAAAGAAAGAAGGTTTATATTTATGGTTAACGTTACTGAATTAAGACCTGGCAACTATTTCATTGAAGAAGGTAATATCTATCAAGTTTTAGATATCTTACTTAACAAAACCGCAATGAGAAAGATGGTTGCGAAAGTCAAAGTGAAAAACCTCCGTTCAGGTGCTGTTACTGAAATGGCTCGTAATAGTGGATACGGAATTGAAACTATCAGATTAGAAAAAAGACAAATGCAGTATCTTTATGATACTGGAGATGCACTTTGTTTCATGGATCAAGAAACATATGAGCAAATTGAAATCTCAAAAGACAGATTAAAATGGGAAATTCAATTCCTTAAAGGCGAAGAGATTGTTGAAATCACTTCTTACGAAGGAGAAGTCCTTGGTATTAACTTACCTGCTAAAGTTGCTTTAAAGATTACACACTGTGAACCAGCCATTAGAGGTGACACAGTTAATAAAGCAATGAAAGATGCAGAATTAGAAACCGGACTAAAAGTCCGTGTCCCATTATTTATTGAAGAAGGCGAAGTTGTCTTAGTCAGAACTGATAATGGAAACTACGACGGAAGAGCGTAATTAAGGAGAACACTTATGTCAACAGGTGGATGGGTTGGACTTTTAGTCGCAGCTGTTATCGCAGCTCTTATCGCTGGATTCTTCCTTGCTAGATGGTTCTTTAAAAAACAACTTGAAAAGAATCCTCCAATTAACGAAGGAATGATTAGAGCCTTATATCAAAGCGTTGGAAGAAAGCCAAGCGAAGCTGATATTCAACGTACAATGGCTGCTGTTAGAAGACAACAAAAATAATTTAACTTATAGGTTAATTAATAAAGCGTCGTAAATCGAATTTACGGCGTTTTTTATTGGCAAATGCATCAAAAGTCGTGGATGAGATTAAATTGACTCATATTGTCTTATAAAGTCAATCAAAACTATTTGGTCCAATCAAGAAAAAATCCACATTTTGACTTAATGTGGAAAACCTAATTCACAATATATTAAATATACTAATTATCTACTAATTATTTACTTATGGATTATTTCATCCAAGTAATTTTTCTTTCAGTGCCTTCTTTAATTCGCTTGATATTAGCACGATGTCTAAAGGTTAAAATGGAAGCGGCAAAAGTTACCACGATTGAATGAACATAGCCGAATTCCATCATTGTGTAATATCCTGGAATCCAACTATAAGCAAATGGTATTGCTCCCGTTAACATTAATATTGTCCAAATCCAAGTTAATATTGTGGCGATCCAGCTAATTGAGATACTTGCAAGAGAAACCATTTTCTTCCATTTAAGGATGACTAGGAACAAACAAGCTGGGATAACTCCAAATAACCAAGAAGTGACAAAACCAAATCCAATAAAGGAGGAAACATTTTTACCTCCTTTAAATCCGGCAAAGATTGGCCAGCAGTGTCCGAATGTACAGCCCACCATAACCATGTAATAAGCAGGCCATTGAACTAAATATGCTGATGTGTCCGGATTATTTATTTTTGCAGAGACACTTGGAATTAATGGTAAACCGTTATACATTGGGACATTTGTTAAAATTGCCCAAGAAATGATAAATGGAGCAATAACTTTTAAGCAATCTAAAACGATACAAAGAACCCCAATTTTCTTTCCGAATATTCTTCCGACGTTTGTTCCGCCTGAATTTCCAGAGCCAAAATCACGTGGATCTTTATGGAAAAATAACTTACCGATCCATATTCCGTTTGGTATAGAACCAAACACATAACCGATAATTATTAATAAAATTGCAACCAATATATTATATAAAATAATATCCATTTTTTGCCCTCGTTCTATTTTACTAAATAACTTTAATTTTGCAACAATTTCCGTTTATAATAAACGGCGAAAAGAGAGATATAGCATGGCAGAAAGACAATATACCGCTAATGATATTCAGATTTTACAAGGCCTAGAGGGTGTTAGAAAAAGACCAGCAATGTATATTGGCAGTTCTAACGCTAGTGGCCTTCATCATCTCGTTTGGGAAGTAGTAGACAACGCCGTTGATGAAGCTTTAAGTGGATACGGAAAGAATATTACCGTTACTTTGCATAAAGATGGAAGCTGTTCTGTTCTAGATGAAGGACGTGGAATTCCTACTGGTATCAACAAAGAAACTGGAAGGCCGGGTGTAGAAATTGTTTTTACCGAATTACACGCTGGTGGAAAATTTAACTCAGCCGTTTATAAAAGCGCTGGTGGACTTCATGGTGTTGGTGCCTCTGTTACTAATGCATTAAGTGAATGGTGTGATGTCACCGTTTATCAAAACGGTGAAATACATCATTTGCGTTTTGAAAAAGGTGGACATTTAGTGACTCCTTTAGAAGTTACTGGCAAAACCAATAAGCATGGAACACTTGTAAGATTTAAACCAGATCCTCTTATCTTCTCTACTGTTGATTTTAAATATGACACAATTTCAAGTCATTTAAGAGAGTCAGCCTTCTTAATGAAAGGTGTACGTTTCATCATTATTGATGAAAGAATTAACGAAAAGCAAGAATTCTTCTATCAAAATGGCTTGGTAGAATACATTAATGTTCTCAATGAAGATAAAAAAGAAATTATCCCAGTTGTGGAATTTAACGAGGTTGATCCAACTACACAAATTGAAACCGAAATTGCTCTTCAATATTGCTACGAAGACTATAACGAAACTATCTATTCCTACGTTAATAATGTCAAAACTGGAGATGGTGGAACCCACGAATCAGGCTTTAGAACTGGTATTACTCGTGCAGTTAATGACTTTGCCGAAGCGCAAGGATTACTTAAAGGCAAAAAACTTGAAGGTAGCGATATTAGAGAAGGCTTAACCGCAATTATTTCCTTAAAAATTCCAGAAGAATTACTTGAATTTGAAGGGCAAACAAAAGGTAAATTAGGCACTCCAGTTGCGGCTCCAGTTGTCTCAAGTTTAATTTATAATAAGTTTACTTATTATCTTACTGAAAATAAAGAAAATGCGATGCGCATTATTAAAAAATGTGTAGATAGTCAGCAAGCTAGAATTGCAGCTAGAAAAGCAAAAGATGAAGCTCGTAGTAGTAAAAAAGCCAAACAAGAAGTCATTCTCTCTGATAAATTGACTCCTGCTCAATCTAAAGACTACATGAAAAACGAACTCTTTATCGTCGAAGGTGATTCCGCTGGTGGAACCGCTAAAAAAGGAAGAGATCGTTTACATCAGGCAATATTACCACTTCGTGGTAAACCTTTAAATACTGATTCTATCGCTTTAGATAAAATGGTACACAATGAAGAAATTGCAACTATTATCAACACAATCGGCGCTGGATTTGGCCAAACTTTTGATGTTAACGACATTAGATATGGCAAAATCATCATTATGACCGATGCTGATACAGATGGTGCACATATTCAAACGTTATTATTGACATTCTTCTACCATTATATGAGAACTCTTATAACTACTGGACACGTCTATATTGCTGTTCCACCTTTATATAGAGTTGCTCGAGAAGAAAACAAAAAGCTTATTCAGGAATATGCTTGGGATGATGCAGGACTTGAAGCTGCCAAAAAGAAAGTTGGTGGCGGTTCTCAAGCCAAAATTACTAGATATAAAGGTCTTGGTGAAATGGACGCAATTCAACTAAAAGAAACGACAATGGATCCAAAAACTAGACTTTTAATTCAAGTTGATATTAATGACCCATTCCTAGTTGAAAAACGTGTTAACGTTTTAATGGGAAAAGATGCTTCCCTTAGAAGAAAATGGGTTGAAGAAAACGTTGATTTTACCAATGTTGATACATTCTTAAAGGAGGCGAAGTAATATGGCGAAAAAACCTGAAGTAGTCGAAGAAAAAATCGTCGAGAATATTTCTGTTGAACCTCTTGAAGATGTAATGGGTGACCGTTATGCTACCTATGCAAAATATGTCATTCAAGATCGTGCTATCCCTGATGTTAGAGACGGATTAAAACCTGTCCAAAGAAGAATTATTTTCTCCATGTATAAAAGTGGTAACACTTTTAATAAACCAACAAAAAAATGTGCCCATACTGTTGGTGCAGTTATGGGTACTTATCACCCACATGGTGACACCTCAATTTATGAAGCTTTAGCAAGAATGAGTCAGGATTGGAAAGTTAGATATCCATTAATCGACTTCCAAGGTAATAATGGTTCTATCGATGGTGATTCTCCTGCTGCTTATCGTTACACTGAATCTAGATTAAGCGAATTATCTAACGAGTTGATTACTGATATCGAAAAGAAAACAGTAGATATGCAGTTCAATTTTGATGACACAGAATTAGAACCAACAGTTTTACCTTCTAGATTCCCAAACCTATTTGTTAATGGCACTGAAGGCATTGCAGTTGCTTTAGCAACTGAAATCCCACCTCATAATCTTAGAGAAATGATTGAGGCTACAATTTACCGCATCAATCATAAGACTGCAACAGTGGAAGATTTAATGCAATTTGTTAATGGTCCTGATTTCCCAACTGGTGGTTTCATTTATGATTCTCCAGGACTTCAACAAATGTATTTAACTGGTAGAGGAAGAATTGAAATTGCTGGAAAAGCTGAAATTGTAGAAAAAAAGGATATCAATCAAATAATTATCACAGAAGTGCCTTATAAAGTGGTGAAAATTCAGCTTGTCTATGAAATAGACAAAATTAGGCATTCAAAAGCGATTGATGGCATTATTGAAGTTAGAGATGAATCCGATTATAAAGGAATCAGAATCGCTGTTGACATAAAAAAGAATGCAAAAGCAGACCTCATTCTTCAATATTTAATGAAGAAAACCAATCTTCAGACTGGTTACACCGCTAATATGGTGGCGATTGTAGATGGTAGACCAAAAACTCTTTCTTTACTCGACTATATTGATGCTTATATTGCTCACCAAATCGATGTAGTTACTAGAAAAAGTAAGTTTGATTTAGAAAAATATTCTAGTCGTTTACATATTGTTAATGGACTTATTTTAGCTTCGCTAAATATTAATGAAGTTGTTGATATCATCCGTAAAAGTAAAGATAAAAATGATTCTAAAGTTAACTTAATGAATCGTTTTAGCTTATCTAACGAACAAGCAGAAGCTATTGTCACAATGCCTTTATATAAATTAAGCCACACCGATGAACTTATCTTAGAAAAAGAAAAGGCAGATTTAGAAAAATCTATTGCTGATTTAAAAGAAATTCTTGATGATCCAAATAAACTCAACAAAGTAATTGTTAAAGATTTAAAAAATCTTTCAAACAAATATGGAGATGATAGAAGAACTCAAATCATTGAAAAAGGCGAGACTAAAGAAATTGATAAACGCGATCTCATTGCTAAAGAAGAAGTTATGGTTGCTGTCAGCTATGATGGCTATTTAAAACGTAGTTCCATTAGAAGTTTCTCTAGTAGTAATGGAGAACTTCCTGGCTTAAAAGATGGAGACATGTTAGTTGGTAGTGGAAAAGCCTTAACAACAGATTATCTGATTTGTTTTACAAATCAAGGCAATTACGCTTCTGTACCAGTTCATTCTCTAACTGATGCAAAATGGAAAGATGAAGGCACACACATTAATGAATTTACTACCCTTGCTAGTGGCGAAAAAATTATTAAGGTCATGGCAATTAGCGAATTGAGAAATGACTTATATTTAGTCATTTTGACTAAATTTGGTCAAATTAAACGTATGGCTCTATCTAGCATTGACGTCATTAAGCATTCACGTCCAGTCAAATATATGAAACTCCTTCCAAATGATTCTATTGCTGGGGTCCAATTAGTGACAGGAGATAGCGATTTATTAGTTATAACTAATAATGGTAATTGTTCATTCTTTAACGAAAATGAATTATCGATTCTCGGAAATAAAGCTGGTGGAGTGAAATCTATCTCTGGATTAGGAAATAATCAAATGGTGGGCTTATTAGCCTTTGAAAAGGAAGAAAAGTCCAAAATTATATTATTTACTAATAAAGGACACATGCGCGTTACAGATATTTCCAAATTCATTAAAACAAATAGATTAGGTAAAGTGCAATCCATCATGCAGTCATTCAAAGGTGATCCGCATAGTATCGTTAGTGTCTTTAAAGCAAAAAGAGATGAAAGTTTAAATATAAATTTATATTTAAATGATAGAACTAATAAGATCATAACAGTGGATGATTTAAGAAATACTGAAGCTCAATATGCTAAAAAGAATATTGATGAGATTACAGCAAAACAACATATTGCCTTTGTGTTTGATTCAGAAGTAGTTGTTGTTAATAAAGATATTATTTCTCATCCTGTACCAGTTAAAGAGATAAAAGAAGAGGAAAATACCGAAGCTGAGATTACCGAAGTAACAGAAGTCGAAGACAATAAGCAAGATAAGGAAGAAGTGAACTTCGAACAAATCTCAATATTTGATGATTTAGACTAAATATAACATAGTTATATATAATAATAAAATAGTTAGAAATTAGTAGTTAGTTAGTATGTAGTAATTAACTGCTTTTTTCTTTATAAAGAAATACGATTTGTGTGATTTTTTATAAAAGTCTATTTTTATAAGACTTTTTCGTATAAACTATTTATTGAGGTTTTCAATGTTTAAAAAATTCATCCCATTCGCTCACGCTAAATCGATTTACGAGATAGATCCTGAATTCTTTGTGCGCAATGGTGTTAAAACATTATTTGTTGATTTAGATAATACACTTGATAGTTATAAGTCCAGAGAGCCAAAAGAACATACGATTAATTATATTAATAAGTTGAAGTCTGCTGGCATAGAACCTGTAATCATATCGAATAATAAACCTCATCGTGTATGTGGCTTTGCAAACAAAGCGGGCATCGAATACCTAGCTAGCGCTCATAAGCCAGGCGCAAAAAGAATTAAACAAGAAATTGCAAGACGTGGTAGAGCCAATGACGAAGTCATGCTGGTTGGTGATCAGATGATGACTGACGTCTTAGCAGCGCACAAAGCTAAGATTCGAGTTGTTTTAACAGAAAAAGTTGTTAAAGAAGACCAATGGACAACGCACATTAATAGGCTAATGGATAGGCCTATTAGAAGATATCATCGTAAAAGAGGCAATCTAAAAGATTGGAGGAACATGTAATATGGCAAACGCAAGAAGAGTAATTAGATGTCAAAGCTGTGGAGCAATACTCCAAACTGAATCTAAAAGCAAACCTGGCTTTATTTCTAGAGCCGTTATTGAAAGTGGAGTTCCAAGAATCCCATACTGTAACATTTGTTACGAAAAGATGATTGCCCTTAATAGTAGCTCCCTTGATCATGAAACCGATAAGGACATTTTAAAGATTCTTAAAGATGCTGTTGCTACCGATTCATTAATCGTATGGATGGTTGATTTATTTACTTTTAATGGAACATTAAATCCTGACGTTGTTAAACGTGTAAAGAAATTAGATGTTGTCGTTATTGGTTCTAAAAGAGATTTAATGCCTTCGGCTGCAACTGATGAAATGCTTATTAGATATATTGACGAAAGATTCGCAGATGTTGGCATTAACCCAATCAATATTGATTTGATTGGAAGCGAAGATTTAATCGACATTAAAGAAAAACTCACCAAGCTTGGTGAATTAAGAAAAGGTAGAGATGTCTATTTAATTGGCGAACTTAATAGTGGAAAAACAACATTTGTTAACAAAATGTTAAAAGACTATAAAAATAACACTAGATGGCAAATTAAGTCTGAATTATATCCTGGAACAAATTCTAATGTATTAGAAATTCCTTTAACTAATTCTTCATTCTTCTATGAACTTCCAGACTTAAGCAATAACACTTCGGTGTTTTCACGTGTTGAAGCTAGCGTTCAAAAGATTATCACTCCTAAAAAGGAAGTTGTTTTCAGTAGAAAATTTATAGGAGCAGGATCGTCAATTGTTGTTGGTAATTTAGCGTGCTTCTCTATCATCCGTGGACATCACACATCTGTTCGTGTGTTTACAGGTGAAAAGGTTGAATTCAAAGTTATTGACACAAACAAAATCGATGATTTCCTTGCAAACAATTTAAAGAAAAAATCTTTAAAACCAGTTTCTGAAAGATATACATCTTTTAGAGATTACGATATGTTTGAATACGATTTAGAATCAGATGACTTAAGACACGACATTTCTGTTGAAGGATTATGCTGGTTCTCAATTAAAGGCAAAGGACAAACAATTCGCATTCTTTTACCAAAAGGAGTTGCCGTTAAAGAATCTTTATCAAAGATTAGGTAATTAAAATGTTAACTCAGAATCAAAAAAAGCAATTAAAAGGCTTAATTGTTCAAGATAAAACTAAATATCAAATTGGAAAAAGCGAAGTCACAAACGCTCTTTTAGATATGTTAGATAAAGCTTTGACTGCTAGAGAACTTATCAAAGTTGAAGTATTAAAATCCGCGGCTACCCCAATTATGGAGTTAACTCTTGATTTATCAAGCAAGTTACACGCTGAAGTTGTTCAAGTTGTTGGAAGAGTAATAGTGTTATATCGCAAAAATAAAGAAAATCCAAAAATTAAACTTTGCAAATAAAATGAAAAATATCGTCCTCTTTGGTGGTGCTTTCGATCCAATTCATAACGGTCATATTAATATGGCTAATCAAGCATCAATCCAGTTAGATGCCGATATTTTCTTTATTCCTGCAAAAATCTCTGTTTGGAAAAGTGAATCTGCTCCTATAGAAGATAAAATCAAAATGGTGGAATTGGCAATTAAAGATAATCCAAGATTTCATTTATCTAGATATGAAGCTGATTCTAAAGAATCAGTCAATTATTCAATTGATACTGTAAGATATTTTAAAAAAGAATATCCTGACAGCAATTTGTTTTATTTAATTGGCACAGATCACGTTAATAGTTTTCATAAGTGGAAAGATGCTAAAGAATTATCTAAACTGGCTAAAATTATTTATTTTAAGCGTCCAGAAATGGTGATTGATTTAAATAACGTAAAAGAATATGAAATGGTGGAGATTAGTGGAACATTAAACAATGAATCTTCAACCGAGATTAGAGAATTAAAATCATTAGACACATCCGATTTAGTTATTGATTATATAATCAATAAACGATTATATTTCATGAAGAAAATCGCTAAATATATGAGCGAAAAAAGATTAGTGCACACAATTAGCACAGCTAAGCTCTCTTATGAGATAGCTTTAGCAAATAATCTTATTGATGCTAAAAAGACGCTTATCGCGGCTTTATTACATGATATTGGTAAAGAAATGCCAATAAATGAGCAAAAGCGTATCATGAAAGAGCATTTTAAAGATTTCATAGATTATCCTCCAATCATTTATCATCAATTTATTGGTGCATATCTAGCAGAAAAAGACTTTGGAATTACAGATCCAGTGATTTTAGATGCGATTAAGTATCACACAACAGCAAACTCTAATATGTCTGATGTGGCAATTATAGTTCATTGTGCAGACAAAATAGAGCCAACAAGAGGATTTAAGTCTGAAAATCTAATAAATTCACTTAAAAGTAGTTTAAATAAAGGTTTTATAGACGTTTTACATTCTAACATTGAATATTATGAAAGACACGGCATTGATTATAGAAACGATTTGCAGATGGCATGCCTTAATCAATATTTAAAATAATAAGAATAAGTTTAATTTATATTGATCCGCTGTTATAGTGGATTTTTTCTTGATAATGACTGCTTCGTATAATAGACATTATGTTAACTAATATAATAAAAAAACAAGATATAATCAAAATAATTATATTTTTAATTATCGATATTTATCCAAATTGAATCATTAAATAATTAAAAATAATCCACATTTCTATGAATTATCCACCTACTAATTATCTACTAATTGTAGTATTACACCACTAATTTTAATGTTTTGTTTATTTGTGTGATTTTCTTTTCTTTTACCATTTTTGTTATTGTTCTGCTTAAAGATTCACGTGTTAAATATAACTCATTTGCAAGCTTTGTTATTGATTTATACGCTATTTTTCCTTTATTAAATGTAAGATAATATGTCAATCTGTCTTCTGCACCACTAATTGTTAATAATTTGATCTTAAAATTTAAGTTTTTTGAGAAGTCTGATTGTTGAGTCAAATACAAAACTAATAATTCATCATCTTGTTTTAGCAATTTTAAAAGATTTTCTCTACTTATAAACCATATTTCTGATTGTTTTTGAGAAATAACATCCCCTCTGTATCTTGGTGTTGAAGAAAAAACGAGGTTGTTACCAAACATCTGACCTTCTTCTAAAACGTTATATGTGATTTCTTTTCCGCTTGCAAAATATGATTTAATGCTTATTTCCCCGCTTTTAACAATACCAACGGAAATGCATGTATCATTTTCAAAGAAAATGGTCTCTTGCGGCTTGTATGTCCTTTTCTCTAGGTATTGAGGGTATTTAGTTAGTAAATTAATTATATTATTCATTTTCGTGATTCAAATCACATTTATTATAACTATATTTTTTATAAAATAACAACTGAGGTATTTGATCATGAAAAAAATTACACTATTAATTCCGACAATTGCATTAATTGCCAGCTGCGGAGGTACTAACCCTTCTTTAAGACAAACTGATTTAAAAATTATTTCTCCCACAGGAGCTCCAGCGGTATCTATATATAACTTCGTTAATGGGCTCCACACTGTTTTGAAACCAGCCGATGAATTACTTCCAGAATTTGGAAAAGATAATTATGACATTATTGTTGCTCCTGCTAAAGGTGGATTAACAAAGATTGTTAAGGCTAACGCTAATTACCAAATGGCTGCGGTCGTTACCTTTGGTAACTTTGCATTAGTGTCCACTAGAAAAGATAACAATAATACATTAGACACTGGCGATAATGTCTTAATTTTCCAAAAAGAGGATATCCCTGGCTCTGTATTTAATTATTTATATGGTGATTTAGGATTAAATGTCTATGATGTGGCGGATGTTTCAGCAACTGCAGGACCACTAAATACTAGTTCAATCACTATCGGTTCGGAGACCATTGAACTTGATTATGTTTTCTCTGCTTATCCTGTAATCAGCAATGTAAAAAAGACATCTCAAGTTGTTGAAAAAGCCTCTGATGCTTTCGCTAAAAAGACAGGCGGGAAAAGAATTATCCAAGCAGCAGTTTTTATTAATAAAAACTTAAGCAAGGAAAAAGCCGATGATTTCTTATCATTATTAGAACAAGATATGACTTCTGCTGTAAGCAATCCAAACAATATTGTTTCGACTTTTAATTTATTCGGCGGAGAATCAGAACAAAAGAATATGTTTGGTGTCGCTGCTAGTGCTGTTTATGATGCGATGATTGATAACAATGGATTGGGCTTAGGTTATCAAAGAGCGAAAGATGCCAAAGATGAAATTAGCTATTTTATTAATGACATCATGAAATCAGGATTGGAGTTAGATGAAAAAGTATATTACTAATCGTTATACTTTAACCGGTCTAGGCATAATTTTGTTCTTCTTGCTGTGGTATTTGATTTATATCATCGCTGGACAAAACATATATGTTTTTCCTGGTCCACTATCTACAATTAAAAGATCGTTTGAATTATTTGGTGATTCTTACTTATATAAATGTATTTGGGGATCGTTATATCGCATGTTAATAGGCTTTTCTATTGCCTCTTTAATCGCAATTATAATCGGTATGATTGTTGGTAATCACTTAAAACTAAAACACGTTTTTAACCCAACAATGATTGCCTTAAGAAGTATCCCTACAGCAGCTATTGTCTTTTTGTTGTTACATTTAGCAGGTTTTGATAACGCCTCTCCTTATGTTGTAGGAGTAATTGTTTTCCCTATGGTTTATGAAGCCACTGTTAGTGGATATCAGCACATTGATAAACAAGTTTTAATGGCGATGAAACTTGATAATAACACAAGATTACAAAAGAATTTTAAAGTCAAGCTTCCACTAAGCATGCCATACATCGCAGTTGGTCTAACAACCAGCTTTGCTCTATCTTTTAAGATAGAGATTATGGCAGAAACATTAACTTCCACTAGCCAATCATATGGTTTAGGAAGAGCAATCGCGGTTGAGTTTGCTAATCAAACAGATGGTCTAATCTCCACTTTTGCTTACGCTTTTATCGCCATATTAATAATGCTTATTGTTTCACTTCTAGTATTTATTTTAAAACGCACATTGCATATAAAAAACCCAGATGAGAATTAATCATCTGGATTATTTTTTATTGTTATTTTTTAAGAACTTCCACCATCGGCTTACCAACTAAATTGGCTGGCATTTTAAGATTAAAGTTTTCTAGAATTGTGGCGCCGATATCACCAAAGCATTCTCTTTCTTCTAAATATTTTCCATTTTTAATGCTTGGAGAATACATAAGTAGAGGAATCTTTTCTCTAGTGTGATCAGTTCCTGGCCAAGTTGGATCATTACCGTGGTCTGCAGTGATGATTAATAAATCATCATCTTTCATTTTGGAAATGAATTCACCGACTCTTTTATCAAATCTTTCTAGAGCCTCACCATAACCAATTGGATTTCTTCTATGACCGTATTCACTATCAAATTCCACTAAGTTAACAAAGCACATTCCAGTGAAATCATGATGTAATAATTCATCAATGGTTTTGTCCATGCCGTCTTCATTAGAAACGGTCTTTTGGGTTTTGCCTACTCCATAGCCGTCAAAGATATCACCGATTTTGCCAACACAGCTTGTCATAAATCCATGCTCTTGCATGACATTCATTACTGTTGGTAATGTTGGTTTTAAAGCTAAATCGTGTCTATTTGATGTTCTTTTAAATGTTTCTGGGGTTTTGCCAACATATGGACGAGCAATAACTCTTCCCACCATCCATTCTGGTTTCATACATATTTCTCTAGCGATTTCACAGCATCTATATAATTCTTCTAGTCCTGTCACTTCTTCGCTAGCGGCAATTTGCAATACTGAGTCGCTTGATGTATACACAATAAGAGAATTATCTCTTATTTGTTCTTCGCCTAATTGTTTAATGATTTCGGTACCACTGGCAGCGCAGTTACCAATAACTTTATGGCCGGTTTTCTTTTCTAATTCATCAATTAGTTCTTTTGGGAAGCCAGTATCTGTAAAAGTCTTAAATGGAACCTTAGTATAGATACCCATCATTTCCCAGTGACCTGTCATTGTGTCTTTGCCGTTAGATACTTCTCTACTACGAGCGGCAAAGGAATGTGGATGTGATACTTTTTTCGTTCCTTTAACTTCAGTTAAATCTGCGATACCCATTGCTTCCATATTTGGGATATTTAATCCGTTGGGCATCTTTTCGGCGATATGAGCAAAGGTATTGCTACCCCAATCGCTATGACCTGCATTAAAAAATTTATCAGCATCAGGTTCGTAACCAACGCCAGCTGAATCGGCGACGATTACAAAAATTCTTTTATAAGGATATGACATATATTTTCTTACCTCGAGACTATAATATATTATTTTTTGTTAATAAACAAATCATATGCACTAATAATTCTGTCCTTAGAAACATGTGTGTAAATTTGCGTTGTTGCAATATTAGCGTGTCCTAGCATTTCTTGCACTGTTCTAAGCTGCGCCCCGCCCTCTAATAAGTGAGTGGCAAAACAGTGTCTTAAAGTATGAGGAGATATTTCTTTTTCGATACCAACTTCAGAAGCATATTTTCTAATTTGTTTAAAGAAGTAGACTCTACTTAGCGGCTTTCCTTTCTTGTTTAAGAAAAGATATTTAGAATCCGCCCCATGGAATTTGCCTCTAACTTGATTAATATATTTAACAACATATTCTAGAGCAAAGTCTCCCATTGGCACTTTTCTTTCTTTGGCCCCTTTACCAAAAACAATCACAATTCCTCTTTTTAAATTGATGTTGGCTTTTTCTAACTCTAGTAGTTCGGAAACACGTAGCCCACTAGCGTACATCAATTCCAGCATTGCTTTATCTCTTATGCCGCTAGGAGATTTCATATTTGGGGCGTCAAGTAGCCTTTCAACTTCTTCAACTGAAAGATAAGTCGGAAGTATTTTTTCTTTCTTTGGACCTTCTATTTCTGGTATTTCATCGTTGTAGTATCCATCTTTCTTGAGAAAGAGATAAAAATGTTTAATGGAAGCCGCTCTTCTTAAAGTGGTTGATGGTTTTCTACCTAGACTTGCTCCATAAAGCATAAAAGAATTGATGTCATAAGGATTTAAGTCTTTGGTGTCTTTCTTGTCCTTAAAGTATTTAAAAAACAACTTTAAATCTGTTAAATAAGCATCAACAGTCTTTTTTGATAAACCCTTTTCCACTAATAAATACTGGGCGAATTGATTTACTGCATCATTTATTTCCATTTTTTAATTCACTCGCTCTTTTTAAATTTGCGCCTTTATAGCGACGATTCAAATCATTGATGATTAATCTAGTGCAATTCTCCTCTTCGTGCCTCTCGTAGTCAAAAAACGTCATTTGAATGGAAGAATCTTTAATACTGACGAGGTTTTGAATGGTGACACCAACTGCTCTAACTGTTAAATCAAGAAAATTGTGTTCGTATAATTTTAAGGCAGCGTTAAGAATATCTTTGCTGTCATTAGTTAATTTATCTAGTGTCATCGATTTATTACGTGCTTGATAATTGGTGTCTCTAGCCATAATTTGAATAGTGTTTCCCACCATCGAGTCTTTTTTTGCGCGCATTGAGACTTCTTCAGCAAGCATCGTAAATGTTTGTTTGATGATTTCAAATTGATTAGTGTCGCTCTTCAAAGTTGTGGAATTACCCACTGATTTTGGATTTTCATATTCAGTGATAATCTCATCAGACCCATAACCATTGACCCATAATTTTAATTCATCAGCAAATTTACCTAATATTTTTAATGTTGCTTCATCATCATTATTTAGCCTATTAGCGAGATCACCAATAGTTTTAACGCCAATATGTTCTAATCTAGGTGCGGTTTTCTTTCCTACGCCAAACATATCTTTAATCGGAAGCGGGTATAAGATATTTTTAATATCTTTTCTTCTAATTATGGTAATACCCATCGGTTTTTGATAGTCACTTCCCATTTTGGCTAAAAATTTGCTTGGTCCAACTCCAATAGAGCATTTAAGCCCGGTTTTTTTATATAAATCTAATTGAATAGATTTGAAATATTCAGTGACATTTTTCTTCCCTTTAACTACTTCAGTGAAATCAGCAAATAATTCGTCAATTGACGCTGACTCTACATTAGTAGTTATGCTTCGGATATAGTTTTTGAATTGATGAGATAAAGTGATATAAAAGCGATAGTCAGGTGGGACAATGATTAAATTCGGACATAATTTTACTGCCTTATTCATTGGCATCGCACTACTAACACCGTATTTTCTTGCTTCATAAGAGCAAGTAGAAACTACCCCTCCTCTACCTAAGTGACCAATCGCCACTGGCTTATTCTCTAAAGAAGGATCTCTAATTTCTTCCGCTCTAACAAAAAAAGCATTTAAGTCGATATGGACAATTACTTTCGCCATATTTTCATTATAAATGCATTCTTAGATTATGTTAACTAATATTTAGATTAAATCGATAATATTATCGATTTTTATGCCAAATAATTCTCTTTGTTCATCAATTGTTGCTTGTTTAATAAATTCTGTAGGGACAGTCTTAACGATAACTTTTCCTTTATAGTCACGCTCTATTAGTTTGCTTTCTAAGGCATTTGCAAACCCTTCTTTTGTGGCGTAGGCATTATATATAATGACCTTCTTATAATTTAATAAATCCAAGACTTTATTTTCGTCCATTGGCCTAACATATATAGCATTATATAAAGTGACATCTTTTCCTAATTCTAATAGTTTTGATTTAAGGTCTACTGTAATTGGACCAACAGAAACAATAGCGGTGTCTTTGGTTTTGCCTTCTAATTCCACTTTCCAAGTTCCATAAGGAATCTTTTTCACACCCTCAGTGTTAATTGAGAAAAATTCTCGTGGATATCTAATTGCAAATGGTCCGTGATTGCAAAGTGATTCTTTCATTAATGAAAGAGCCTCATTACTTCTACTTGCCATGGTAATGGTAATATTAGGAATAGTATATAAGAAAGCTTCATCATATATTCCTTGATGAGTTTCCCCGTCATTTCCTACTAAACCTGCTCGATCAATTAAAATTGTGCAGTCAAAATCCATTCTGGCGACGTCATGAGATAATTCATCATAACCTCTTTGTAAGAAGGTAGAATAAATGGAGATTACTGGGTGAATTCCACTACAAGCTAAACCACCTGCTAAAGTGAAAGCGTGTTCTTCAGCAATACCAACATCGATTGTGCGATTAGGGAACTCGGTAAATAAAGAATCTAAATCAGAACCATGTTCTGTAGCTGGAACAACAGTAACGATGTTTTTGTTGATACTCATTTCATTCTTTAATAAGAATTTATATTGTTCACTCCAGGAAACCACTGCTTCTTTGGCTTTAATTTCGCCAGTAGCAACATTAAATTTAGAAACGCCATGCCATGATCCTTCAATATCCTCTTCAGCGTATTGATATCCTCTTCCTTTGATAGTTTTAATGTGAACAATCACTGGTCTAGATGATTTCTTAGCTTGTTTTAAAGCTTTTTCGACGTGCCTAATATAATGTCCATCAACTGGACCGATATAAGCTAGACCCATCGTGTCAAATAAATTGAAACCAATAACTTTGCGTTTTGCCCAGTTTTTCACTTTGGTAAATTTCACCCACATCCATTTTCCAAATCTCGTTAAGAAAAAGATTTTTCTGAAAGCGTTTTTACTTTTAATATAAAATGATGAACCAGACATTTTTCTAAAGGCTTTAGATAGGCCTCCAACTGGTTGAGAAATCGACATTCCGTTATCGTTTAAAACCACAATCACTTTGTGATTTGATTGAGCTAAGTTATTTAATCCTTCAAAGGCAAGACCGTTTTGAATTGACGAATCTCCAATAAAGGCTACTACATCATATTTTTCGCCTTTAAGGTCTCTTGCAATTGCCATTCCACTTGCGGCACTAATAGAAGTTGAGGAATGACCAGCTTCAAAATGATCGTAAGGAGATTCGTTCATTTTTTGAAACCCGCTAATTCCATCTTTCATTCTTAAAGTGTCTAATTGTCGTCCGGTTAAAAGTTTATATGTATAGCACTGATGTCCAACGTCAAAAATAAGTTTATCTTTTTTAAAATCAAAAGATCGGCATAAAGCAATTGTGGCTTCAATCGTTCCTAAGTTCGCGGATAAATGACCACCATTTTTACTTGTTATATCTAAGATATAATCTCTTATGTCCGTACTTAAAACATCAAGTTCTTTATAATTCATCTTTTGGAGGAATTCAGGACCTGTAATCGTTTTTAAATTGACGTGTTTGATTTCTTTAGACATATTATTTTTCGATTTCGATAACCTTTTCAACTTTTTCTTCGGCCTTTTTTAATTCTTCATTAAGAAGCTTGACGATTTTATTTCCTTCTTCGTAGAGTTTAAGACTTTCGTCTAAAGAGAGTTCTTTTTGTTGAATTAAAGAAACGATTTCTTTTAATCGGTTGAGTTCTTTTTCAAAATTTACTTCTCGGGACATAATTACTCTCCTTGGATTTTTATCACTTCACTATCGAAGCTACCATCTTCTAATATTGTGTGGACATTCTGTCCAACTTTTAAATTTTTAATATTTTTAATTGGCTTACCTGATTTATCTAGTGATATGGAGTATCCTCTAGATAACACTGCTTTTGGATTTAATATTTCAAGTTGCTTAGAATAGCTTTCTAATTCATCTTTTTGACTTTTAACCAAATCTTTAAGTGAATCAGTTAACTCTTCTTTTAATTCACCAAGCTCTTCTTTTCTATCTTCAATAGAATCATATAAAGCCTGCTCCATTAATAACTTTGACTGCGAGAACAAATTCTCTAATTCTCTTCTATCTACTGTCGCTAATTCTGCGGCTCCAGTAGGGGTTGATGCTCTTTTATCAGCAATATAGTCAATTAGTGTTGTATCAATTTCATGACCAACTGCGGCAATGATTGGCATTTTGCTTTTAGCAACTGCTCTTACTAACTTCTCATCATTGAAAGCGCTTAAATCTTCGCTAGCCCCACCACCTCGACCAATAATTAGAGTGTCTAAATCGTATTGTTGAGATTTTTCAAAAGCTTTTAATAGTCTTTCTGGAGCTTGTTCTCCTTGAACTAAACTTGGGAAGACATATATATCAGCAATTGGATATCTTCTTTTGATGTTAGTAACGATATCTCTAACCGCTGCTCCATTAGGAGCGGTAATTACTCCAATAGCTTTCGGATAGATATTAATTGGTCTTTTTCTTGATTCGTCAAATAGTCCTTCACTAGCGAGTTGTTTCTTAAGCTTTTCTAATTCAATTAATTGCTGTCCTAATCCCACTTCTTCCATTTCATAGATATTGAGATTGTAACTTCCTCTAGGGATATAGGCATCAACACTAGCAAGGACAATGACTTCATCTCCATCTTTTGGATTAAACCCGATACGCCTAGCGTAATTATTAAACATTACCGCACTAATTACAGAATTCTGATCTTTAAGCGAGAAATATAAATGTCCACTTGGATAAGCCTTAAAATTGCTTATTTCTCCTTTAACACGAATATATTTTAACTTCTCATCATTACTTAAAAGGCTCTTGATGTAAGAGTTCACATCACTAACTAAAACAACAGGAGCAGTTTCAAACATTATTTCAAAACCCCGGAATCTAAAATACCGTTGATGAATTTTGCTTGCTTATCATCAATATATTTTTTTGCTAACTCTATAGCGACATTAATAATCACAGCTTTATCAGCTTTTTCTATAAAATAGAAATGTGTGTAACTCATTAAAAGAATTGCTTGGGTTAATAAAGGAAGTCTTTCCCATTTCCATTTCTTTAAATATGGCACATAGGCTAATTTTATTTCTCCATATTTTGCTAAGGAAACCATTACTGAATCAACAACATAAGGCGGAACATCTTTGAATTCGCATTCGCATAAGCTTGAAAGAACTTCTTCTGCGGAGCGATTAACTTGTTTTTCACCAAAGGTAAAATCGGTAAGCTCATTATAGATTGCCACCATAATAATGTAATGTTGTTGATTTCTAGTAAGTTCCATATTTTTAACCCTATGACGTAATTTAATTAATTAAATTTATTAAAAATTGATTCGCAAAGTTCGACAAGATGATCGGATGTGAAATTGAAATGGTTAATCACATCTTTTGCAGGCGCACTAGCACCAAACTCATCTATGCCCATGTGGTATTTAGCCCATTTACCCCAGCCAAAGGTTGAAAGCATTTCGATAGATATTCTTCTTTCACTTGGTAAGAGCAAAACTTGACGTCGATAATCTTTTTCTTGTTCGGCAAAGACTTCCCAGGAAGGCATAGAAACAACACGAACATCAATTTTCTTTTCTAATAATTTCTTTTGCGCTTCGATAGCTAAAGATACTTCGCTACCAGTAGCGATTAACACTAAATCTGCTTTCTTTGCTTCTTTAGAAACAACATATGCACCGCGAGCAACACCTTCAGCGCTACTACCTTCTAATAAAGGAAGATTTTGTCTAGATAAAATAAGAGCGGTTGGAGTTTTAGTGCTTCTTAAAGCTTCTCTCCAACAAGCATATGTTTCTCTTTCATCTGCAGGTCTAAAAACTCTCATATTTGGAATGGAACGTAACATTGCAAGTTGTTCGATTGGTTGATGAGTTGGTCCGTCTTCTCCAACAGCAATGCTATCGTGAGAGAATAAATAAATGCCTGGTAAGTGAGACAACGCTGCCATTCTAATGGCAGGCTTCATATAATCTGAGAAAACAGCAAAGCAACCAACATAGCTTCTGATTCCACCGTGAAGAAGCATGCCGTTTTGCATACACCCCATAGCGAATTCTCTAATCCCCCAGTTAACATTATGACCTTCACGATGTTCTGGAGTGAAATCTACTCCACCATTTAATTTGGTCATAACGCTACCAGCAACATCAGCGGATCCACCAACAAGCATTGGTACTGTTAACATATAATCATTTAATGCTTTTCCGCTAGCAACACGGGTACTAGTAGAGCTGCCTTCAACAAATTCCGGCATTTCTTCTGGTAAGTATTTAGATAAATCTAAGCCCTCTAAAGATTCGAATCTATCAGCCTCGGCTTTATGATCCTTACGGTATGCTTCAAAGACTTTTTTATATTCTTCGTGAGCTTTACTTCCACGAGCCATAAAGGTTGATTCAAAGTGTTTTTTAACTTCTTCAGGAACAAAGAAATCTTCGTGATCAAAGCCATATACTTCAACTTTGGCGTGTTTACCGTCTTCCACTCCTAAAGGTGAACCATGGACTTTAGAGGTTCCTTGTTTAGCACTTCCATAGCCAATAACGGTATGAACCATAATCATTACTGGTTTTTCTTTAGAAGTTTTAGCTTTCTTGATGGCTTCATCGATTGCTTCGACATCGTTACCGTCTTTAACTTCTAAAACTTCCCATTCACTAGCTAGGAATCTATTTTTCACACTTTCAGAGAATGAAAGATCTAAGGCACCATCAAGTGTAACTTGATTAGCATCATAGAATAAAATCAATTTATTTAATTTTTGATGTCCAGCAAAAGAGATTGCTTCTTGAGATAAACCTTCTTGTAAGCAACCATCACCACACAATACGTATGTATAATGGTTCATAATCTTTTTGCCTTCAGAGTAATTGGCGGCGATTGAAGCTTCTGCTAGAGCCATACCAACAGCTTGAGCAATACCTTGTCCTAATGGACCACTAGTTGCATCTACCCCTTTTGTCCAGTGATATTCTGGATGTCCTGGAGTTAATGAACCAATTTGTCTAAAACTCTTTAAATCATCCATACTCACTTCATATCCACTTAAGTGGAGCATTGTGTAAAGTAAACTAGAAGCGTGTCCTGCTGATAAGACAAAACGGTCACGGTTAATCCAGTCAGGATCTTTAGGGTCAGCCACTAAATGATTTGTAAATAATGTGTACAAAATAGGGGCGCTACCGAGTGCCATACCTGGGTGACCGGAATTGGCCTTGTTAATCATATCAATGCACAAACTTCTGATTGTGGCTACTGATAATTTGTCGATTTCTTTCATAATTTTCTCCTTGTTTATAATTAGTTTTTTATTAGTAACAATTTAGTATTTGTATATACACAGTATATAAAATATTATTTTTCGTAATCGGTGACTGCAATTCCAAGCTCTTTTAATTGAGCTTCATCAACAGTATTTGGGGCTAAAGACATTGGACAGACAGCCGCTAGATTTTTAGGGAAGGCAATGACGTCTCTGATATTATCAGTGCCACCTAAAATCATTGTTAATCTATCTAAACCAAAAGCCATACCAGCGTGAGGTGGCGTTCCATATTGGAACGCATCAACGAAGAATCCAAATTTTCTTTTGATATCTTCATCAGATAATCCTAAGACTGAGAAAATCTTCTTTTGGACATCTTGGTCATAGATTCTTAAAGAACCACCACCAGCTTCGTATCCGTTAATTACGATATCGTAAGCATAGCTTAAAATCTTGGTTGGGTCAGTATCTAAATATTTAAGATCTTCATCTCTAGGTCTTGTGAATGGATGGTGAGTTGAGGTGATAGCGCCATTTTCCACATCTCTTTCAAATAGAGGGAAGTCTACGACCCATAATAAATCATATGTGTTAGGTTTAATTAAACCTAATTGTTTAGCGTATTTTAATCTTAACGCGCCTAAAAGTGGGCATACACGATTATATTTGCCAGCGGCAATGATAATGATATCATCATTAACAAAACCTAATTTGGCTTTTAACGCGCTCTTTTCTTCTTCTGAAAGGAATTTAACGAATGACCCGGTTAATTCCTCGTTCTCAACTTTAATAACGCTTAAACCGCCTAAACCGAACTTTTTAGCTTCTAAAGTTAATTCATCGATAACTTTTCTAGAAGTTGTTGAAGCAACACCATTAACAACAATTGCTCTAATAGCTTCTACATCTTTAAAGCCACCAAATTCGCTTTTAGCGAATATTTCTTTGACATCTTGGAGTTTGATATCAAATCTAGTGTCAGGTTTATCGCTGCCATAATTATCCATTGCTTCTTTATAAGGAAGTCTTCTTAATGGCAACTTCACATCATAATTGATGGTCTTTTTAAAGATTTCTTTAATTAATCCCTCCATCATAGTGAGGAATTGGTCTTGATCAAGGAAACTAGTTTCAATATCAATTTGAGTGAAATCAGGTTGTCTATCTGCTCTTAAATCTTCATCTCTAAAGCATCTTGCTATTTGATAATAGCGTTCGACACCACCAATCATTAATAATTGTTTAAAGATTTGTGGAGATTGAGGTAGAGCATAGAATTTTCCATGATGCACACGGCTAGGCACTAAATAATCACGAGCGCCTTCAGGTGTGGACAATGTTAAAATTGGGGTTTCCACTTCAATGAAGTGTTCTTTAGATAAATATTCATGAACCGCTAGTTTAATTTGGTGACGAATATCTAAATATGACTGCATGATTGGACGACGTAAGTCGAGATAACGATATTTTAATCTAGTATCTTCTAATGCGTCGGTTTCATCAGCGATAATTAAAGGCGTAGTTTTGGCGGTGTTAATTACTTCCACCTTACTAGCGATAACTTCAATTTTACCAGTCTTTAAATTTGGATTAGCTTTCTCTTTTAGAGAAATTTTTCCAGTTACGGAGATGATGTATTCATTACGAATATCAGGAACTTCCACTCCTTCGTTAACTGTGACTTGGATAATTCCACTACGATCTCTTAAATCAATGAAAAGCAAGGAACCGAGATTTCTTCTTTTAGAAACCCAGCCTACTAATGTGACTTCTTGTCCAACATTCTTTTCATTTAATTCGGTATTAAAGCAAGTTCTTTTCATTACTTTTACTCCTCCTCAGGATATGACGATTCATATAATTCATCGAGCTTGTCGATTAAATTATCAATTTTAATAGTTTGTTGTTCTTGCGTTGATAAATCTTTTAACACTACAGATTCAGCCTTGGCTTCATCTTCACCAATGATTACTGCGTACTTAGCGTTCTTATTGGTTGCTCTTTTAAACATGTTGCCAAGTTTGACATTGTCAAAACAAACATCCACTTTATAGCCACCACTATTTCTTAAAATAACTGCAACTTCTTGAGCGTATAAATCTAAAGATTTATCTAGTGGCATAATGTAGGCATCTAATTCATAAGCAACATCGTTTAATAATTCATTATCTTGTAAAACAGAGACAATTCTTTCAATGCCAAATGAGAATCCTACTCCAGGTAAATCTGGACCACCTAATTCTTTCATTAAGCTGCCGTAATGTCCTCCAGCGCCAATAGCACCATAATCATTGCCTTTGTTGCTCTTATAGTGGAATTCGAATACTGTTTCTGAATAGTAATCTAATCCTCTAACTAAACCTTGATCGATTTCATATGGAATTTGTAAAGATTCGAGTGCTTCTAAAACTGCATCAAATCTCTCTTTACTTTCTTTAGATAAGTAGGCTCCAATTTTCGGAGCGCCATCAATTACAGGACGATCTTCAGGGACTTTACAATCTAAAATCCTTAAAGGATTTAACTCAAATCTACTCTTGCAGTCAACACACATATTATCGATATATTTAGCAAAATATTCTTTTAGTGCTGTTCTATAAGCATTTCGACTTGCTTCATCACCTAAAGTGTTGATTTTGATTTTGACATTCTCTAATCCCAAGGAAGAAAGAATCGTATAGGCTAATACAATGACTTCAACATCATTCATTGGAGAATTATGACCGATAGATTCAACACCAAATTGATTAAATTGGCGATATCTTCCTAATTGAGGTCTTTCATAGCGAAAGACAGGTCCGACATAATATAACTTTAAAGGTAATTCGTTAGTGGCATAAAGTTTATTTTGAACCACTAAACGCATAATACCTGCGGTAAATTCTGGACGCAAAGTTAAATCACGCCCGCCCTTATCAGCGAAGGTATACATTTCTTTTCTAACTACATCGCTAGATTCTCCTACGCCTCTTACAAATACAGAATTGTATTCTAATACAGGTGGCCTAACGCCTTTATAGGCATAAATCTCTGCGATAGATTTCATTAAGCTTTCAACTTTTTCATAGGCATTATTCTCATCACCAAATACATCATGAGTGCCTTTGACATTTTTGATTTCTTCCATCTTTTCCTCCTTAATGAATGATTCGTTTGACGTCATAGACGCCTCTAATATTTAATATGATATTAAAAATATCATTTAATCGCTTTGCATCACTTACATAGATTGTCATGTTAACATTAACAAGCGAAGTGTTATGTCTTTGAATTTGAGCGTGAAGACTACTAACAGTCACTTTTGCACTACTCATTGTGTTCATAATATCAATTAATAAATTCGCTCTATCGTTAGCCTCAATTGATACATCAACTGGATAAGTAGCATATTCAATATCTTCTTTCCAATAAACATCAATTAATCTTTGATTCTCGTTAGCAATATTAGGGCAGTTCGTCCTATGGACCGCAATTCCTTTTCCTTTTGTGACATAGCCGACAATACTATCTCCAGGAATTGGAGTGCAACAATTTGCTAGAGATATCGCAATATTATCCGCTCCACGACAATAAACTGGAATTGACTCTCCAGTTCTATTTCTAGCTCTGCCAGTTGGTAATGTAACTGGTTTTTTGATATCTAAGAAATTAATAATTGCGCTAGGAACTGGTTTTCTATTTGAAATGCCGATAAATAAATCATCAACTGTTTCACATTCAAACTCTTTGAGAACTTTATCGCTAGAAAGCATTTCCATCATTTCTGCTTCTTCAATACCGCGATCCTTAAAAGCGTCGATTGCGGATTGTTTGCCTTTGGCAATCTTTTCTTCTTTTAATAATTCTGCATTCTTTTTAGTTAAGAATTTCTTAATTTGACTTCTTGCTAATCCTGTTTTAACAAACTCTAACCAGCCTTCGTTTGGTCCTGGAGAAGATTTACTAGTTTTAATTTCCACCTTATCACCAGTTTTTAAGATGGTATTTAGTGGGACCATCACGCCATTAACAATTGCTCCGACGCAGCTATCACCAACTTTAGTGTGGATGCGGTAAGCAAAGTCAACTGGAGTAGAACCTTGCATTAATTCAATAACTTTGCCGTTAGGAGTAAAAACATAGACGTTAGCATCGAATATATCATGGGTAAGAGTATCCATGTATTCACTAGCGTTTTCGTGTTCGTCACTTGAAATAGAGACAAAATCTCTAAACCAATGTAATTTATTTTCAATTTCCTTTTGTTCTTCTTTTGGATTATATCCAGATTTTTCTTTATAAGCCCAGTGAGCAGCAACACCACTTTCGGCAACTTCATCCATTTCTTTAGTTCTAATTTGAACTTCATAGAAGTTACCATCTCCAGAAATAACTGTAGTGTGTAATGATTGATACATGTTTGGCTTTGGCATAGCGATGTAATCTTTAAATCTACCAGGAACTGGTTTATAGGTTTGGTGAATTAAGCCAAGGATTTCATAACATTGAATTTCAGTTTCACAAATGATTCTTAACGCGAGAATATCATAGATTTCATCAAACTGATGTCCTTTTTTATAAATCTTGTCATAAATCGAAGAAATGGATTTCACTCTAGAGAAGATTTCAAAAGGAATATTATGTTCAAAAATAATATCCGCGATTTTCTTTTGAAAAACATCTAGTGATCTTCTTAACTTTTTCTCTTTTTGAGAAAGTAAGGACACGATTTCTTTATATCTTTCAGGCTCTAAATATTTTAAACATAAGTCTGCAAGCTCACATTTGATGTTATCTAAACCTAATCTATGGGCAATTGGCACAAACACTTGACTTGTTTCTTTTGATAAAGCGATTTGGCGTTCAGGAGATAAGGAATCTAAAGTACGCATATTATGTAAACGATCAGCAAGTTTAATAATAATGACACGGATATCTTTAGCCATGCCAATAAAAATCTTACGGTGATCTTCAGCTTCAAAATCTTCGCTTTCAATTTTTGATAACTTTAATCTTTGAATTTTAGTTAAAGCATCAACAATCTTAGCGACTTCTTCGCCCCAACGTTTTTCAATTTCATCAATTGTGACATCAGTGTCTTCAACAACATCGTGTAATAAGCCAGAAATAATTGTGGCAGGGCCAGTTCTTAAAGAGGCTAAGATATAAGCAACTTCTAAAAGGTGATGATAATAAGGTTCGCCACTTTTTCTAAATTGTCCTTTATGTTTTTCAATAATAAAATCATAGGCCTCTTTAATCTTTTTAAGATCTTGAGGCTCACTGATGTATTCTTTATATTTTTCCTCTAACTGTTCAAAGGTATGTAGAGGATATCCACCATTTATTTTGATACTACTAGATTTATTCATGTAAATTATTTTAGTCTTATTTATTGCTTTTATAAAGTAATAAAAATCACTTAATAAAAAAATAGAATCGCAATCGACGATTCTTTTTAATGTATATTTGTTTTAAAAATAATAGATTTGTAGTTTAAAACTATTTACTAGGAAGCATTTCTTTAACAGTGAATTCTAAATAAACAAATCCTTTATATTCTTTTTTATTAATTGTCCCAATAAAATCCACAAAGCTTAAAGATTCTAATTCCCTTTTTGGATAGTTAAAATAAACAATTTTTAATCTATTTCCTAGACTGGTGATGATGTGATTATGATCTCTAGAATAAGTAAGACTATCTATCTTAATATGATTAAGTCTAAACACTGGCATTGGCCAAGATTCTCCAAATGGGGAGAAAGAATGGATTAATTCATAATTTTCTAATATTAATTCACTCATTCCAATTTCAATGGTTTGATGTTCAACCTTTTTTAAAGGTTTATTTTGCGCAATTTCTTTAAATCGACGAGCAAATTCCTCGTAATCTTTTTCTAAAATTGAGCAGCCTCCCGCCATAGCGTGACCACCACTAGTTAATAAGATATCACTTAATTCATTAAAGGATTCAACAATATCAAAACCTCCTGGGGCACGGGCGCTGCCTTTTAGATTACCGTCGATAGATTTGGTGAATACAACTGTTGGAAGATGATATTTATTCATAATCGAATTAGCAACTAATCCTATGATTCCTTCTTTATATTCACCTACAAGAACAACGGCTTTATCTTTTGGCGAAATCTTTCTTTCATCAATTTCTTCTTTTGAAAGAATTTTTCTAGCGTCATTCATCTCCACTATATGAGAAAAGTAGGACAAAATAAATTCTTTATCGTCTGTGACAAAATATTTAACGATTTCATTAATGGAAGTATCTTCACATAATCGACCAATAGAGTTAATTCGAGGAGCGATTTTCATTCCGATTAATTGTTCGTTAAATTCTTCATTATCGCCTAATAGGTCAATCGCTAAAAATTCACCGTGCTTATAAATCTCAAAAACGCTTCTAAGTAAATTACGATTATATTCTAGCAAAGGCATCATATCACTAATGATAGATATAGAAGCCAAGATAGATAGATATTTATCTATTCTACCTAATAAAGCTATAGAAAACATAAAAGCAGTAAAAGCCCCGCTAGAGCTAGTTAGACCAAAATGTGAATAAATTGGATGACATATCGCATCTGCTAGAGGAACTGTATCTTGAGTTTGATGATGATCTAAGATCAATACCTTAATCCCGTTATTGTGAAGCAATTCAATTGGCTCAAAAGCAGTAATTCCGTTATCTACAGTAATTACTAAATCATATTTTGCATCAACATATTCTTGTGCGTGACTCATATTAATTCCATATCCATCGATATAGCGGTTTGGAACATAATAATCGACAACCACATCTAAATATTGAAACATCTTCACTAAGATTGATGTTCCCATGATGCCGTCAGCGTCATAATCACCATAAATGATGATTTTTCCTTTATTAGAAATCACATCTTTTACTAAACTAACAGCTTTAACAATATCATCAAATTGATGGCCGTTACTAAAAGTCTCTAAGGAAGTTTTTGAAGTTAGTTTAAGATAATCTTCATAACTTAGATGATAATAGTCTAAAAGTCGTTCTAATAAAGATTTATTCATATTTGTTAAAAAAGCTACACAATAGTGTAGCAATTTAAATTAATCATTAATACCAATGAAGATAGCTTCTTCAGGTTCTGCAGATTTTTTAATTGGCTTGTTCTTTGCCTTTTTATTTTCTTTTGGCTTCTTATTAACGCTAACCTTGGAGAATAAATTGAATAACCAGTTGCACATTGGCACTGCAAGCACTTGGATGATTCCTAAGGAGATAATTACGCCAATAAACATCATCATATAAGCATTTGACATAACCGAAGGAGCAAATCCAAAGAAGTTAATTAAGCAATAAACTCCTAAAACAGTTGTTACTAAAATTGGAGCGTAAGCCATCGCAAATGCACGTTTTGCAACATCAGCGCGGTGCTCTTTGGAATTGTCTTTAATCTTATCTTCAAGTAATAATTCTCTTTCACGATTATAGAATTGAATAAGGAATAAATAACTAAATAGTGAAACCACAGGAACAGCAATAATAACAGATGCACTTAAATTTAAGAATAAATTTAATAACAACATGATGCCCACAGTAATTAAGCTGCCTGCTACAGGGAATAATAATGAAGCTAAACCACGGCTTAAGCGATATCTAAGCATTAAATAAACAGTGACAATTAATAAAGCAATAGATGTTCCTAAAATAATTCTTGTCCATTTTGGAGAAGCAGGATTCACTACGGTATTAATTGCTTTTAATTGCATAGTAGGTACTAGAGTTTCTTCCTCTTGAATTGGATCTAGTTCTGAGGTTACGTTAAAATAATCTTTAAAGACATATTCTAATGTGCTTTCAGCAGGAATTGAATATCCTCTAATTGTCGCAATTTCATTACCTGTTAATTGTTTTGACAAAGTCAAACGGAAATAAGTATCGAGATAATTGTTTGTTGAATTGTTATCTTCAACATCAACCTTTGTTTCGGTTGTTTCGAAAAGAATTCTATCTTTAATGCAATCTTTTAATGTGTAGTATGTTTCTGGGTTGGATTCATCAATCGCTACTCCACTTTTTTGTTCAATTAAAATATTGCTTAAAATAGTTTCTAATGAAGTGTCATTTAATGGATTGGTCTCGTCATTTACGACTTGAATTCTCTTATGAACATAAATTTCGTTGCCTAACGATTGAGCCGCCGGTTGTTTAAATAAGTTTCCACCTCTAACACTGCTGAAGGCGATAATGCCCGCTAAAGCAAGAACGACTGCTCCTAAAGAGATAAAACCAACTGGTTTTTTCTTTTTTGAGAAATCTTTATCAGCATATGGTCCATAGTATGTTTGTTTTTCTTCGGCCATATGATTTGGAACGTTTTCTTTATTGATGCCTAGAAGATCATATCTTCCGTTCATAACTGTGGAGTTAGTTAATAACCACATTAGACCTTTTAAACCGAAAATGCTGATTAATCCAGAGATAATGCTACCAATAGCTAATACAGCAGATAATGTTCTTAAAGGGGTACCACCAAAGGCATAGAGCATAATACCAATGACTAAACCCACAACATGGATATCAATAATTGGCAATAAACTCTTTTTGCTTGCTTCAGCGTTAGCCTTCTTTAAAGTATGTCCTTTATAAGAATCTTCTTTAACTTTATTTAAATAAATAACACCGCTAACAAGTGATAATAATGTCACTAAAACAACACCAACCACTCCAAGAGAATTATATACAAGTCCGGTTTTAGCCATGATTAAAATAATTAAGAAAGCAGAAACCATTGTTGTTACAATGATGCTAGCTGCACCAGTTTTATAAAAGAACACTAATAACAAGCTAACAATAACAATTAATGCGACAATCGCGGTTAATGTACGATTCCAGACTAATCTACCGGTATCTGGATTAACAACTTGTTCTGTTTTAACATCTATATATTCTTTGGTGCCTTCAGATAAGCCTTTAATGCAATTGACTTCATAATCAAATGCAGAAGCAGAAAATAAATTCAAATAGTAGTCAGCTTGGGCGTATGCATCACGAACTTCTTGAGGATCAGCATAACCATTTCCGTTAGCGTCTTGGAATCCACAAACTCTTGAGAATGAATTCTTATTGCTGTCGTAATATAATCCAGTTTTATCATCATCTAATTCAAAATCAATAGTAAATAAAGTTCTGGAAGATAATTGATTTGATTCACTTAAGGATTGATATGACTCTCCTTTTTGCCAGTTATAAATTAAATAAATTCTTCCGATTTGTCTTGTGGTTGCTTCTTCTCCTTCACCTTCGGTTTCTTCTTCAGGTTCCTCACCGCAACCTTCAATTAATTCTGGATAATTTTTGGCTTCTGTATTTACTGGAATAATGACTGTTGGGTATTCATTGACTGCGTATGATTTGGTATAGGCTGCACCATTACGGAAATCTCCTTCAACAACATCATTATGCTTATTAACTAAAGCAAATGAACCGCTGAAGCTTAAATAAGTAATGATTTGTTGATATTTTGTGTCAGTTTCCGCAGAAAATGAAACAGTGATCATGTCGTTACCAACAGTTTTAAGGTCGTAAGATGAAACATTATATGTTTCTAATCTACTTTTCATAATGTCAGCAACTTCTTTTGCACTATTTTCGGTCAATGCAGCAGGATCTACATCATCATCTGTAGCTTCTCTTTCTCTAAGTTGAAATGTAAAAACACGACGAGTTTTAAATTCGCCATCAGTTGATAAACTTTTAACAACTCCTGGGAAAGAGGCAATAACTGCAACAACAGCAGCGAAGACCACAATAATGTATGCCCATAATCTTCTCATATCTAGATACCTCCAGTAATTTTTAACAGCCTTGCGCAAACGCGCCTATTGAATAAAATACATCATTCATTCACATTATTCAATTATTTATTGCGTACGCGCTATATACGTATTTATAAAAGTGAACCTTGATGTGTTATTTTTAAGTGTTTATAAGCTTTATCGCTAGCCACTCTTCCTCGAGGGGTACGATCAATAAAACCAATCTGTAATAAATATGGTTCATAAACATCTTCAAGATTCATGATTTCTTCTCCGATAGCATTAGCTAGCGTCTCTAAACCTACAGGACCACCATGAAATCTTTCAATTAAAGTATTTAAGTAACGAATATCAACATCATCTAGGCCAATTGAGTCAACTTTTAATGCATTTAAAGCATTAATAGCGTCATAATGTGATATCACATCTTTATGTTGATAATTAGCAAAATCTCTCACTCGTTTAAATAAACGGTTGGCAATTCTCGGGGTGCCACGACTCCTTTTAGCAATCTCTAATTCTGCATCTTTATCGATTTCAGTATTTAACACACGTGCAGTGCGCTTAACAATATCTTTGATTTCATCAACTGAATAGAAACTAAGCTTTTCCACGATTCCAAATCTTGCTCTAAGAGGGGCAGATAAATCACCGGCTCTAGTTGTTGCTCCAATTAAAGTGAATGGCGGCAAATTGATGCTTATAGATTTACTTGCTGTATCTTTATTGATGATGATATCGAATCTGAAATCTTCCATCGCGGAATATAGCGATTCCTCTACTACTCTAGGTAAGCGATGAATTTCATCGATAAATAAAACGTCGCCTGGCTCTAATTCTGATAATATTGCGGCGAGATCACCAGTTTTTTCGATTGTTGTTCCTGTAACCACTTTAATATTTGAGCCCATTTCATGAGCTATAACGTGCGCTAAAGTTGTTTTACCTAGTCCTGGTGGACCATATAAAAGAACGTGATCAAGAGGTTCGTTTCGATGTAACGCCGCACCAATAAAAACCCTTAGGTTTTCTTTTAAATCTGATTGACCAACATATTCTTTTAAAGATAGAGGCCTTAAAGATGTATCTAAAGATTCTTCTTGATTTGGTTTGGCATCTAATAGTCTACTCATATTATTTTCTTAACCTGCTTAAAGCAATTCTTAATATATCCTCTGTTGATGCATTAGGTTCATTAATTGAGGCTAAAACGCGATCAATAGCCGCTCCTTTAAATCCTAAGGATTTTAAAGCATCATATACTTCTTCATATTGCTTTGGATTTCCTTTTGAACCTGTTAGTTCACCTTTTAAATCTAAAATAATTTGTCCAGCAGCTTTAGCCCCTAGTCCTGGTAATTTCTTTAAAAAGGCAACATTATTGCTACTAATCGCATTAATAACATCTTGAGGTGTAGTCGCACTTAATGCTCCAATTACAGTTTTTGGACCAAGACCTTTAACTTTAATTAAAGAGAGAAAAACGTTTCTTTCTTCAACGTCGGAAAATCCAATTAGATAATTCTCATCTTCTCTTACAACATTATAAGTATATAGAAGCACTCTTTGACCAACTTCATAATTTGCAGCGTGAGAAACTAAAACCTGATAACCAACATCATTAACATCAATAACAACGCTATCATTATCAACTTGATGGATTTCTCCTCTTAAGAAATAAATCATTTTGTTTACCTCCTTAATTAATAAGTATAAACACTAACATTATTGCTAAGGCAATAACTGATGCAATAACTCCACTTAAAAAAACCAAATCTACCTTTTTCATTTGTTTCTTTTAAACTCCACTGGAGTTGGTGTTGGCACTCTTTTATGTTCACTAACTCGATGAAGATGTTCAATTCTTTGAACACTCTTTTCATCAATCTTTTCACCCAATAGATATTTATCTAAATCAGCGTATTTCACACCCATTTCTGTTTCGTCAGTTTGTCCTTCAAATAAACCAGCTGTTGGAACACGTTCTGCTAAATAATCTCTAATTCCATATAATTTACAGGCTTCAACAACTTCACCTTTAGTAAGATGGACTATTGGCATTATATCTGCTGCTCCATCACCGTGTTTGGTGAAGTAGCCTGTATATCTTTCATCCATATTGTCTGTTCCTACTACAAGACCAGACATTTTTTGAGCGTAAGCATATAAAATAGTCATTCTAATTCTAACTTTTAAGTTAGACAACGTTGCTCTATCTAATTCAATGCCTTGTTTTTTAAATTCGTCAACAGTCTTGTGGAATGATTCACTACCATCGATTACTAAATAATTCAAATCTAAATCTTTGGCAAGTTGAGCAGCATCTATTTGATCATTAGGATTAGAATCTATTGGCATATTGATACAAGTAAAGTTTTCTTTACCCACTGCTGCTTTTAAAATTGCAGCGCATAAAGAAGAATCTACTCCACCAGAAAGACCTAAAACATAGTGTTTCATATGACTATCTTTTAGATAATCAGCGACAAATTTCTCAATCACTTTTAAATATTCTTTAAGTTCCATAATTATCGATAGTATTCAAAAGTGAAATCGTCTAAATAGACGAGGTCTCCATCTTTTGCTCCTAATTCCTCTAATTTATCATCAACTTTAAGTTTTCTTAGTCTAGTTAATAATTTCATCATGCCGTCATCAGTGGAAATATTTGTCATTTTATAAAATTTTATAATTTTATCTCCGATAATAACCCAGGTGTTATTAGTTGGATGTTTAATTTCAAATTCTTTTTCTTCTTCCGGAAGAGTATAGACTTTGTTTTCTAATTCTTCCTCATCTTTATCAAATAGTTGGAAGGCCGGAGTTTTATCAAGCAAATCCGCACAGCGATATAAAAGTTCTTCCACTCCTTCTTCAGTTAAGGCAGAAATTGGTAAACATTTAACTTTGGTTTTCTTTTCAAAGTCTTTAAGTCGATCTTTAGCACCTTCTTCATCCATTTTAGAGGCTACAACAATAACTGGTCTTTTATCTAATCCAAAGCCATATTCTTTAAGCTCTTTTTGAATAATTCTATAATCGTCTACCGGATCTCTTCCTGACTCAGACATGTCTACTACATGAACGATAATTCTACATCTTTCGATATGTCTTAAGAATTGTAATCCTAAGCCTTTGCCTTGATGAGCTCCTTCAATAATTCCTGGAAGATCCGCTAAGACAAAGCTACGTCCATCTTTTACTCTAACGACTCCGAGATTAGGAATAATTGTGGTAAATGGATAATCAGCTATTTCAGGTTTAGCACTACTGACAACAGAAAGTAGTGTCGATTTACCAACGCTTGGAAATCCAACTAAACCAACATCAGCCAAAAGTTTTAATTCAAGAATTAATCTTTTTGTTTCACCAGGTTCACCATTTTCTGCGATACGTGGAACTCTATTTGTGGAACTTTTAAAACATGTATTACCTCTTCCACCTCTTCCACCTTTAGCAACTTTTAAAGTTAATCCATCGCTAGAAAGATCTCCAAGGAATCGATGCTCTTTTTCTTCAAAAACCATAGTGCCAACAGGAACTTCGATGATTACATCTTGGCTATTTTTACCATATTGATTTTTAATTCCGCCTTTTTCTCCATCTTCACCAATGAAACATTTTGAGTGACGGAAATTGAATAAAGTATTGATCTTGCTATTGGCTTTTAAAATGATTGAGGCACCTCTACCACCATTACCACCAGCAGGTCCACCTTTAGGTACGTATTTCTCGCGTCTAAAAGCGATGGCTCCGTCGCCACCTTTACCACTTCTAACTTCAATAACAGCACGATCAATAAACATATATATAAATATGTTACAATAAAAAATAATAAAAGACCACAGTTAATGTGGTCTAATATGCATTTTTAATTTTACTTATTTGTCAGCAACAACTCTGACTTGCTTGCGGTCTTTACCTAAGCGTTCATATTTTACAACACCGCTCACTAAAGCGAAGATTGTATCATCCTTACCAATTTTGGTATTTTCGCCTGGGTAAATTCTTGTACCTCTTTGACGGTAGATAATACTACCAGCATGGCACCATTGTCCGTCAGCGACTTTAGCACCTAACCTACGACCAGCGGAATCACGGCCGTTTTTAGTGGAACCAACACCCTTTTTAGAAGCAAAGAGTTGTAAATCTAATTTAAACATCATAATGTGATTCATCCTTTCTTATAAATTTTCGACTTGGACGAAATCTTGTTCAGCTTCTTCTACTGTTTTGAATTGCGTCTCTATTGTTTTTAAAACAACAGCATCGTAATCACTTGGAATATCTAGGTGTTTGATGTAAGCATGTCCGCTTTCCAATAAGAAGTCATATTCATTATCAGATAAGGCATTCATGCCACCTGTTATTATTGCGCTAATAGCAGCGCATACTAGATCTTTTCCTTTGACATCCTTTCCAGAATGCCCTTTAACCTCTATAGAAGTAATTTTTTTAGAAGATTCGTCGCGTTTTATAACTACTTTAATCATAGTTACAATTAAGCATTGATTGATTCAATGACTAAGCATGTGTAAGGTTGACGATGACCTAAAGTGCGTCTTTCGTTAGCCTTATTCTTATAGGTGAAAACACGGATTTTCTTGGATTTACCTTGTTTCTCGACTTTTGCAACAACACTTGCACCTTCGACATATGGGGTTCCGACTTTTGCTTTTTTGTCACAAACGAGGAGAACTTTGTCTAGAGTAACTGTTGAACCGACTTCAGCGTCTAATTTCTCAACAAAGATTTTAGCACCGACTTCGACACGAACTTGTTTTCCACCAGTTTCGATAATTGCGTACATAATGTCCCTCCTTTTATTTAAATTTCACTAAGGACTCGCTATGAAGGTAACCCTAAGGTTTTATAAACCTTTTCTATGCGGTTGTAGCTAGTGAGGCGACAACGTTAGTAAATATAACATAAGTTATAAGTGTAGTTCAATAAGAAAACGATATTTTTTCATTTTTTCTAAATGAATAATAGCAGTTATCTCCAATGATTAAATGATCGATAAGGTGGATATGAGATCTTCTACTTTCTTCTTTGATTTCAAGCGTTGATAAAATGTCTTCTTCGCTTGGCGAACAATCTCCGCTTGGATGATTATGAATTAGATAAAAGCTATGCCCATCAAATTTAGCTAACTCTTTGTAAACATCCGCAAAAGAATATTTAAGAAATGATCTACTTCCTTTATATAAAATCGTTTCGTAAATTATCGCCTTTTTTCGGTTAAGAATAATGAGAATCATAAATTCTTGTGCAGCATTACAAAATCTATCTTTATATTTATTATATAAATATGTTGAATCAATTTTAACATCTTGAATACTGTTTTTCTTTTCGCTAACACGCTTATAAAATTCACCAATAATAGCGATTTTAAGGGCCCCAACATTTTTGATTCCCTTATTCTTTTTTAATTCAGAAATAGGAACATTTAATAAGCCAACTAGTCCCCCATATTTACTTAATAACGTTGTGGACATTTCTAAGATATTGAAGCCCCGATAACCTTTGTTTAATAAAAGGGACAATAACTCACTATCGCTTAAAGAATTGATACCATATCTTAATGCTTTTTCTCTTGGACGATCAAAAATTGGTAATTCTTTAATGTTTGCCATTAATTCCAACTAAATTTCCAGCCACCTGGGACTGTTGCGTTTCCTTTGTCTGATAAAAACATTTTATAAACAATAACAGCAATTATTGCGGTTGCTAAAACCGCCATCACTGCAGTTAAAGTCAAAGCTTCACCGCTGACTTGTTGCTCCATCTCGGAATCAGATAGTAATTCGTATTTCATAAATAGACCTCCTGAGGGAAGCTGATAAATGATTAAACATTTCAAGAAATATTTATCCCTCATTATATATAGACAAGAAAAAAAGCCAAATTTGGGAAAAATATTTTTAAAAATGGAAAAGAAAATAAAAGACCTGCAAGCAGGTCTAATAAATCAGATTTTTTTCAGTTTCTCTTCAAGATCTTTTAAATTGTCTTGATGTAGTTTTAATTTTGCTTTTTCTGATTCTACTTTTTCTTTTGGAGCTTTAGCGAGGAAATTAGGATTATTTAACATTCCTTCAGAACGTTTGATTTCGCTCTTTTCAAAGGCGATTTCTTTTTCTAATTTTTCTCTAGCTTCTTCCTTTGACACTCCAGAATCAATAATCATAGAACCGTAGTTATAAGTGAATAATTCTCCAGATAGTGAACTCAAATCATCTTTAATCTCAAATTCTGAGAAAGTGAATCTATTTAATAAAGTTGCAAAATCGCCGCTCACTTTAATTTTTAAAGAGATCGATAAACCAAGTTTAGCGTTTGGCGCTAATTGGTTAGTAATTTTATAGTTTCTTGCATCTCTAATCATATCGAATAATAATTCGATTTCTTCTAAACCATCTTTAAAAATGAATTCTTTTTCCACTTTTGGGTACGATTCAAGCATGACGCTTTCTAAGTGATTTGGAAGATTAAGATATAATTCTTCAGCGATAAATGGAGTATATGGATAGATTAATAAAATGATTGATTTTAATGCTTTTAATAAGACTGTAACAGTGACATTTTTAGAAGCATCATCCCCATATAGTTTTACTTTGCTCATCTCTAAATATTGAGAGCAGAAATCATCATAAACAAAGTTATATAGGTGACTACTGGCCGCGTTAAAATCATATTTTTCCATGTTTGCGGTTACATTTTTAACAGTGAGATTTAATCTAGTTAAAAGCCACTTGTCTAAAGTAGATAAATTATCTTTTGATAATTTGACTTCTTTAAATCCTTCAGGTACCACACTTAATACATATCTAGCAGAGTTCCAAATCTTATTTAAATAATTGGCGCCAGAAGCGACTTTTTCTTCGATATATCTCATGTCTTGGCCAGGTGTGGAGTTTGTGGTTAAGAAATATCTTAAAGCATCGACTCCATATTTATCGATAACATCGATTGGGTCTACCCCGTTTCCTAGACTCTTCGACATTTTTCTTCCAAGTTCGTCTCTAACTAAGCCATGTATTACAACATCACTAAAAGGCTTTCTATTAGTGATATTTAAGCTTTGGAATATCATTCTACTAACCCAGAAGAAAATGATGTCATAAGCGGTTACTAGACAGCTAGTTGGGAAATATCTTTCTAAGTCTTCAGTCTTTTCTGGCCAACCAAGAGTAGAAAATGGCCATAAACCACTAGAAAACCAAGTATCTAAGACATCGTTATCTTGAACATAATTTTCGATATCCTTAGGTGGATTTTCACTGACCACTACTTCACCAGTTACCTTGTGATAATAGGCAGGAATTCTATGACCCCACCAAAGTTGGCGAGATATACACCAGTCTTCAATGTTATTCATCCATTGTAAGAATGTATTTTCAAATCTTTGTGGAACAAAGTTTACTCTATCTTTACCTTGTTGATTTTTAATAGCTTCTTCCGCAAGTGGTTTCATTTTTACAAACCATTGTTTTGATAACATTGGCTCAACTACACAGTTATTTCTTTGAGAGTGTCCAACCGCGTGAATAATCTTTTCTTTTTTAATAAAGTCACCACGACTATCAATATCTTTTAAAAGAGCTTCACGGCATTCAAAGCGGTCCATTCCAACGTATTTGCCACACTTTTCATTCATAGAAGCATCTTTATTAAAGATGGTCGGCATTTCTAAACCGTATTTTTTACCAATGTTAAAGTCATTTGGGTCATGAGCTGGTGTACATTTCATCGCTCCTGTTCCAAAGGCGATATCCACATATTCATCTGGAATAATTGGAATAATTTCTCCATTTGCAGGGTTAATGACTTTAGAGTGATGATATTTTAAATATCTTTCATCATTAGGGTTAACACAGACACAAGTGTCTCCAAACATTGTTTCTGGTCTTGTGGTTGCAACTTCTAAATAATCATCACTATCCACCACATGATATTTGAAATAATACATATAGCCTTCATCATCTTGGTGAATGACTTCTATATTACTTAAGGCAGTTTGTTGAACTGGATCCCAGGAGATAATTCTTTCTCCTTGATAAATTAAGCCTTTATTATATAAATCAACGAACACTTTTCTAACAGCAAGGTTTAAACCTTCATCTAAAGTGAATCTTTCTCGACTATAGTCGAGCATTAATCCCATCTTCGCCCATTGATTATGAATGTTTTCGGCATATTCCGCTTTCCACTCCCAAGCATATTTTAAAAATTCTTCTCTAGAGATTTTAGTAACATCAATGCCCATAGAGACGAGTTTGGCCATAACTTTTGCTTGAGTAGCAATACCTGCATGATCCATTCCTGGAAGCCATAAAACATCATATCCTTGCATCTTTTTATATCTCGCAATGATATCTTGAATAGTTGTATTCCAAGCATGACCTAAATGTAATTTACCAGTAACATTTGGTGGAGGAATGACCATGGAAAATGGATTTTTAGACTTATCTCCAGCGGTAAAATAACCTTTTTCTTTCCAGGTTTCATATTTACCTTGTTCTACATCTTTTGGGGAATATCTTTTTTCTAACATAAGCGCCTCCTAAAAATAAAACGTCCTTATTCTAAGGACGCATTTCACGTGGTACCACCTTAGTTCCGACAAACTTGTTATCGGCACTTCATTATCTAAATTATTAGAATCAGTTCTCCTTAGCGACCTTCATTAAGTTCTTCTACTAGGCTTCCACCACTCCCAGCTCTCTATAAGAAGAGGTCTTAATTACTCCTCTAATTCATCGAACGCACATATTATATATTAATATTAATTATATAATCTATATTTATTTATTAAGAACACTTCTAATTGGTTCTAAAGTTCTTGGCTTTAATATGGATGTAAAGATGATTTCTTTTTCATTCACTCCCATTTCTTTAAGTGATTTAATTAAGTGATATTTCTCGCTTTGATTAACTTTATCAACTTTCGTGAAGATTAATGTGTAGTTGATTTCTTTTTCTACTAAGAAATTAATAATATCAACATCATCTTCGTTTAATTCTCTTCGAGAATCTAGTAACACTAAGACTCGCTTGATTCTACTGGCTTTAGAGAAATAATCTTCCATCATTTCTCCAAATAACTTATCTAAATCAAAGCCACCTTTAGCAAATCCATATCCAGGAGCGTCCACTAAATAGAGTTTATCATCAACATTATAGTAATTAAGTAAACGAGTGTGACCTGGCTTAGAGGAAGTATAGGCTAAAGACTTTTTATTACACAGAGCATTAATTAAAGATGATTTACCAACATTTGAGCGACCGACTAAAAGCACCTCGGGGAATCCTCCTTGAGGTGCATTAGCTAAATTCGGTGCGCTTTTCACAAAGATAGAATTTGAGAAATTAATCATTTTATTCCTTAAACACTACTTTATGAGCGTCATCAACATCTTTCATATATAAGATCTTGAGCGACTCTTTTACTTCGCTAGGAAGTTCATCGACATCCTTTTTGTTTTCTTTAGGAACGATGATAGTTTTAATACCGCTTCTTAAGGCTGCTAGAGATTTTTCTCTTAACCCACCAATAGGCAAAGCATTACCTCTTAAAGTAACTTCACCAGTTAAAGCAATATCTGGAGAGACTGGTGATTTACTTAAAGCAGAAATAATTGCTAAAGTCATTGCTACTCCAGCAGATGGTCCATCTTTTGGTACCGCTCCTTCTGGAACGTGAATATGAATATCATTATCAATAAATAATTGAGGATCGATATGATATTTTTCTGCATTTGCCTTGACATAGTCAAGAGCAATAGTTGCACTTTCTTTCATCACATCACCAAGTTTGCCGGTTAAGACTAGTCCGCCTTTACCTTTAAAATAGGTGACTTCGATAGGAAGAATATCTCCTCCATATTCTGTATAAGCAAGTCCGGTAATAACACCAATTTGTTTTTCTTTTTCTTTTTTAGAATAATCAAAGACTTCTACACCTAAGTATTCTCTAACCTTCTTTTCATCTATTTCCACATGAGTGATGCTTGGATCTTTAACAATTTGGACTGCCACTTTTCTTAAGCAAGAGGCAATCTTTCTTTCTAAATCACGAACACCAGCTTCACGGGTGTAATAATGTAAGATATAACTAATCGCATCTTCTGTAAAAGTAACGTTTTCAGGTTTTAAACCATTGAGTTCGGTTTGCTTTTTGATTAAATGTTCAAATGCAATATGTTTTTTCTCGATTTCGGTGTAGCTAGAAAGTTGAATTAATTCAAGTCTATCTCTAAGAGGTCCAGGGATGTTTTCTAAATAGTTTGCGGTACAAATAAATAAAACATCACTTAAATCATATGGTTCTTCCACATAATTATCGTTAAACATAAAGTTTTGTTCTGGATCCAAGACTTCTAATAGAGCACTTGCAGGGTCTCCTTTATAGCTAGAAGCGAGTTTATCGACTTCGTCGAGTAAAAATACTGGATTAGAAACCCCGGCCTTTCTCATGCCTTGAATGATTCTTCCTGGCATAGAGCCAACATAGGTTCTTCTATGACCTCTAATTTCAGCTTCATCAGAGATACCACCTAAAGAACATTTGACAAATTTTCTTCCTAAAGCGCGAGCGATGCTCTTGCCTAAAGAAGTTTTACCTGTTCCTGGTGGGCCAAAGAAACATAAAATTGGGCTCTTTAAGTTGCCTGTTAATTTCTTAACAGCGAGATATTCAATGATTCTCTTTTTAGGATTCTCTAAGCCATAATGATCTTCATTTAAAATGTCTTCGACGTGTTTTAAATCTTCGTCATCTTCTGTTTTTTGCCACCATGGTATAGACATTAAAATGTCTAAATATGACAAAATAAGAGCAGCTTCAAGAGATCCTTGAGGCATCATTTCATATTTTTTAATCTCTGATTTGACTTTGGCTTTGATATTTTCTGGATAAGGATATTTTTCAATCTTTTCTAGAATTTTGTCTGGGGAGTTGCTACTAGAAGTATCTTCTCCTAATTCTTTTTTAATAGCCTTTAGTTTTTCTCTTAAGAAATATTCTTTTTGAGATTTCTCTGTAGATTCTCTTACAGTGTCAGAGATATTTCTTTCAATCTCTTCTTTAGTGTTTTCTCCAGAAATAAAGGCAAGGATATTTTCTGCTAAAACGACTATGTCGTTTGTTTCTAACATCTTCTCTTTAATTTCAATTGGTCCATCAAAGAACCCCGCTAAAGCATAACAAACATCTAACGCTGCAGATTTATCAGCGCATAAGTTCACAATGTTTTTTGGAAGTTTAGAGATAACACTAGGGAATTTCTCTAATTCATGATTAATTGAATTAACAATTGTTTCACTACTTTTTTCATCAATTTGAATAGGATCAAGCATTATTGCTTTAGCAATATAGCAATTATCATCTTTATCTAATTCAATATTACTTAATGATACACGGTCGATAACTTCCACTCTTGCTCTTAAACGTTTTTCTCTTTCAGAGACAGAAATAATACGAGCTAAAACACCAGTAGGAAATACATCTTCACTAGTTGGATTTTCAATATCAACTTCTCTTTGAGAAGAAATTAATATTAAGGAATCTGCCTTATCTTTACTTGTGCGGATTGCGTTAATTGAAAAATCTCTTCCAGCATCAATAAGTTTTTGATTTTTTGGATAAAGAATCATTCCCTTTGTAATTAATAAAGGGAGTGTCAATGAGGATGGGCTAGTTGCCATAGATAAGTCCTCCTTTTAAATATAATTTAAATTAAGCGTTTTCTTTAATTAAGAATTCTTCAATTCTTGTCATTTTTAAGTTGTGACGGAATTGAGCGTTTTGTTTTTCTAAAGCTTTTTTCACATCTTCAAGCTTCATTTTGTATTGCTCTGCTAATTTGGCGTATTCAAATTCCACATCAGCATCAGTGAGCTCTAAGTTTTCTTTCTTACCAACTTCTTCTAATATGAAATAGTTAGTGATGTCTTTTTTAGCATCTTTTTCAAGTTGAGCATCAAAATCTTCGGCTTTTTGGCCAGTGAATTGGAGATATTGTTCTAAAGTTAAGCCAGATTGGGCCATTCTTTGTTCCATATCTTTCTTCATATTAGCGGCTTGTTCCTTAATCATTTCTTCAGGAATTTCCACTTTTGATCCACTAGCGATTTTTTCATAGAGTTTTTCTAAGAATTCTCTTTTAGATTCTTGCTCTTTTCTAGCTTGAATATCTTTTTTGGTGTTTTCTTTTAAAGCCTCAACAGTTTCAACGCCTCTATTGAGTTCTTTAACGAATTCGTCATTTAATTCAGGTAATTTCTTTGCTTTCACTTCGTGAACATCGCAAGCAAAGACTGCAGCTTTACCAGCGAGCTCTGGGGTATATTGTTCTGGGAAGGTGACATTAACATCTTTGTGTTCACCAGCTTTGACGCCCACTAATTGTTCTTCGAATCCTGGAATGAATTGGTGACTACCTAATTCTAAAGAATAGTTTTGAGCGCTTCCGCCATCAAAGGCTTTGCCGTCAACTGTTCCAACAAAATCAAAGACAACTGTGTCTCCCATTTCGCTTGCGCCTTCTTTTAAGACTAAAGAAGCGTTTTCTTTTAATAATTTTTCGACTTCTTCGTCGACTTCTTTAGCGGAAACTTTGACTTCTTTTTTGCCAATCTTTAAGCCTTTATATTCGCCTAATTCCACTTCTGGAGCGGTAACAATAACGAATTTGACTTCTAAATTACTGTCGCTAATTTTGGTGACATCGACTTGAGGTTGAGCAAATGGTTCAATCTTTTCTTCTTCCATGATTTCTTTATAAATACTTGGTAATAAAGAGTTGATTGCTTCATCAAGCATTTTGCCTTGATTAATGTGTCTTTTAGCAATTGCTTCAGGAACATTGCCTTTTCTAAAGCCATCAACTTGGACTTCTTTGCATAATTTTTTGGTAGAAGCTTCTTGAGCGTCTTTCCAACTTTTTTCATCCACGACAACGTGAACTTCAACGTGACATGGTTTGACTTTTGTTACTTTTCTTTCCATGAGAATTTTCTCCTTTAAATTTACATGCGTGATAAATTATAAATTAATTAATAATTTAAGGCAATTGAAACACATAATAAAAAATCCCTTTTAAGGGATTGTTTATCTACTAATTTATAAATAAATTAGAACTCTTCAAGCATCTTATCGATTTCTTCTTTAATCTTATTGATTTTTTCTAAATCTAATTCATTTATAAAACTTAAGGATGATAAATCAGAATTCATGCTTGAAGCATAATCTTTCGCTAATAAATAGAAGGCAGCTAGATACTCTTTTACTGAATAAGGATATTCTTCTGGGTAGATGTATATTGTGTACTGTGAGAATAATTGAGTAGCGATTTGACTTAAAGTCGAATCTTTAAATTCTTTATCAAAGCCTTTTACCACTCCATCAAATATCTCTCCTATAAACGGAGGAATTAAGTGTTTAGGATTAACTTTAATCTCTTTTCCTTTTTTAACGATCACTAAGTCACGGTCGACTTCTTTTTTTACTAGCATCATGAGGATATAACTCTTTATGACTTCTTTGGAATCAGATACAAGTAATTCCTTTAAAATTGGTAAAAACGATAAGACATCGCGATTCTTAATAGTGTCTAACGCTAATAAGACATCTTCGAATTTATCTGATCTTAGCATTTGTTCTATTTCTTCATCAGAATAAAACTTATAAGTTGTTTGTTTCTTTTCTTCGGCCTCAATAATTTTAGGCATTTTCCTTAAAATTTCTTCCACGACTTGAGATTGATAAGGTAGGTTATTATAATAATCAAGCACTGTATAGGCCTGTTCAAATCTTCCTAAGACACACAATAAATTAATATGAGCGTTTATTAAAGCTGGTAAATTACTTTCTAGAATTTCTTGATGATCTTGAATAACATATAGAGCATCTTCATATTTCCCTAAAAAGATAAAAGCAGATATACGATAAAATAAATCGTTACTAGAGGTACTAGTCTCGGTTAATTTAAGCACTAAATCATATTGTTTACTGTCTAATAAACTTTTTAAATTATCCATAATTATTTCTTAATTTTATCCCAGTACTCTTTTAGAGCCTGCTCAAATTTATTACTTCCATAGATATAATAATGAGCGTCTTTTACATCATCTGGAAGATATTGTTGTTTAACATAATGATTTTTATAGTCATGAGGATATTTATAATTTTGTCCTTTGTTAAGCTGATCTTCTCCATCAAAATGAGTGTTTTGTAATGCTCTAGGGACTGTAGTTCCTTTACCCATTTGAATGTCAGAGACCGCTTTCATATAGGCCATACAAGTTGAATTACTTTTTGGAGCAGTCGCAATTAAAATAACAGCGTTACTTAAAGGTAAATATGCTTCAGGCATACCAATTTGTAGGGCAATATCAACACATGATTTGACTATTGGAATTAAAGAAGGATAGGCTAATCCAACATCTTCATTTACGGAGCATAAAATTCTTCGACAAACTGCTTGTAAATCTCCAGCTTCAAGCATCTTGGCTAAATAGAAAATCGCCGCGTCAGGATCACTCCCTCTAAGTGATTTCATTAAAGCGCTTAAATGATCAAAATGTTTGTCTTCACTTTTATCATAAACAATATGCGCTTTATCCACTATTTCATCGACATCTTTTAATTTGATGGTTTTATTTCCAGTCGCAAGATAAATAACTTCTAAATTATTAATCGCTTTTCTTACATCCCCATTAGAGGCTAAAGCAAGTCTATCTAGAGCCTCGTCTTCTATTTTAATTTTTTTAAGATTAACAATTCTTTCTAATCCTTTTTTAATTTCATCTTTTGTAACCAATTTAAATTCAAAGACTGTACATCTAGATAGTAAAGCTGGATAAATGTAGAAATACGGATTTTCGGTTGTGGAGGCAATTAAAGTAATTAAACCTTTTTCCACATATTCTAATAATGATTGCTGTTGCTTTTTATTAAAATATTGAATTTCATCTAAATATAAAAGCACTCCTTTAGAAGCAAAAACACTTTTCGAATCATCGATTACTTTTTTAACATCATCTAAAGATGCAGTTGTGCCATTAAGCTTACATAAAAGCATTTCTGTATTTTTAGCAATGATATTAGCCACTGTCGTTTTTCCAACTCCAGGAGGGCCATAAAATATCATATTTGGGATATTATTCTTACTAATTGTTTTATAAAAAATAGAGTTTTTAGAAAATAAGTGAGGTTGCCCCACCATTTCCTCGATTGTCTCAGGTCTAAATTGTTCTGCAAATGGAACGCTCATATGAGTATTATATTTTAAATATAAAAAAGGAGCAATTAAATTGCTCCAGTTTAATTATTTCTTTTCTTCTTTTTCTTCAAGTGGTTCTAAGTGATCAAAGGAAGCACCGCAAATTGGGCAATTATCACCTTCTTCAACTTCGACAGTTTGACCACAGACTTTACATTTATATTTTTTCATTATTAGAAGAATACGCCACGAGCGGCTTGTTTAATTTCACTGCTTGTTGTAAATGGAATTCTGGTGGTATAGCCATCACGAGCAGCAATATACTTTTTAGCACCCCAAGTTTGGATATCTCTATTCCACTGCGCAACCGAGTCATTATAAACTTCTCTAGCAGCGGTAATTTCTCTTTGTAAGTAAGAGTTTTGTTGCATGGCGTCAGCAATTTCACCATGAGCTCTTAAATCTGGATAAGCTTCTAAGGAGACATTGATTGCCTTATTTACGCTTTCAATACCTTCAGCGGTGCCGTTTAAGTTACCTGAGCTTCTTAACTTAGCGATTTCGGTAAATGTTGATTTATCTAAATCAATCGCCTTGTCTAATAAACGAGCAACATTTTGAAGAATCATTACTCTTTGTTCTAAGAAGTTATCAATTTGAGAAGCATCGTGTTGAATCTTTTGTTGTAACTTTTGGAAGTGTTCTTTAGCTTTAGCTTTCTTAAATAACCACACGAGAGGTGGAATAAATAAGAGAATAAAGCCTGGAATCCACACCATAACATTTAGGACCTTAAGTCCTGTGGTCATTTCCACTTTTAGTTGTTTTTCGATGACATTAATGTCGCGGCCTTCTTTGTTAACTGGGCCAGTCATTTCATCTAATTCATTAGCCATTATATTTTCCCTCCTATAATGTTTTTATTATTAATCTTTCTTTACGAAAGAAAATAATCCTTTCTTATATAATACAGTATCCGAAATCTGATATCGAGATAATAATTCTTTATAAGATCCTCCACCATAAGAACTATTAAAGTCAGACCAGTTTTCTTCTTTGGCTCTACCAATAGCAAATGGTGTGTCTTTTTGAATACGATTGTATTCAATCCAGTGAACTGGAACTTGATGGTATTTACCATCACCTCCATAAACTGATACATAAGTAATTCGATCAATTCCTTGGAATGAATGAGCAGTAATAACACATTCATCAACAGTGTCATTTTTCTTTTCAAATCTAGATTTTAAGATAACTCCTAAGCTTCTAGTGGCTGGATGTTTAAATAATTTCCAGTCATGGTTATTAGCAGCAGCTTCTGCTTCTGCAGTGGTCACATTGTGACCAAATTTGCCATCATAGATATATTCTCTAGTCTTATATTGTTGATATAAAGGAATGGCCACTAAAGGGGCTAAAGCGAAATATATTTCTTTGCAATAGGCATCACAATAATTAATAAAGTTTTTGTGACATACTTCGTAATCAAAATGTCTTAAATTCTCTGGTCCATAATCAAGATATTTACTACCTTGAATGTGTCCGGAATGAATATAGTTAAGTTCTTTTCTTTTTGTAAAACTGAAATCATCTCCATACCCAACATGCTCTTGGTCTCTAATTAAATTGACCATATTCTTTTGTGCAAGCGGGGTGAAAAGTAAACGGAATTCAGTTTCATTATCTCTATTTAAAGCATTAAATAATGCTTCGAATTGTTCGTTATGTAATCTAGTGAATCCTGCATTACCTTTTTTGAGGTCTTTTTCCACTTTTTTATCTAATTCTTTATCGAATTTTCTAACGTATTTCTCTAATTCCTTATCGTCGTCATTTCCGTGTCCTGTTGGGCTTCTAGAAAATGAGAGTTTAGGAGCAGCTTCGTTACCATATATTAAAGTAGTTCTAGTGTAATATCCTGGCTCTGGAGCGGTAACATGTGCGGTTAAAACTTGAGTTCTTACTACTGTACGATATCCACCCTTACCATCACTTACTCTTTCAGTCCAAGTAATGGTTAGTGTACCGGTATATGTATGGTCATGCATATGTTGATTATAAGTTTTTTCAAAGATAAATGGATTACCTAAAATATTGCCAGATTGGACAAATAACACCGATTCATCAATGTCTGCACTAGTTTCATAGCCATATTTATCATGTAAATAAGAATATTTTTCAGGATCAAATTCTTTATCAAGATCCACTACTGGAGTTGTTTTAGACATTAATGGAACTGCCATATTAGATTCAAATAAAGCATTTAAAGACGCCATAGTGGCTTCTGCTTTTGCTTTATGTTCGTTTGCTACTTTTTGATGTTGGGCAATAACATCATTTAATCCTTTAATTAATTTATTTAAACTCTTAACTAAGAATATAAAACCAATAAATCCACCAACCATCGCAATTGGAACTAAAATAGAAACAATAAGTGGGAATTTAGGAACAACAAAATAAAGTACCACCATCACCACGGCAACAATTAACATCATAATCATGCCAAAAATGGTAAATCCTTTGCCTGCTTTTTTCTTTCCAAGATCTTTATTTAATGATGAAATTTTGGCTTGTTCAGCATAATACTTTTTGCAGGCCTCCTTATTACCTTCGATATCAGTATTTGCCTTTTCCGTGAGTTTTTTAAAATACTCTTCCCCGTTTTCATGGAAAGCATCTTTTAATTGAGTTTTGTAAAAATTAAGGGGTTCTAATAAATCAGAACCTTCAAATGTGGTTTCGTCTCTAGTAAATTTTTCCATATTTTTATTATTTAATAAAATAGGGAATTAGGCAACAGAAATTGCTTTAAACGCTTGAAGTGGTAAAATAATAAATTATGAAAATAAGAGAGGACATTCAAAAATTTATATTGACTATTCCAAGTAATATTACCTTAGTAGCCGCCACAAAATATATCGACTCAAGTGAGATGCGCAACTTATTTAAAAATGGGGTTACTAATTTTGGAGAAAACCGGGTTGATGCTTTTTTAAATAAATATGAAGATTTAAAAGATTTAAACATAACCTGGCATTTTATTGGTCACTTACAAAGAAATAAAACTAAAGAAGTTATTAATAAAATTGATTATCTTCATTCTTTAGATTCATTAAAACTTGCAGATGAAATTGAAAAATATCGTGAAAAGCCACTACCAACTTTTGTGGAAGTCTCGATTAATTTAGAAGAGAATAAAAACGGGGTTCCTTATTACGAATTAGAAGACTTTATTAAATCCTTATTAAAATATAAGAAGATCAAGCTTGTCGGTTTAATGATGATGACCATTAAAGTTAGTGATGATAAAGAAAATCAATTTGCAAAACTCGTCGAATTAAAAAAGAAAATTGAAAAAAATCTCAATATCAAAATTCCTTATCTCAGTATGGGCATGTCAGAAGATTATCTTGAGGCCATTAAAGAAGGTGCAACTCATATTAGATTAGGAAGGATATTATTCAAAGAATAATAAAAAGGAGTTCAATCGAACTCCTTTAGTTTTTTAGTAAGACTATTTCTTGCTTCTTAAGTCCGCTCTTAAGTCTCTGATCCAGTTGTGTTCTTCTGGAACATTTTTCTTTTCCACGCCATCAGCTTCCATAGCAAGTCTAACTAATTCTTTTGCGCGTTTAACTGATAAGTTGGATTTGACTTTTAATAATGCTGGAACTTCTTCATAAGCGACTTTGTCAGATGCATCCATCACTGGGATTGGTGAATCAACAAAATCTTTTGGTCTTAAGGCAAAGTAAACTTTTAATGTTTTACCAACAAGGGTAATTTTAACATAAGGTTTACGATGTAATCTAAATGTATCACAAGCGATAGAAACACGGGAATTAACGCCGTAACTAAGAATTTCATTCTTAATTTCGTTATATTTTTCTTGTAATTCTTTATCGGCTTTTACCATTTTTACCGCAAATGGGATTCTAGGAGCAGAGATTTTCTGTTCTTCTACTTCTTCCACTACTGGAGCTGGTTTAGCTTCTTCCACTACTGGAACAGTTTTAGCAATTACCACTCTATCGAGTTTTTCTAATTCTTCTTTGACAATCTTACGAATATCTTCGAGTAAAGTAATTCTTTGAGCAGCTTCTCTTTCTTCTCTTTCAGCTTTTTCTTCAGGGGTTTCTTTATGAGCGCAGCAGCATTCATCTTCCTCTTCTTCAGCTGGAAGTTCGCCTCTATTAACTTTAACAGCAGTTTTGATACCTTTTACTAAGCAAATAGCGGCTAAAACTAGGTAAACAACATCTAAAATGAATGTTAAGATGACTAACGCTAATAAAGCAGCAACAGAACTACCACCTAATTTTAATAATGTGCTAATACCTTCACCGATAAAGTTAACGATACCACCAGTTAAACCAAAGGTTGCTGGTACTAAAACCGCTAAACCGAGAATTGCACATTTTACTTTGACGCCTTTGTCGTGCTTGATTAAAACGAGCGATAAAACGAATAATATAATGGCCATTATCATAAATAAATAGGCGATTAAATTACTCAAAAGTTGACCCGCAAATCTAGCACCATGGGCACCACCTGCGTATTTGGAGTAATCAAAAAGCATACTTAATGTTCCAGGGTAACCTAATTGCTTAAGAGTTGGAGACATCCAAATGTAAATATTTGTCCATCCTGCAACTAAAAGCAAGATTACTAAGCAAACAAGAGCAGCTTTCGACACTTTCGAAAAGGATTGTTTCTCTTTTTTCATATCTATACCTCAATTCAAGTCTAATTATAGTCGTGTGCGTATATTCGTGCAAGAAAGAAAATGAGATTTTTTTGAATTACTCTATATTTTTCTTAAAAATATTAACAGATTAAGAAAGTGAGCGTAATATATACAGGTATGGAAAATTATGTTATTCAAACTCAAGGTTTAAGTAAAAAATACGGGGATAAACTCGCAGTCAATAACGTTGATATGCACGTTCCTCAAGGCTCGGTCTACGGCTTTGTTGGGGAAAATGGAAGTGGAAAAACCACGATCATGCGTTTATTAATGGGTTTAGCTATCCCTACTAGCGGTCAATACGCCCTTTTTGGAGTGGATTCCAAAGACCGAAAAATCCAAGAAGTAAGACATCATATTTCTGCGATTGTTGAAGCACCATCACTAGTGCCTTCACTAAGTGCTTATGACAATCTTAAATATGCATGCCTATATTACGGTATTACTAACTATAAAGAGGTAATCCCAGAAGCTTTGAAAAATGTCGGCTTAGAAAATACTGGCAAAAAAGCTGCTAAGCACTTCTCTTTAGGTATGAGACAAAGACTTGGCATTGCCGTCTTATTGCTCAATAATCCGACTTTAATGCTATTAGACGAACCAATGAATGGGTTAGATCCTTCAGGAGTTGCGGAATTAAGAAACTTAATAATTGATTTAAATAAGAAAGGAATTAGTTTCATTATTTCTAGCCATATCCTCTCTGAATTAGAAAAGGTTGCCACACACTATGGCTTTATTAGTCACGGAAAACTCTTAAAAGAGATTTCGGCAACTGATCTTGCCTTAGAATGTCAAAAATACACCGATTTAAAATATGGTGAACCACAAAAATTAGAAAAAGAGCTTTTAGCTCTTGGATATAAGGATATCAAAGCTTATCCAAATTCAGTGAGAATATATGATGATGTCAAACCTTTAGAACTTCTTAAGGCTTTAGAAAAGAAAGGCATTGAAATTAGTGATGTCAAAACTTCAGAGATGAATGTTGAAGATTATTACCTTAATTTGATTGGAGGAGAGAAAAATGTTTAATATTATTCGCGCCTCATTATTCAAATTATTTAAAGATTGGACCTTTAGAATCACCATGATGGTTGGTATAGGCCTAGCAGGCTTATTAATCGCTATTAACGCTGGTATTGGTCAACTAAATGGACAATCAATGTTGCTTGCTGGAGTTAGCCCAAGCCAAAACTTTGGTTTAACTGTTCCGATTAACTTAGTCGTTTTCACTGTAAGTGAATTTACTTATGGCACTATTAGAAATAAGATTATTGCTGGCCATTCAAAAGCTAAAATCTATACCGGCTTATTTTTAACTGGTTTAGTGTTTACATTCACCTTAATGATTGTTTATCTAGGCGTAATTGTTGGTATTAGTAGCGCTATTGGAGGTTTTGATTCCAGTTTATTCGGTGGCGGACAATTTATTGGTTATTATTTACTTTATTTCTTAGCTTCATATGTTTTTGTCACTGCTTTATCAGTCTTCTTTGGAGCATTAATGAGAAATATCGGTGGTTCTATTTCTATTGCTGTAGTCACTTTAGTGGTTTTAGGGATGATTCCTTTAATTGTTACATTAGCAACCGCATCCGAATCATTTACACCAGCAAATATCCAAATGTGGCTTAACCCATTATATATGTTAGGTCTATACGGTAATTCGTCTTCTATTTTCAATTTCTTGAAGAATATAGGAGCGGATACTTCTGTGTTCTATGTGCAAAGCGGACAAATGATTGCAGCAGGTATATTAACTCCTTTATATTGGGCTGCAATATTCTTCTTTGGCGGAATGTTAATATTCAAGCACAGAGATATTAAATAATTAGTATTTATTTAGTATAAGAAAAAGGGGATGCTATTGCATTCCCTTTTCAAATGATTCTTGGCCCTTTCAAATTAAACGGGGAGTAACCGGAAGCACACCCCGTTCTTTTTGATAGGTTTATAACTTCGTTAAATAAAAAGGGCCTCTATAATTTTAGGTAGCAAAACGTAAAACTAAGGAGGCTTATATGAACTATAACACATTTTTGCTACGTT
>Ga0247611_10000125_pt1 | contig 155482 bp, 133 predicted proteins | sample 177DNAGHGhighgp2_FD_192422 | JGI IMG/M metagenome (GOLD analysis project Ga0247611, IMG submission 192422) | Sheep rumen microbial communities from Palmerston North, Manawatu-Wanganui, New Zealand - 1770 DNA GHGhigh gp2 | ecosystem: Host-associated > Mammals > Digestive system > Stomach >...
CCTGCAATTTGACCCATTGGCGGTTTTTTAACCTCGATTTTGCCCCTGAAACGTTTCAATCGCTGGAATCGCCTTTATCCATTGGGACTCAGCACATATTGCAGCCTGCAAAATGACCTATAAGTCACCATTTTTTTGTGGAAGCCTGAAGACAAGTCCGATGGAGTAAAGGAGTCCAAGTTAGGGGCATACACGATTCCAAGTAATGGCCAACAAGAGTATTATGTTCTTGATGGATACCAACGTTTGTCCACTCTATTTAATTGTTTAATTAACCAAGAGACAAGTGACTTGGCGTTTGAGTTAAATGATTGGAATAAATACTTCAACCTCTATTATGATGCAAATTTAAACGAGTTTCTGTACATTAGCAAGAAGCCTGAATATTACCAATTCCCTTTGCAAGTGATGTTAGTGGCGAGCGATTTCAGAAAATACTCCCGAGAACATCTTGAGAAGGAATGTAACGATGAAAAAGAACTTGAAAGGATTTTGAATAACGCCGATAGTTTTTGCAGTCGGTTACTCGATTATACTATCACTTGCACGGAAATAGAAAACGCCAATATCAGTCAAGCGGCAGACATTTTTTCCAGAATTAATAAAGAAGGAACAAAAGTGTCCATCGACTGGATGATTCATGCACTATCTTATGATAAAGCAAGCGGATTCAATTTGGCTGATACAACCGATGAGCTATTGGAATCACTCCAACAATATCATTTTGAAGATATTAGTAGGAATACCATTTTCCGCTGTTTTCAAAGCTCGTTTGACGATAAAATTTATTTCGACCAAAATAAGATTGAAAAATTAGCCCGTCAGGATAATTTTAGGGATGTGATTGTTAACCAATCTGTTCCCGCAATAAAAAGCGCAGTACGGTTTTTGTATGAAGATTTACACGTGCTTGACCGCAAATTGCTACCATACAATATTCAATTAGTCTTTTGCATGGAGTTTTTCCATCGGCTTGAGTCGCCTTCTGAAGAACAGAAACAATGGCTAAAGCACTGGTTTTGGAAAACGACATACACCAATTTCTTCACTAATGGATCTCTTGCCAATCAGCGTGATGAATACAAAAGATTCATCAAGTATCTTGACACGGGTAACGATTCATCTGACAGCTTATCAGATTCAATGTTTCGTACAGCCTCCCCTTTCCCAAAAGAATTAAACATGAGAGGAGTTAGGTCTTGTGCGTTAGCCTTATATGTTATTAATCAAATATTTGAGAAATGTTCTGACATTTTGAATGCACCAGTATTCCGTCAAACCTCAATAATGCCATACAATCCAATCCACGCTCCACAGTGTACATTGTTTACTGATTTTGAGTTAAAAGCATATAATCGATTGAGTTCCCAAAGTGAGTGGATATATTCTACTAATCAATCTTTATTTGCAATTGAATACAATAGAGAGCACGATGAGAGATTATTGTCAGCCTCTTTCTTTGAATTAAGCGATTTATGCAATTTGGAAAAAAGAGGCACAAAAATGAAGGATGCTGAACAAAAATTCATTGAAAATTTAGGATGCACTATCGATGAATAATAGTAATAAAGATGGATACTCACCAGCTGAAAAACTAAGAACGATATGAAAAAAGGACTTGACCGCTGTTTCCTGCACTACGGCATACGTCAGGAAGACATGAACATCATCGAGGACATGTGCCACGATGCCGACATCGATGCCGAATGGATGAAAGAAAACATCCTGAAACTCTACAACGATGCGAGAAATGAAGAAAGTATCGATGAAAAGAAGCTTCGCAAGATTTTGAATAACGCCTTAAAGAAAATCGTATGAAGATTACGCATATATACGCCGAGAACTACAAGACCTATCGCCGTCTTGACCTTGATCTGACCGCTGAAGAAGACCGCCCTATCATCTTAATTGGTGGCGGCAACGGCTGTGGCAAAACCACATTGTTTGATGCCATCTATAGCGCATTGTATGGCCTTGAAGTGAAGACTGCACATCAATTTGAGGAGCTGTTCAATGCCGGAGTAAAACTTGAACAAGGCATGGAAAACCGAAGCATCGTTCTTGAAATATCGTTTAGTGGCATGGTGTTGGGTCAAGAAACGCCATATCGCTTGAAACGCGAATACAAGCTGATTGACGGCAAGGTACGTTGGATGGTGGAACTCAACATGAACGGCAACCGATACAGCTACGGCATAGCTTCCTCAGCTGCCCAACGCACAGCCAACGAAGAGGTGGTGAACAAAATCATTGCAGCCAATCTTCCTTCGGAACTGAGCAACTATTTCCTTTTTGATGCCATGAAAACCAGCGAGCTGGTCAAAGAGGAACAAATCAACCGCCTCATTATGAAAAACATCAACTCGGTGATGGGTTTCAATAAATACAACCAGTTGCACGAGGCAGCGGTTCTCTTGTTGAACGAAAAGAAAGCCGCTAAATTGGAAAATGAGAAACAGCGGCAAGAGTATGAGAAATTGGTTCATCAAAAGCAAGGTCGTGAAGCCGAGCTGAAGCAACTGCGCGAAGACTACGACCAGGCTTTGGACTACAGTGAAGAACGACGTGAACAATACAATCAGTTGAAACAAGGCCGCAATGCCGACGAGATGACTCGCGACCGAATCAAAAAGCAAAAAGAGAGTATCAATAAGGTAGAAAAGAGAGCAACAGATTATCGCGAAAGTGTTGACAAAGTGGTCAAAGACCTTGAACTGAATGTACTGTTTCCTGCATTGGCTGACCGCATTCGTCCAGAGGTGGAAATCATCGTCAACGAGCGCCGCCGTTTGGCACAAGAGCGAGGCGAGGAAGTGTCAGATGAACAATTGGCAAGGTTAACGCGCGACATCTTGAGTTATCTTGCCGAGCATTACAAAGCTCTTGAAAACGTCAAAGTCGATGATGTGGTACGCCATATCCAGATGGGGCGCAAACATGGTGAGGCATTGGCCGACAAACATCCTTATTTGAGCAATTCCAACGTGGAAGTGTTGGAGAAACTTATCAAGGATGCTTACGTCAATCAGTTCCTTTCTTTGGACAATGAAAGAGAAGCCATTGACTTGGATTTGGCCGAGTTGCCTCGCAAACGCGAACAGCTTTTGTCACTTGAAAAAGAACTTAGCGGCTTGGATTACAACCTCATCACATTGTATGAAGACAATGAAAAACGCTTGAAAGACTTGAAAGCTAAGATCGACGAAGCCGATAAAGACATTAAGAAACTGACGGAAGAAATAGCCACTTTCGACTACGATATCCCGCAAATCCCTGACCCACAGTTCGACATGCTTTGCAAACTGCCTGGATTCTTTAAGGCCGTTTCCGCCAAATTGCTGGCTTCCAAGCGGAAGAGCATTGAGCAAATGATGAAGGAACAACTGAACCTAAATCTTGTGGTTTATGCAGGTGTCATCGGTCGCGTTGATTTGTCGAGCGACGGTAATGAAGAGGTGAGTTTCAAGATGTATCATCAAAACGGCAACGAGATTTACCTCAGCCAACTCAATGCTGGTGCCAAGCAAACCGTCATGCAAGTACTGCTGAAAGTGCTGTATGAGTTGGGCGATTATAATCCACCCGTGATGATTGACACGGTGATGGGCGTGCTTGACAAGGAAAGCCGCGAAGTAATCCTTGAGCACTATTTCCCGGATTTGGCGCATCAAACCATTTTGTTGAGCACTGATACAGAAATCACTACTGAGCGCGACCTAAAGAAGATTGCAGCTCATGTGGCGAAAACCTACACTTTGCACCGCGACAAGGAAGCCCAGTGTACCACTGTTTCTAACGACTATTTTGGAATCACCATCAAAGACTGAAAGCCATGAAAGTAGATAATTTGATAATTGATAATTCAATTAGATCCATAGAAGGTATGAATGAGATGGTCGCTGACCTGAAAGTTGCATTGGAACAACGCCTCAATCTTAAAACATACCCAAAAGATGAAAGGCCAGTTGTGCTTTCGCAAAGTGTGGTGATGAGGATGTGCCTTTTAGCGGGTTTGGCCGACAAATCCCCTCGTTCACAATCTGAAGTACAGAACATCCAGTTGAGTTTGACAAACACTCCATATCCAACAACTTTCTTTACAAAACAGAAAATTGGTACTTTAATAGAAGCCCTCTTGAAAATGCGTTACCACGACGTGGATGCCGACTGGGGTAGCTCGTCGGTGATTAGTCGAGTGATAGGATACGAGATACTTCGTGGTCGAGACCTATTAATGAAAGAAGGTGGAATTGACGATTGGCTACGCTTTAGTCCGTTGAAAGGTGGTAGTGGCGTGAATGACATTCCAGTGTTGAACTTGTGTATAGGTAATTATGGCGACGGAATGCCTGCCAATCTCGATATCAACAGTCGTGCCATTGCCAACACACAAATTCTAGTGGCTGGTACCACGGGTAGCGGCAAGAGCAATCTGCTGGCTGTGTTGTTGCATGAAATGCGTACGGCATCTTCAGACACCCATTATCCCGTCAACTTCCTTTTGTTTGACTACGAAGGCGAATTTTCCGATCCAAACAACGCACTTTGGCTTTCGCTGTTCGATACCGACAGCTCCGCCATCCTCAACCCGATGGAAAGACCTTTGCCCTTTACACCATTCAAGGATTTCAGCGACCGACCTGTCAATGAGCTGAATCTTTATTCTACCACTATGGCAACAGCACTATTGTCAATCGCCTCGGGAGCGAAGATAAGTGCCAATATGGATAACCGACTGAGTACTGCCATTGTGAACGCTTATAAGGCCAACCACATGAAGCCCATCACCTTTAAGATGATTTTCGACCACTACAATTGTCTATTGCCTGAAAAGAAGCAAGGTGACATGGACAGTGTGAAATCGGTGTTGAATCAGTTGGTCAACAACAACATATTTGCCGATGAAGATAAGATTGATTTGTTGCACACTTGCAACATCATCAATCTTGGAAGGTTCGAAAAGGATGGAATCATAGCCAAGGCCATTGTTTATTTTGTGATTTCAAAACTGAATAATATTTACGAACAGTTGCATGTCCAAGCGATGAATGACGAGCGTGTGGAGATACGTCATTTCACCATTATTGATGAAGCCCATTACATGCTTAGTTTCGAGAACAAGCCTCTACAAAACCTGATTGCAGTAGGCCGTAACAAGGGCATGAGCATTATCTTGGCCACCCAAAATATGGCAGACTTCAAGGTCCGTAGTATTGACTTCTATGCCAATGCCCAGTATCCACTCATCATGCGGCAGCAGCAACAAAGCGACGGTGTGTTGCGCGACTTGTTCGGCGTTAGTGGCAGTCAATTGCAAGACCTAAAGCAAGCCATCACTAATCTGCAAAAGGGCGAGCTGATTACCCGTGACAATAGTTTGGCTGAATTGGGCTTGGGTGCCAGTTGGAAGAAAATCAAGGTAACGCATTTGATTTGACATCATGAAAACAGAGGAATTGAAGAAAGCACAAGAGGCCATTGAAATGCTCAAAAAGCTGGATTTGCCAATCGGCGAAGAGCAACGGCACACTTTGATGGAGCTTGAAAAAGCCTATCTTGAAAAAGAGGTACTGCCATCCGTAATTGAAGCTATACGTCCGATGTTTGTCGACCTAAAAACCTCATTTCAAGTGACACTCAAGTATTCCGAAAAGGATGGGCTTCTGTTGAAAGGTATTGAAGAGCAAAAGGAAGAAGCCAAAGAAACCCTCCCAGGAAATGACACGGATGAAGGCTGCTATTTGGGTGTAGACCCTGAGAGCGGAGAAAAGGTGTTTGTGAAAGTGACTTCCTATGGATTGTTGGCTCAACTTGGTGACTCAACCCACGATAAAAAGCCAAAATATGTCCGATTGAAACGAGGGACTAGTCTTGATGATGTAACTTTAAGCGATGTGCTAACGCTTTTTAAGTTTCCTCGTAATTTGGGTTTCTTTGAAGGCATTGATGTCTTGGTCGGCATTGGTCCTTATGGTCCTTACGTCAAGCATAATGAAAAATATTACAATTTGAGTCGAGAAGATGACCCCAATACAATAGAATACGACCGAGCTGTAGAGATTATTCTAACGAAGCGGGAATTGGGCATCGGTGCTGTCATTTTGGAGTTTGAGCAAGACCCCAACATTCGGGTTATCAACGGAAGATTTGGCCCTTACATTAAGTATGGGAAGACCAACTACAAGATTCCGAAACACCTTACACCTTCTTTGCTGACCTATGAAGATTGTTTGGCCATCATAAAAGACCCAGCAAACGAAGCACAGAAATGGACACAAAAAAATCATAATAACAATAAAAAGTAAAATAACATGAACACATTAGCAGAACGAACCGCCAAGTATGAATCCTTAGCAAAAAGCTTCTTAGCATCCAAAGAACGTCAAAAGTACTATCATTTCGAAAGTAAATTGGAAGAAGGGCTTAGTGGCTATGATATGCATATTGTTGAAATATATAGTTTGAAATAAAAAAAATTTTCTTTTAGATTATGTTTGGCACGATATTTGATATAGTAATTTCAAAAAATCTATAAACATGATACACAATTCTACCAAACAAAAAGTCAGAAACTTGCTTAAACAGTATTCCTGGAAACTTACCCACGAGGAAATTCTTATTACACATTGTTATTTAGGATTCTTTGATAACAGGGAAATGACTAAAGAGGAGATAGGTAAATTGCTACACATCGACCCAAAACAGGTTAATACACAACTACATACAATCTTTATTAAACTTGTAGGTCGCAAAAAGCGCTTTCGTCTTGCGGCCTAAATCAATGTTTTTTATAAAACAAAAGATATAAAAAATAATTAACACAGCAAACTCCTATAAACAATGACACTCAACGCACAAAAAACAGATGGCACAATGACTCTGCTAGAATACACAAACCAGTATCTGCAAGATTTTAATGAACATATTAAGGCAATAATTGAAGACCTCAACACAAGAAAAGGAGAAATAATAAAAAAAAGAAAGCTGAACGCCCTTTTGGCCTATGCAGACGCAAAATATAATGAAAGCTCTGATAAAAAGACAGAAGACGAGATTCTTCAAATTTTACATAACTATGGCATAAAAAACCTTGATGATTATGCTGCATTTGTCGAAGAATGGTGTTACATGCCATTTAAGGAAGCCGCAGCCAAACAATTCGAAGACACAATCAACTTGTTATCAGGAAAGGTCTATGCAATAAACAAAAAGGATTTAATAAATAGAATCGGCGATGTTAAAAGCGAGAAGACCTATCAATTTGTGTTAGATTGTTTTCACCTGACACCAGTAAAGTATTACTTTAAGTCGTTTGGTGATTCAGAATTGGAGATTATCTATTCCAATGATGGTTTAAGACTGGATGATGCCAAGGCCAAGGTTATTGTTAATATGTTTTTCCGTTTCTTTATAGACGGAGATGCCGATCAGAAAAGCAAGACTTATGATTCCGAAAAATACTATGGCTGTATACCAATTCAAGATAGTCGAATACTTGCATATTGCAAACAAAATTCTATACCACAAGACTATATCGAAAAACTGCTTGCCATAGCAAGAAACTCGACGCGTTTTAACGTCAACGACAAAGGAGAGCTTTCGCTCAAAAAGCAATATTTAACTAACGCGGAGTCCTTTGCTGTCGCAATTCTTTTTGAACAAAAGAAGCCGATGCACAAAAAAGATTTGCTATCTCAGATAGGCAGACTAAAAGATATGTATCCAGCGCTGATAAAAAAAACACCTAAAGATATTCACGATGAGAGGAAGCCTATTCTTTGTTCTGCTGGAGGACAAGGGATGTCGATGTTGCAAACATGGAAACAAGACAATCGTGACAAATTATCTATCATCAGAGATTTTGTGGCAAAACAGTTCTCGGAAACTCAAGAAGCAGTCCCTTTAGATCAGATTGTTGCTCACCTAGAATCTGTCGGGTTACATTATCCCAATAAATCGGTTCAAACATTTGTTACTGAAGCTGGTTGTGAGGGAAAAGGGAAAGGGTGCATCGCCTATTATCCTGCCAATAGTGGACTTGGAACCAACGATAAATTTTGGAAAGCATATATCTTACGGCGAGAAGCTGCCGAATATCTACTTGGGAATGGTCGGCAAGCCAGTAGAAAAGAAATTAAAGACTACATAATCCAAAAGCATGACCACTCCATCAATGTGCTTACTTTTGAAAGAGCATTATTTGAGTCAGAGCCGTGCTATTTTATAAAAGTTGGTAAAGGAACTAATCAAAAAGTTGCTTTGTCAGAAAAGCTCAAGAATAAAACTGACATAAAAAAAGCATTTCCGGAACCTGAGAAAAAAGAGGCAGATTATATAGTCGAGATAAGGCAATGCATAATAAACTATCTTATCAAGAATGAAAAAGCCATTCAAGATGATTTGGTTAATTGGTTCTATGAAAAAACACCTAAACATTTAATAGAAAGAAAAGGTCCCGTTAGAAATATAATGACAGATGATACCATCTTTTTAAAAGAAAAACTAGGGGATAAACAAATTCAAGTAACTCTACAACCACGGTATATAGAAAAACTAAAGATTGAAGGCAAGTATCCAACACAAGATGTTGCTCCATCACTTCAAACAAAAGAGCCTGAGTTTTCTTGGGATGGTTTGAAAGAAGGAATAATTATAACCATGTCCCCTGAAAAGTACGATGAAAAATTGGCTGATTATGTAGAAAAGATGTTTTTTATTATGCGAGGAGGGTATGACGTGTTGCTTCCCACGTCAAATTTTATAGAATCAGTTGAACAACTCTTCAAATACGTTTCAGGCCAAACTTCATTGAAGGAACGCCTTAGACTTAGAAAAGAAATATTATCAATGGTGGAGGCCTATTGTAAAGAGTTTCATCGTCTTAAATACAATGATGGATTAAATTATATCCATAGTCTTGGGGAAATTTTAAGAATATTCATGGAAAAGGGGCAGCTTCCTGATATAAATGTGTATATTTCTGACGCCTACTTACTTGAGGTGGCAAAGGCCGTATCAAGAATTCGTACTAAACGTAATGCCAAATCCGGACATCCAAATGCTTTTTCTGAAAAAAGCGATACCCAAACCACATCCGACATTCGTGACTGCTTGCTTGTGATGCTTTACTTGGCAAAGAAGTTGTAACCTAAAATGTGGGGGCTCGATATGTTTTTTTTCACGCCTCAGGTTGAAAAAGCACTCCCCCTACTCTATATTCTTAATATAAACCTCTAACAAAATACATTATTAGAGTTTTAATTATCGTCGGAAATACCTATATTTGCACAATAAAAACCTAACTATTATGATTACTTCATTAAAGTCATTAACTTACGAATCCCCCGGATTCGACCTGTTGGAAGAAGGAAACGACAACCCTTCAAATAACGGGTTGTGGTTTCGCAGGCAGGCTGCTGAATTCGAACCCAAGGTAAAGGATTACCTTGCCGATAAAAAGCGCGTCAAATATTACACCTTTTCTGGTTATTGCGAACAATTGGACAGTCACGACAGCTATCTTTTCCCCTTGACCGACGAAGGAGTCGAACGCATCAGGCAGCTCGTGGTGGAAATCAACAGGGAAAAATCATTAAATGCCGGGTATAAGGAAGACGAAATAGCTACCACCTATGAAGAAGTGTGCGAGGATGAAGGAGAACTCTATTATATAGAAGGCGACAATGCCGAACTCGACTCCTTGATTTTTGACCCACTTACTAATCTGGAGTTTCATATAGATTTGCACTACATCGACCTGGAGCACCCAATTTGCACATACGAGATGAGCTATGTCGGCTACGACTGGAAATGGGAAGAACCCCAAGGGCCCATAAAAAAACGGGTGCAACTCACCGACGAAGAGTATATTTATCTGGTAATCTATAGATTGCTTTACGACCGTTTCACCTTCAACCGGCTACTTTTCTGCCGCCCCGAACTGGCACAAAAAATCTGTGCCCAACTCGACACCAGCGACGATACAATTATATTCGAAAAGGGATTCCCCTATCTTGTCGTCTTCGACGAAATCAACGCCGATGCTGAAAAGATTCTTGAAAGCATGAAAGAAAAAACATGAAATACAACTACACTAGAAAGCCCAACGGAGAAGCCATTATAACCACTAAGGAATTCCTCCGTATGCTGACTACGGAAGACCACGGTTGGGGCTACAACCACCTCACCACCTGGTCTTCCTTATGCAAGATGCTGGAACCAGTTGCGGTTCCAGGCGATGAAAATAAGCACCGTATGCTGCACCTTGGGGCGGCCGTTAACATGAACGACGAAAACGACAAACGCTGCGGCAAGCGCGTGTTCTTTACCAGCTTCTCCTTCGGCCCCACCGAAAACATCTCCATGTGGACCAACTATGGCATCCCAAACGAGGAAGCGGTCAGACTGAAGTTTCCAAATAGTGCCATGGCGCGCTGGGTGGAACAATTCAATAATGGCAAGATCGGAGTATACGGCGTGGGGGAGGACTGGTCATTACATAAACTCACGTCCAAAGCTGAAGCCAAGCTGGTACAAGTGGCCTATTGGAGCAAGAAAGAAGTCGGACCAAGACATGAAGATCCCAACGAGGGCCTCTTCTTTTACGACAACGAAAGATTTCGTCTCACCGACTGCAAAGACGTGAATGCCTTTATGGCCAAACAGCCCTATATGTTCAAGGAATACGGCTGGAACTATGAAAAGGAGGTGCGGCTTGTGCTGGTGTTCGATAAAGATGTGGCCGACCAATACAAGCGCGTGGCTGTTTCCTTCGACGGACCCTATAAGGACATGGTCAACAAGAACTTTCCAAAGCATGTCATGCAAGGCCCATGGTACAAAGAAAAGAGTCCAACAGAACTGGCGGCAGGACATTCGTTGAGCGAGGCCACGCCAAGCCGATATAAAGGCCTGGTGAAAATGCGCTCGGTGTGTGACAGCTGCAAACAGGAGGATAAGGAGAAGTGCAAATGTCCATTTAGAGGACAGCGATAGAATAGCTGTTGAAAAAGGCTAAATAAGCCATTTTTTTCAAAAAAACCACATTTTTTTCACCTCCTTGGTTGAAAAACCACACCTTTTGTTCTATATTCCCTTGTACGGCAAGACGTCGTGCAGGGATTTTGTCCCTTGGTATTCACAAAAAAAATTGCTAAAACAATGGAGACTCAGCAACTTACAAAAACAGCATTCGCCGAAATGCTCAAGTCGGCCGGCAACGAAACCTACCAAACCACCTTCGAGAAAGACGTGTGGTACGAACAAATCACCGTAGGTGAGGTGGCATACCGCCACAAACTTATCTCGCTCAAGAGCCTGAACTCGGAGCAGCTCAACAAAAAGGCTATGGAGTCAAAGACCCCTGTCTTGCCCACCGGACTCAGAGCCCATAACGACGGCCCCGTGCTGGCCTCGGTATTCAACACCAACACCACGGTGTATTATCACATAGAACTCTCCGCGAAATACAACGAGGCACAGGCCAAGAGTCTGGTGGTTTATTACGCCAAGAGCCTCCTTCCGAAAAACGTCCAAGTGCCGTCGGGAAAGCAAGAGCTTTCCCACGCGGCCTGACACAACAAAAGCAATAAAGTAAAAACTAAAAATACTATGGAAACCGAAAACAACATCAGCGAAGAACGCAAACGCGAGGCTTTTACGAACGCGATGTCAAACTATGGTCTTGAAAAGCAACTGATTGAGGAGGCCAAAATGGAGATTATTGACCTGCTGAAAAAAACCGGCAGAGAGAACATCGACAAGGTGGTGGAATGGCTTGAGCAGAATAGATTTTTTGAAGCATGGGCCTCCATCCATCATCACAACAACTGCTATGGCGGACTGGCTAGCCATTCGCTTGATGTTTACCGCTTGGCAATGAAGATAAATGCCGATCGCGAGACACCTATTCCGGAGGATTCAGTAACCCTATGCAGTTTGTTGCACGACATCTGTAAGTCGGACCTCTATTATTATGACCGTGAAGAAGGTTGCATGAAGAGAAATGAAGAAATCGCCGCCCAAGGGCATGGCATCCGCTCGGTGCGTATCCTCAAGTCGTGTGGGTTGCCGCTGTCGCGCGACGAGGAACTGGCCATTTGGTGGCACATGGGCAAACACGAGCAACCCTTCGACCACCCCGAAGTCTATGAATCCACCAGAAACAATCCTTTTTGCAACTTAATCAGACAAGCCGACCACGAGGCAGCCACTATCAAAAAGTAAAACAATAAAAAGTCTTTAACCTGATTCATCAATACATTTAAAACTACTTGATATGAACGGAAACCTGTTTCACGACATTCCCTACCTCCTTGTAGGCATCATCATTTGGCCCTTCTGCTATGCGGCTGGTTTTATCGTCGGACTGTTTAAAAAACAATAAAACCCAAAGTTGAAGTCTCATTCCAATACTATGAAAAGAACAATCATCTACCTCCACGGTTTCGGATCCTCGGGACAGAGCCAGACCATCAGCTATCTGAGAAAACTGATGCCCGATTGCGAGGTCATCGCTCCAGATATTCCCGTTGACCCTCAAGTGGCTTTGCCCTTTTTGAGGGCAGTCTGTAAAACGGAAAATCCCGACCTTGTCATTGGGACAAGCATGGGTGCCATGTATGCCATGCAGATGCTGGACTACCGCCGCATCTGCGTGAACCCCGCCCTCCGCATGTCGGAGCTGACAGAGGTGTTGAAAGTCGGCACCTTCGATTATTTCCAGCCCACGGCATCGGGAAAGACAAGTTTTATCATCACCGAGGAGATTATACAGCATTTCAAGGAGATGGAACAACACCTTTATGACGGACTCACCGACGAGAGCCGCCACCTGTGCTGGGGTTTCTTCGGCGACGAGGACGATATTGTCAACTGCAAGGAGGAGTTCATGCGCCAGTATTATCCGCACATCATCGGCTTCCACGGCGGTCACCGAATGAACAACGCCACATTGCGCGAGATGATTGTGCCCTTTGCGAAGATGCTCATCGACGGGGATAAAACCGACGAATGGGGCGTCACCTACAGCAACTATGGCAGGGTGTTGAAATGCGTTGACGACAAGCTTTTCACTTGCGAGGAATATACCATACCGGAAGGTGTTGAAATTATGAAACACAACTCCTTCTATGGTCAATCCCGTCTTAGGCGAATCCATTTGCCCAGCACCTTGCGGGAAATGGGCGACAACACCTTCATTCATTGTCCGATTGAGTCCATCGAGATTCCCTTTGGGATTACAAAAGTCAGCGCATCTATGTGCGAGGCTTGTAGGGAACTGAAAGAGGTCCGACTGCCTTCAACCGTCAGAGGAATAGAAATAGGAGCCTTCAACGGTTGTGAGAAATTGAAGAAAATCAACCTTCCGGACGGCATAGAATACATGGAAGACAATGTCTTCAGCGGATGCTCTTCGTTGAAGCATGTCAACTTGCCCAAACAACTCAGTTGGATAGCACCGGAACTGTTCGATTCGAGCGGTATTGAATCCATTGAGCTACATGAGGGCATCAAAGAAATCGGATACTGGGCATTCTGGGGATGCGAGAACCTGAAATCGCTTACCATCCCCAAAAATGTGACCAGGATTGGAAGGGGAATTGTCTCTGCCCATGAAGGTTTTGAAGGCGTGGTATGCCATGCGCCAAGCTATCATGTCGAAAATGATGCACTGATTGAGGACGAAACAGGGACTCTTGTTTGTTGCTGGACCACACAAAAGGATTATGTCGTTCCCGAATGTGTCAAACGTATTGCCGATTTCAGTCTAAATAACTTTGTTGAAACCATCACCGTAAAGCAGTACGTTGAAATCATGGATTCTGAAACTTTTTCTCACAATACCAATCTCAAAAAGACTGACTTCTTGGGCGGTTATGGCACTTATCCTGGCTGTGAGAAGTCGCCCAGTAGTTGGTTGCCGTTGATTGTTGAACGATAAAATGAAAATTAATTATAAGATTATGACAGACACTCATATTGACACAACAAAAGACAATAACAGCTGCAACGGGATACTCACCATCGTAGTTTTGACTTCGGAGAATCCTGATAGCCAACAGACTGGGTGTTCACTGCTTTCGAACATCAAAGACGGAGGCTACGCATATATTCCCGCAATGGGAAAACTAGGTAACACTGAATGTCAGTATGCCGTTTTCAACATGTCGGCTGATACGGCAAAGAAATTGTGCGGCAAATACAAGAGGGCTTCGTTTGTGTACAGCGAATTGGGCAACGACGGCTCAATTCACAGCGTATATTATGAGAAACCCGCCCCCACCCTTCCATTCGACAAATATTCAAACAACTTTGTTCAGAAGGAAGTATGTGACACTAGGGAGGAAATGTCTGATGCGGACGACAATTTCACCATAACAGGTGAAAAGTTCAATTACAGCATACCATTCACAAAACTTAAGGCTGTAAACCAGACAATATGTGAAAGCCTGCGAAGAATGGTGTCGATCGAGAAAGAACGCAGGAACAGGGCCATTACGGAAGAGGATGCGCTTAGGTTTACAATAAACGGCGTTGGGTTGACACCCTATTTATGGAGAAAAGCCACAACGAAAGGGTTTGACGATAAGAACTATGAACACTAACAAACACTCACGAAAATGAACAGCACAGTAAGAGAGATAAGATACTTTCACCCGAGCGGCAAAAGCCTGCCGAACGGTTCCTACTTTCAAAGGGGTGGATTTTTGGGCGAATGCCGCCGGAACCGTGACTCGTATATCCTTGACAAGGCGGTGCACGGAGAGCAATGCGGGTTATCAAAACACCAAGGTGGCGTCATCACTTTCTCGACAGGCACGGACACTGAGATGTCATCAGAAGCCTTTACAGACAAGGTAAGCCAGAAGTTAAACGACCTGGAGGACGGGAGCATTTGTTCTGTCGGGAGCGCCTTCAAAGGAAAATACATTGACGAGAAGGACAAGATGTATGACGGGGAATCTATCTCCGTCGAGGTCAATGGATTGAGCAGCAAATCACTGGTCAGACTTGCGGAGCTTCTCGCTGAAACATTTCGTCAGGAGACCCTGCTTGTCAAGGATTTGAATAACGACAAAATATTTCTTATTCACGTTTCGCAAGTTGTGGTGCATCCTGATGGGATGCTGTTGTCACATGGTTTTGGTTTTACCGAGCGTGCATCCCGATAGGATGCTAATCCACTGTGCCCTACTAATCCCGTAGGGATTTACTATCGGTAAAACAAAACAGCATCAACCCTTTGCATCCCATAGGGATGTGCGAAACTTGAATTTCTTATAGAAACTGAAACTATTAATTAAAAACTAATACCATGTTAGGAGCAATTATTGGAGACATCGTTGGATCGTGTTTTGAGTTCAACGGCATTAAAACGACTGATTTCAAGCTGTTCAGTCCAGGCAGCCGCTACACCGACGACTCGGTGATGACCATGGCCGTTGCCGAATGGCTGCTCGACGACCCTCACCACACGCACGACATACTGGAAAAGAAGATGTTGAAATACGGCAATTTGAATTCCGATGTCGGCTATGGCGGCACTTTTCTCCGCTGGCTCTTTCTTCCCCAAGCCATCTTCCACGACGGCCGACGGAGGCCTTACCACAGCTTCGGCAACGGCTCGGCAATGCGTGTCAGCGCGGTAGGCTGGATGTTCGACACGCTGAAGGAGACAGAGCGCGTGGCGGAAATCTCGGCCTTCATAACACACAACCATCCCGAGGGCATCAAAGGGGCGCAAGCCACGGCTGCCGCCATCTTCATGGCACGGAACGGAGCCGGCAAAGAGGAGATAAAAGACTATATCTCAACGAAGTACAAGTACGACCTCAACAGGACTTGCGACCAAATCAGGCCTTCCTATCGTTTTGAGGTGTCGTGCCAGAAATCGGTGCCCGAGGCCATCATCGCCTTCCTCGACAGCAAGGACTATGAAAGCACCTTGAGGCTGGCTGTGTCACTGGGCGGCGACAGCGACACTCAGGCATGCATCGCAGGCGGCATAGCGGAGGCTTTCTACGGGATACCTGACGACATTGTCGTTGAAGCCGCAAACTTCATCCCGCGCTACTTCAAGGCAACCATTCTCAGAATAGCGGAGAACTCGGCTTATCGCAGCAGAATGGAGCAGATTGAAAAGTGCTGGGGAAATAAATAACGGATTTAACCAGATAAAACATTGCTTAGTAAAAATGAAAACCACAGACGACAACGGCCTTTCCCAACTATGGACAGCAGAGACAGCAAACGAACGAGCCCTGTATGATATATGGCACGAATGCCCGTATTTCTGGGAAAATAAAACGGAAAGAGAAGTTGAATGTGTTGTGCCGGATGCAGAAACTGCAAAGGCATACATCGAGGCACGGCGCATACGCGAATGTTGTTACGGCAGAACTCCTTATCTGCTCGACCGTCGTTACACATCGGAAGAGGTGCGTGAGTATTCCGAAATTGAGGACAGAATTAGGAAAACGCATCCAGATATGCGTGACCAGACTTTCACTGGCGCCAACGGGAAAAAAGGACTTCGCGATGTGTGCGGCATGGTGCTAATAGAACCGCAGTTCGACAACATCCCGGAACTTTACTCCTGCTTTGAGAGAACCAGACTGATTCCCGTCGTCATTGACAACCGCTACTTCCTATACGACATCAAGGAACACAAGCTGCTCACCAAGGGCTACAGCCGCATCTTCCGCTATTTCTGGTCTAACATCAACTATTTTGTTGCCGTAGAAAACGGCAAGAAAGGCATTCTCGACGGCTATGACGGCACAGAGGTCACACCTATCGACCTGGACGAGGTTTACGAGATGCTGGACGACGACGGAGCAGTGCCATACATGAAAGACGGAAAGATTGGTTTTGTGTGGTGTAGCACCGATACCAAGCCCGTTTTCGACAAAGTAGTCATCGAATCGGAAAACTACACCCGCGTGCTGATGAACGGAAAATGGGGCTGGATTGACATCGACGGTAATTTCACAAGTGAAAAATCAGAAGCGTCGTTCGGCAGCTGGTACGATATGGAAAAATAGTTGTTAATGATAAAAACAGAAAAAAATGGGAAAAGACTATATTGAAACCATGCTGGAGATTTATACTTTGGGTGCCAAGGCAACGTTTGGCAAAGATGCCATTGTGGTTCTCAATGACGGAACTCCTGGTGTGTACGAGAACAATCCGACCATAACCGAATATGTGGGAAAAGGCTACAAACTGTGTGATGCCAATATGTTTGGCAGAGGGTATGAAAGGTTCGAGGCGCTGACTTTCTGTAAGAAAGAATTGAAATAAATCGGTTTTATAAACAACAAAAAAAACCAGAATATAAAATGGTAAATATGACACAGATTGAAAGAAAAGTTAGTATTAATGGTAGGAAACTAACACAAGAAATAATTGATAACCTATCTGCTCAATCAATTGCAGCATCACCAAAAGAAGTACAATCTTATTTTTATGAAAACGAAGGTTATACATTTGACCCATATAATAGTGTTGTGCTGTTTGAAAGAAATTTATTAGAAATATATGGGTATATTTTGGCACATGGCTCAAATATTCAAAACATTGATATTGTTTTTGAAGGGAACGGGGCTATAATCGACTATTTAAAACAAAGTCACGGACTATATATATCAAATGTTGTGTTGCAAAGTGATATTAAAGACACACCATTAATTTTACTTTTAAATACTTTACATGGTGCTTATTGTGAATCCGATTTAACTAAATCAGGACTGTATATATGGATGAATTGCAAAGAGTGTTTGTTTGCTGAAACGAAACAAGAAGAACCATTTTATTTATATGCATTAAACAAAGTTAGCAGAACATTTTATGATAAGTGCATCTAAATTTGTTTTTGTGCCATCAGGTATATAATTCCCGATTTTTTTTCATCATCCGGTTGAAAAAAACACCCGTTGGTGCTATATGATAAATGATACTACATTTATTTACTCTTAAAACATTGGATTATGATTCAACTGGAAGACGAAACAATGAACCCGAGCGAACTGCTCAAGCCCTCTGACGACGTGCCGATGAGGCTCTCACTATGGCTGCACAACGAGACTGCGCGATGCGAAAAAGCCGCCAAGGAATACGCGGCAACAATGAAAAGACCCAAATACCTGCCGCTTTACGAGATGACCTGCGCCAAGGTTGACGAGGAGAACCACAAGTTATTCGACCGCCGGAAGGTGGATGTGGAGCTGACCGATGACGAGTATGTGTGGCTTCTGACCAGGTCTCTGCTTTTCGGCACCACCTACCTCTTCAGCCACCTGCGCAACGAGAACCCCACCTTGGCACAAAAGGTCTTTGCCCAAGCTATGGACGCCTATCCCGACGAGCTGAAAGAGGACGGGGTTCGCTATCAGGTTTTCTTCAACGAGATATACGAGAACGCAAAGGAAATCATCCAGCTGCAAAACTACTTCTTTCCTGACAAAGTAAACACAACCACAATATTCATTTAAAAACCAACAACTATGATTAACAGCATTATTTTATGGTACATTGCCGGGGTTGTCTTGTCCGCGGCAGGCATTTTCTGCTATGAATACTTCTACCTGTACGACAGGGAGATAGGGTACATTTCAACGAAAGAAATCGTGCAAGATGTCTTGCTCTCTCTCCTGTCGTGGCTCATGGTCTTGTGGCTCGTCGTAAGCGTATGCCTCGACATTTACATGGGTTGGCCGTCGAAAGGATTTGACTTGAACATAAAGAAAAGAGCCGGCAAATAATTAAAAAACTGCATCTATGGCAAAACGATTCTCACTCATCCTGCTGACGCTTTTTGTTTTAAGCTGTCAGCCCAAAGATGTTAGTTATGTGCATTACCACAACGCGCGCTTCGGCTTCGACCTGGACTATCCCTCTTTTATGACAAAGGACCCGCCGCCCGAGAACGGCGACGGGATACGCTGCACTGGAAAAGGATTTGAGATTGTCGCTTACGGCTGCCTGAATATGGACACCGTCCGCCATCCCGAGAGGCACGGCATCTACAAAACCAGCATTGTCAACAACCCTGACGGAACGATAAGCCTTGAGAAAACAGCCTATTTCCTCGATACCGACAACGGCGACATCGACATCACTCTGTACATCACCTACCCTCAAGGCCAAGTGGACGAAGCAGTGATTGAACACATTGCTGAAAGTTTTTGTTTGAAACTGGATAAATAGTATCTTTGCAGGGTATGTTGATAGATATTTCTCGCCACGAAAGGTTGAAAAAGCGGCTGTGAAACCTATATACAAATAGAAGCAAAACAAAAAAACACATAATCACTATGAGAAAAACCAACTACGACCCTCAGGTCACAATCGAGAAAAAACACAATGCGGAAGTGTTCCGCGAAACCACCAACATCATCAAAGCCGGTTACTACACTACCCCGTCGGGCAAGCGCATCGACCTCGATATGCAGCCTATGATTGACGGTAGCCGCTGCTACCACAAGGACTTGGGCATCGTAGATGCTCCCAAAGTGAAAGACGGCACCCATGTTTGGGTGGAGAAAGAAGATTGCCTCAAAGTGGCTGAACATTTGGTCATGGCGGGAAACAACCCTGCCTTGCTCAACTTTGCCAGTGCTGGACATCCCGGCGGTGGCGTGGAGACTGGAGCCCGTGCACAAGAAGAGACCATCTGTCGCCGCAGCACACTCACTCGCTCCATCTTCAGCTTCGATGCCAAGTTTGCCTCAAGATACGGCTACGAACATCATGAGGGTAACAACTATCCCATCTCCCGTTCGCTCGACTTCAGTGCCATCTATTCGCCCCAAGTCACGGTCTTCCGTGAGGCAGGTCCCGACTATACTTTGATGGAGAAGCCCTTCCAAGTGGGTGTCATCACCAATGCCGCACTCAACATGAACGGCAGATTCCCCATCCGTCTCACTCCCGACGGACATATCCCCGAGGAAGGCAAAGCCATCACGCGCAACAAGATTCGCACGATTTTACGTATCGGCCTAATCAAAGGCCACGACAGCCTCGTTCTTGGTGCCTTTGGCTGCGGCGCCTTCAAGACCCCGCCCCGTGAGATGGCTCAGCTCTTCAAGGAAGTGATGGAAGAAGAGGAGTTCAAGGACCGTTATCGTGTCATCAGTTTCGCCATCCTCAGCGACCACAACGACCGCAGCGGCAACCTTGCCGCCTTCGAGGAAGTGTTCGAAAGTAGTAGCTTTGCCGATGAAAAGACAATATCTTTCACAATAGACCCCAACAATAAGACGATGACAATCCGTAAACGACACGAAGATGGAACTGTCACAACATCAACTTTGGACTACACAAAAGATTATACAAAAATCTACGGGGAAATATTTGGTGGTCAGTTGAATCTATCAGAAGAACCTTAATAAAAGAAAAATGCAATTACACGAAATGATCAGGGCCGTGCTTATAGGCGACAACTACGTTGGCCCCAACCTGCTTGGGCGACTGCTGATGGAGTTGCGCGACAACGGACATTTTGAATTTAAGAACAAACCAGAGATAAACTTCACATTATGACCAAAAAACGCATACTTGGCACAGGCAATTTCGTCCTTGACATAATCTATCAACGGGAATATCCCGAAGGATTCGACACCAGCAAAAAGCGCAATCCCTTCGTTGACAAGAAAATCATCGAAGAGGTTGGCAACACTTGCGGCAATGTGATGTGTATGTTGCCTTATCTTGGTGTGGAGACCTATCCCATCGGCCATTTCGATGAGTCGGAACAAGGTCTCAAGATTACCGCCGACCTGAAACGCTATGGCGCCAACACGCGCTTTATCAAAAACAGCCCTAACGGCGGCACGACTCTGATGACCTGCATCCACAAGCTCAACGCCAACGGACAACACATCATGAGCCACCGTGCCACCGCCCCCAACAGCCGCTTCCCCAAACGAAAACAGCTGCGTAAGGACGAAGTACAAGACTTTGTAGATGCCTTGGATTTCAAACCCGATGCCTACTTCTTCGATGTTTCAGATGCCGGTCCCCGCGAACTGGCCAAAGCCATGAAAGAACAAGGCGTGCTGGTCTATTACGAGCCAGAAGGCAACAAGGAGATGAATAAATTTCTCAAATGTGTTGAGGTCAGCGATGTCATCAAGTTTTCAGGCACTAACATCTTGGATACGGCTTTCGTGGCCGACTACTCTGACAAACTCTTCATCCGCACCATGGGCGAGGCAGGCATGGAATTCAAGCTGCGCAACCAAGGCTGGAAGAATATTGCACCAGTGCCAAACGACAAGGTAGTTGATTGGGAAGGTGCCGGCGACTGGACCTCATCGGTCTTCCTCGCCGAGCTATGCAAAATGAATAAACTCAACATTGCCCAACTCACGGAAAAAGAGGTGCGCAAGGTACTGGAAACAGCCGCCGCTTTCGCCTCAAAGAGCGTGAGCTATATGGGAAGCAAAGGGATGATAAACAAAAAATAAAACAAATGGGTGTAAGACAAAATATAGAAACCTACTATCCTGAATATGCAGGGTGGTTTACATATCCTCTTGATCAATGTGCCCCTATTCGCACTACCACTGACGAATGGGCCATACTTCACAACATGACCCCATGTAAGGTTGTAGTAAATGGCGTAACATTTAAGAATACGGAAACACTCTTCCAGCTCTTCCGCTTTCGCGATGCCGAAGCTGTTAAAGACGTGTACCATAAAAACAACAAACTACAAGCCAAGCATTGGAATAAACTCGGTTACACTCGTCCCGACTGGGGTAAGATGTTTCTCGATGCGCTCAAGTTTGTCTTGATGCAGAAATATGAGCAAAGTGAAGCGTTTCGTAATGTATTGGAACAAAGTAGAGGTTTGTTCATCGTAGAAGATGAATCTAATAGGAGATCCACCTCGTATGGTGTGCAACTCAAGACATCGGGTTTTTATGAAGGCTCTAATCTCTTGGGGCGGCTGCTCATGGAACTGCGCGACAACGGCAAGTTGGAATACAAGCTGCCTGACGATGCATTTGATTTTATAAACATTCTAAAACAACAATAATATGATTACCTGTTATCACGGCTCTCCGGAGCTTTTCAGCAAGTTCGATTTAAGTAAAGCCGGCGACGGTACGGGCATAAAATTTGGCTTCGGCGTTTATTTGACCGAATCGGAAGCAAGCGCAGTGCATTATTCCCAACCCCGCAAACAACCTCTGGTAGAGCATCATTATCTTTACACCGTGGAAATTCCTGAATTGACCGAAGACAACCACCTGGTCTCGGCAAAACCTGTCTCACCCGAAATCATCAAACGCACCGAGACAAAGCTGGGCAAGCCTGTCCCGCAAGACAAAGCCCTACAAGGCAAGGAGTTCCGCAAATGGATTGGCATGACATTGACAGACAATAAAACGGCTTCTTTGGAAACGGAACAGGCCGCATCCGCATTTCTCGACAACATCGGTGTGTTCTGCAACGTGTGGCCGCAAGCACAGTCGAAACCCGACGGCCTGAAAAACTATGCCGTATTCGATGCCGATAAGGTACGTATCATAAAGATAGAGCATATTGAAGCGACAAAGAAAAGTGGCAAATTCGTCTTGGTTGAAGGCAGTAAAAAAGAAATAAAGCTATGAATAACGAAAACTCAAAAAGATTCAAATTCTATATTGCAGGGGTTATCTGCGCAATACTATTTGTTGTCGCAATATTGCTCAAATGGTATTTTTGGTCATTTGTTATAGGATTCGCCGCATATCTGTTGTTCTGTGCCGGGGCCGTACTTAAAGATATGGACAAAGAAAGAAAGGAATACAACGATTTCTACGATATTTCCGTTTTTAAAATCGGGATGCCCATGCAAGAAGTCGTGAAGCTGAACTCAAAATACAGACTTGTTAAAATAGCCGATGAGAAAAACGCAGTCCCCATCGACACCTGCCCGTCGTGTGGCGCCAAAGTCACAAACGGCAAATGCGAATATTGCGGAAACACCTATACAGACAACTCGAGCGTTTCACGACTTATTTACGAAAGCCGCTACGGTAAAAGGATATTCGAGTTTGACGAAAACAAAAGACTAATCAATTTCAAAAGATGGATTGAAAAATCCAGGTGATTAAAGGTAAATTAAACTTTTTTGGGGAACTATATACCTGATAGCACATATTTTAAAGGGATAATTTGTATATTTTATAGAAAAATACTATTTATGGAAAAAACGGATAGAATGAACAAGAGTGAGATTGTGGATGTAAACGGAACCAAAATTTTCATCGAAAACGGTGAGGTCAAAACCGTTTTATCAGAACAAATACAAAAAAGTGGTTATATGGATGTTGAAGAATCAAGAAGAATAACGCTTGAAGCGGTAAGAATGATTTATAAGATAAATGGATGGCTATAAATATGTAATGGGAACTATATACCCGATGGCATAGATTGATTTTAAAGGAATAATTTGTTTATTTTATGGAAAAATACTTTTATGGGGAAAAAGAATATAATGAACAAGAGTGAGATCGTAGATGTAAACGGAACCAAGATTTTCATCGAAAACGGTGAGGTCAAGACCATTTTATCAGAACAAATACAAAAAAATGGTTATATGGATGTAGAGACAGCATTTAAAATAATTCATGAAACAGTTGATAAACAATATGAATTATGTAATAGAAAATAAACTTTTAACAACTTTTTTTGCGACTTTGGTTTAAAAACGGCCTTGTTTGTTATATATATAAGAGAGAAACATCTTTATTAACAAACAAAAAGCAAGCTTATGATAATACCACCCATTGAAAAAAGAGACTACATCTATCCTGAAGAAAAAATCCAGCTGTTGAATGGCGACGAAATCGTATGCTATCCCCTGCCCCAGTTCAATGATGAGGTTGACAACAAACTGAAACTCGACACAACAGACAACTGTCTTTCTGTTGGAAAACAAAAGCAACCTGTCGCCACGCCCGAAATCGACAAGGAAAAGGAAGAAGAACGGAAACTTTTCCTTGACAACGCATTTCTGCTTCTGCAAAACAAGGACAAGATATTGTCAGACAGTCTGATGTTCCTTTGCCCCATACCTGTCCAAAGCGGTGTTGCCTATACCGGCACAAGCGGATTCAGAAACCCGACCCTGGGCGTTTACATAGAATGGTGGCTCAACTGCGGAAGTGCAATGATTACCGAAGAAGACGACTCCAGATGGCTTGTTTACCAAATCGCGGGAAGTCCAATGTCGGGAAGCAACCGCTGCGGCCTTGTCAACGCCGATGGAGTGACAAAAGCCGAATATGTCAGCAATTTCAGCTCTTTATGGTCCAATTTCATGAAAATCAACACCCGCTACGACGAAGCCAAGAGCAAGTATCAGGCTTATTCGCTGAAAGAGGTCGTTGAGATTATTGATGCCGAGAGAGACGACAAGGAAACACAAATCATTTTCCTGAAAGGAGCCCTGCAGCTGCAACACACCAAAATGATGAACGAAAAAAAGTACTGGCAAAGAGAGGTTGACATGCTGAGATTTCATCTGATGTACGCACACAAACCCGAGCTGGAAGCTTTTATGGAGGATTACACAAAGAGAGAAGAGAAGAAACTTCAGCGGGAGAAGGAAATCGACGACGAATGCAAAGAGCTGCGCAGGCAACTGAAGTCGGGCGAGATTGACAACAAGCAATACCAGAAACGGCTTACACCCCTAAAAAAAGAACGCGAAAGAAACTCTTTTGACCTGAACTCCTACTGCCGGGACGAGATTAAAAAGATATTCCCCGACATAGGGATGTCATTAGAAAGTATAAGGAACTTTCTGGAAGACCCCCGTTCTTCAGGGCCACTTGACAAGGCTTTCCCCATATTTTTTTCACCAGGGAAGTAAAGGATTTATAACTTTCCTAACTTCACTTCTAACTCTTTGAAAATGAAATGTTTTTTGATAAAATTCTATCAATCCCCGCAATTTATTTTCTCAAAATACTATCAATCCCCGAAATTTTTGCACCTTGTGTACCGTGTTCTGCCGTCCCATGTCAAAACTTCCAACTAAACAACTAAAAACTTATTTATTCATTCGGATAATTAAGTATTGTGTTCCAACTTCTTCAAATACTACTCGGCCAAGATACAAGCAGCGATAAAAGAACGCATTGGCGAGGATTGATGAGACCTATATTTCCCCGAAAATAATTCCAAAACTTGCTCTGTTCCACTTATTTTTCTTAACTTAGCAGACAGCATTTTGAGTAAAAATTTACACAAAACTCTGGTTATGAGTAAGATAAAACAATTTTTAGAAACCATTCAGCGTAATTACTACAATATAGGCAAAGCACTGGCTTTCATCATAGCGGCCCTCATCGTGATATGGCAGATGCCGAGGACGGAGAAGTTCAAGTATGAGTTCCAGAAAAACAAGCCATGGCAAAGCGAATCACTATACGCGCCTTTCGACTTCCCTATCTACAAGACAGAGGCCGATCTCATAAAAGAGACTGAGCTGGTGAAGTCGTCGGTGAAGCCGGTCTTCGTCTTCAACGGAATGGCCTTGCACAAAGCGCACGAAGCCGCCATCGAGGAGTTCAACAGACACTGGGAAGGCAGCGACGAGACACTGCGTGAGCGCAACCTCGAGGCTCTCCTTAACCTGACAGATTCCATTCAAGGTGTCGGCATAATAGCATACGACAAGATAGTTGACGAGATGCAGCCCGAGAGCCTCATCGACATCGTCAAAGGCAACGAGGTGACAACGGCGCACTACGGCGACTTCTTCACCACCAGCTCGTTCAGCGACTACATCCGCAAATGGTCAAATCAGCGCGATAAACATCTCAACAGGCCTCTCCTGGGCAGGATAATGCTGACCACGCTTCAAGCCAACGTAACCTACGACAAGACACGCACCGACTACGCCATGCAACGTGCCGCGTCATCTATATCGCTGACCTACGGAATGATTCAGAAAGACGAGCTGATAGTGTCGGAAGGCGAAGTGATAGGCGAAGCAACCTACAACATCCTCAACTCGCTTCGACGCGAATATGAGAACAAATCGCTGTCGGAGGGAGAACTGAGCCGCACTCTTTTAGGACAAATGGCCCTGGTGTTTCTGATTTTTCTTGTCATGTATCTGTATGTGTGGCTGTTCCATCACGACAACATATACGCCACCCTGGGCAAAATAAACCTGCTGCTACTTGTGGTGCTGATAGTGGTGATACCTTCGTTCTGGATTGTAAAGATTCACCCGCTCTACATATATGCCATGCCTGTGTGTCTGGCGAGCTTTATACTAGTGACTTTTTTCGGCTTATATCCAGCTTTCGTCATCCAGATTTTATCAGTCTCGCTGATATCCATCTCTGTACCCAACCCGTTCAGCTTCATGTTTATTCAGACCATGGCAAGCATGACGGTCCTGTTTGGCCTATATAAACGCGAGTCGCGCATGAACTACTTCTTCAGCTCGCTGATGGTGCTTGCAGTATACGCGATAGGCTATGTGTCGTTCTGTGCGGTGACAGGAAGCAAGATAGAGATGTTTATGATAGGATTGTTGGGGCTCAACGCACTTTTCACCTTGCTAGCACTGCCTCTGATATCGCTGTTTGAGCGGGTCTTCGGCCTTACCACTTCACTCACCCTGTTAGAACTCAGCAACACCAACAGGCCTCTTCTGCGCAAACTCTCGGTGACGGCACCCGGCACGTTCCAACACTCGATGCAGGTGGCCAACCTATGCGAAGAGGTGCTGTATGAGATAGGTGGCGACGCACTTCTTGCCCGCACAGGTGCCTTGTATCACGACATAGGCAAGATACAGAACCCGATGTTCTTTACCGAGAACCACAAGGGGGGACAAAGCCCGCACGACGACCTCTCGAACGAAGAGAGCGCACAAATAATCATCGCACACGTCATCGACGGCATCGACTTAGCCCAAAAAGCCAAGCTGCCCAGCGTCATCATCGACTTCATCCGTACACACCACGGCACACGACGCACCGACTTTTTCTACATCACGGAACAGAAACTTTATCCCGGCGAAAAGATAGACCCGCGACCATTCACCTACCACGGCCCAATACCTTTTTCGCGCGAGACGGCAGTGCTTATGATATGCGACTCGGTCGAGGCCGCCATGCACAGCATGAAAGATCCCGATGAACAAAAGATAGCCAAACTCGTCGATACCGTCATCGACAAGCAGATGGCCGACGGGCAATTCAAAAACACCGACCTCACCATGCGCGACTTCACCACAATACGAAGAGTGCTGAAGAAGAAGCTGATGAGCATCTATCACGTCAGAATAGCCTACCCAACGAACTAGAAAAGAGTTTATTTTGCCTTGCCCTGGTTTGCCACAGCAGCCATCAGAGCTGCAATCTTATCGGGGTCGCCGAGGAAATAGTCGCGACTGAGTTTCATATCGTCATCAAACTCGAAGATATAAGGTATGCCCGTAGGGATGTTGAAGGCGATAATCTCATCGTTGCTCATGCCTTTCAGCACTTTCACTATTCCGCGGAGGCTGTTGCCGTGTGCCACCACCATCACCTGCTCGTGCTTGTCGAAAGCCTTCAGTATCTCACCTTCATAATAAGGCATGACGCGTGCAATGGTGTCCTTCAGCGACTCGGTGAGCGGTATCTGCTCATCAGTAAGCTCCGCATAACGCGGATCCATGCGTGGGCTCTTGGGGTCGTTCATGGCAAGCGCGGGAGGCCGCACATCAAAGGCACGACGCCACAGCTTCACCTGCTCGTCACCGTATTTGGCTGCAGTCTCGGCCTTGTTGAGACCTTGCAACATGCCGTACGACTTCTCGTTGAGCCTCCACGACTTATACACAGGCAGCCAGTCCATATCCATCGCATCAAGCACATTGTTCAAAGTCTTGATGGCACGTTTCAAATATGAGGTAAAACATACTTCCGGCTTCAAACCGTTCTCTTTTAGCGTCTTACCAGCCTCAAAAGCCTCTTGAACACCTTTTTCGGAAAGGTCAACATTTGTCCAGCCAGTGAAAAGGTTGAGTTTGTTCCACTCACTCTCGCCATGGCGTATTAGAATCAGTTTTTTCATTTTATGCAATTTTTTAATTAACGATGCAAAGGTAATGATTTTGTTGATTTGTTGAGATGTTTATTTGACACGAGACTCGAGACTGCAAGACACGAGGACATTTTTTTAGGTTACAAGGTTGCAACCCAAAACGTGCATGGTCAATATTACATATCTTTGCAGCGTTATTATAGTAAATAACGAGCGGAAGCCTGATTTTATGATTGATTGAGTTATGACAGGCTGATTTCTTATAATGTATTTTCTTTTAAAACGAGAGTCGCGATGATTCTCGTTTTTATTTTGCCTACCTCGCCATAAGCACGACGGGCGACTTTTGCTTCTTGACCTTGCCGTCGAAGTTATAAACTTCTGTCATGACGATGTAGATGCCCACTGGCAGTCGGCCTCCGTTATCGTCGAAGCCGTTCCATGGCAGACTTCCCTCCTGCCCAACCACAGCGCCTCTGGCAAGATGACGCACAAGTTGTCCACCAGTATTGAAGATATACACATTCATGGTATAGCCTGGTTCGTCGAAGTTGTAGTTTATCATGCATACATCGTCGAAGCCATCGCCATCAGGGGAGAACACCTCGGGGGTTATCTCTATTCCATTATCAGTAATCTCAGCATTCTGAGCCATTGAGTTGAGCCTTCCAGGTGTGCCATAATGCACATTCTCAGCTGCCGAATGCCAATTGTCAGCGTTATCGGAAGCCACATCGGGCGAAACACGCTCCAACGACACACCTTTGGTCTCCTTCAACAAGGGAGAATGCAACTTCTCGGAATAGTCCATACGGTCAATCACATTGCCACTCTTGTCGGTTAGCAACACCGTGGCACCAGAAGTAGGATAGCCGGGGAACGATGCCATGTCAACATAATTGTCGATGGTACATTCATACTGCTGAGCGACAATAATAGAATTAGTAGACAGCAAGAGATATGAATATGGCGTAAACAATTGACTTTCAGCTACTATGGCCTTCATAGTAGTGTCAGCTGGATTGGGGAAGGTGGTCTTTATCATGCCTAGTCTCAAATCAAGGACATCGAAAGTGAAAGAGGTGTTGTTGTACAACTCTACATATTTCACGCCGCCGTTGATGGGATTAAAGAGTATTTCGTTGATGACAATGTCGCCTTCACTAAGCGATGATGGCAAACCGAAAGGCACCTCCGTGTCATTCATGGCTATACCTTTGCAGTTGGTTACATTTTTGACCGACAAAGTGTAAAGCTTCCCTTCCTCAAAGTTGATATCAAAAACGAGTTCCACAAAAGTGGCATCATTAGGATTAATATTTATTTGAGACGGCTCTTTTCCTGATTCAACAATCTGATACTGTGCATTTTGCAAAGACAAAATATCCATAGGCTGGTCAAAGTGCAGTTGCAGAGTGTTGTCACCAAACATACTCATTGAGGTGAGCGACGGAACAGCATCCAACACTCCGTCAATGGAGTTTATCTTTCCGGGAGTGCCTCCTGTTGGGTCGTTTGAGGCACGCCAGTTTATCTCGCCAAGACAGGTACTGAACGGGTCTATTTGTTCAACGGAATATCCACCATCGTCCTTGTTTGTGTCGTGATACCATGTAGAACTGAAGGGCACCTGTGAGATGATTGTTCCTCCACTAGTTGACAAAGTAATCAAGGCAGATGTGTTGGCGATAGCAAAACTCTGAAATCCAATACACTGCCCGTATGACGAAAGTCCAGCAACGGCATCATTATGACATAATATGAGATATTGTTTAGACTCCAAAACGCCAGAAAGCATATTGACATTGCTGCCTATGGTCATCTGACATCCACTCAAGTCGATGGCTATGTCGGTGGTGTTGTAAAGCTCCACGTACTCATACTCGGGAAGTCCCACAACAGGCGTTGGGTCAGCCATAATCTCGTTAATCACAACATCACCATAAGCGAAAACATGCAAGGAGAAATCATGTGTAATGGATTCAACAACGTTGCCTGACATGTCAGCCACACCTTGTATAGTAAGTGTGTAATTCACATCGCTTACAAAATTGTCGGCAAACACAAGAGCCACATCATTGCCTTGAAGCGTTGCTGTTGCAGGGTTGCCAACGCCATTGTTGACAGAATAATTCGTGGATGTGCTTGCCGTTGCCTGTGTCAAAGGCTCATCAAAGACAAGATTCAAAGAATTGTCACCCGTCACGCTTAGTGAAAGAAGCTGAGGAGCCTCGGTGTCGACGATACGCGGCCCGATATAGACATTGTCGAAATAGATTTTGGTCGCGTTGCTGGCGGTGTATTTCGAATAAAAACCGAAATAGCCCGTACGGTTGAAAGTGTTGTCGGCACCCTGCGCCTCGGTGACGTAAGCCTCTCCACCACTATAGTCAGTCATCAATGTCCAGTTGCCATCGACATCACACAAGACCCTTACCGAAACCTGCGACGATGCCGCAATGGTTCCATCGTTACCGCGTAAGACACTCGTCAAAGCACCATTCTGCTTTTTGAAAAGCTCAATGGCATCATTGCTTCCAGCCTCTCCAAAACGGAGAATATAACCATCGGCAACAGTTAAGTCCGAATTATCGGCGACAAGGTATACATCGGTATAGTTGTTGGCCGAAGGAGCGAAGGCCTGCCTTATCCAGAAACGCCACTCCACCTCGCCCGACTCACTATAGGGCACCGACAAGTACGACTCTCCAGCCGCAGTGCCGTTTGTCTGCAACTGGAAACTTGAATTTACAGTATATAAATCCACATGGCCACTCCACGCAGGATTGACAGTAAAGTCACCATCGCTGAAATCGTCGAAAACCTGAGCCGACAAAGCCAACGGCAACAAAAACAATATCAATATCAGTTTTTTCATTTTCATCGCATATTTCTGCAAAGGTAAAAAATAAAACCTCATACCCAAAATAAACAACAATAATTCTTACTTTTGTGGCCAGAAAAAAGTAGAAAAATGAAAATAGCAGTTGTCGGAGCCACAGGATTAGTGGGCACCAAGATGCTTCAAGTAATTGAAGAACAAGGCATTAAATACGACAGCATTATCGCTGCCGCCTCCGAGCGTTCGGTGGGCAAGGAAGTGCGTTGCGGAAACAACACTATCAAGGTGATTAGCGTGGAAGACGCCATCGCTGCACGTCCCGACATTGCCATTTTCTCCGCCGGTGCCGATGCCTCGCGCCAATATGCGCCTTTGTTTGCAAAGAACGGCTGCTTCGTCGTTGACAACAGCTCGGCATGGCGCATGGAAAAGAACGTACCACTTGTGGTGCCTGAAATAAACGCCGACACCATCACCGCCGACACCAAAATCATAGCCAACCCCAACTGCTCGACCATTCAGATGGTCATGGCTCTTGCGCCTATCCACAAGGCTTATGTGATAAAACGGCTTGTCATCGCCACCTACCAAAGCGTGAGCGGAAGCGGCCTTAAAGGCATCAACCAGCTCAACAACGAAGAAGAAGGCAAACCTGTCGATAAGCCCGCCTATCCGCATCAGATATACCGCAACGTGCTGCCTCACGGCGGCTCATTCTGCGACAACGGCTACACCACAGAAGAAGAGAAACTTATAAACGAGACCCACAAGATACTGGGTGACTGGGACCTCGCCATCACCGCCACCGTGTGCCGCGTGCCCGTCACAGGAGGACATTCCGAGGCTGTCAACGTGGAGACAAAATATCCCTTCGGAATAGAGGAGGTCAGGGAGATGCTGCAAGCCACGCCAGGCATAATTGTGCAGGACGACCCTAAAACCAACCTCTACCCCATGGCCATCAATGCCTACGACCGCGACGAGGTCTTTGTGGGCCGCCTGCGCCGCGACTATAGCATAGCCAACGGACTGAATATGTGGATAGTGAGCGACAATATCCGCAAAGGCGCTGCCACCAATGCCGTACAGATAGCCCAATATATAATAAGGAGATTCTTTTGATGAACATATACAATAACATCAACGAGGCCAAAAACATCAAAAACGCCATCGTCACGGTAGGCACCTTCGACGGCATCCACATCGGACACAAAGCCGTGTTCGACAAGATGAAAGAGCTTGCCAACAAACACAACGGCGAGACTGTGGTGATAACATTCCATCCACATCCGCGTCAGGTGCTCAACATAGATACATCCAACCTGCGCTTCATCTGTACACAGGAAGACAAAATGAAGAAGTTCGAGGAGATGGGCATCGACAACGTTATCGTCATCAACTTCACCAAAGAGTTCTCGCGCACGCCGTCCGACGTTTTCATCAAAAACTATATCGTCGAGAAACTGCACCCCGCCGTCATCGTTGTGGGCTACGACCATCACTTTGGCAAAAACCGTATCGGCGACTTCGACATTCTCTACGATCTGGGCAAACGCTACGGTTTCACCGTGGAACGCATCAAGGCGCAAGATGTGGAGCATATCGCCGTGAGCTCGACAAAGATACGCCACGCCCTTGCTTCTGGCAACGTGGCTGCGGCAAACAAGCTGTTGGGTTACCAATACTCACTCAGCGGCACAGTGATTCTTGGCAACAAGATTGGCCGCACCATAGGCTTCCCCACCGCCAACCTGGACATAGCACCACAATACATGCTGCTCACCAACGCTGGTGTCTATGCCTGCAAGGCCGTTTTCGACGGAAAGGAATACAACGCCATGGCCAACATCGGCCGACGCCCAACCATTGGAGATGTGAAAGAAGGCAGCTATATAGTAGAAGTTAACATCTTCGACTTCGATGCCTACATCTATGGACAGACTCTGCGCATCAACCTGGTTGACCGCATCCGCGACGAAGTAAAATTCAAAAATCTCGATGAACTGAAAGCTCAGTTGACTCTTGACAGAGAAAAAGCCAAAGCCATCTTTGAGGTAGGAGATAGGAAGTAGGAAGTATGAGGTTTAAAACTCTTAGCTCCTAGCTCATACCTCCTACTTTATAGTTGTTTAGCAAACTTTTTCAGGTTTTTCTCATCCAGTCTCTGCACTGTCCAATCGCTCATCGGCACGGCACCGACAGAACGGTAGAATCTTAGCGAAGGCTCATTCCAGTCAAGGCAAATCCACTCCATGCGACCGCAGTTCTGCTCAACGGCGATGCGGGCCAGATGCTGCAACAAGGCCTTGCCATAGCCCAAGCCACGCTTCTCGGGAAGAACAAAGAGATCCTCCAAATACAATCCTTTGCGCCCGACGAAAGTCGAGAAGTTGTAGAAATACAAGGCAAAACCCACCACAACGCCTTCCTCTTCGATAAAGACGACATCTGCGTCATGCTTGACAAAGATGGAGTCGTAAATAACCTCATCGGTGGCAACCACCTCGTCAGAGCAACGCTCATAATCGGCCAATTTCTTAATAAATTGCAGTATCAATGAAGCTTCGTCAGGGCGAGCTGAACGTATAGTCATGTCTTTCATAGTCGAATATTTTCCACAAAGATAACAAAAAAGGGTTGAACCACAAAGGATTCAACCCCCAAAAGTATGTCAAAACAAAAAAACTATTTACGTGCTGCGATGAGCAGTTCCAGCATCTTAATTGCCGACTCACTGACAGGAGTGCCGGGGCCGAAGATGGCTGCAGCACCTGCGTCATACAGGAATTGGTAGTCTTGTGCAGGTATAACACCGCCTACAACTACGATGATGTCGGGACGACCGAGTTTTTCAAGCTCGGCAATCACTTGAGGCACGAGGGTCTTGTGACCTGCTGCGAGCGAGCTGACACCCATGATGTGGACGTCGTTCTCGACAGCCTGTTTAGCAGCCTCGGCTGGTGTCTGGAACAGAGGTCCCATATCCACGTCAAAGCCTATGTCGGCATAGCCAGTGGCTACCACCTTGGCACCACGGTCGTGACCGTCCTGGCCCATCTTTGCCACCATGATACGCGGACGGCGGCCTTCCATCTTGGCAAACTCATCGGCCATCTTGCAGGCCTCTTCAAAACGTGCATCGTTTTTCGTTTCCATAGAATATACTCCTGATATTGAACGTATAACTGCTTTGTAACGGCCTGCAACTTTTTCGCAAGCCATTGATATCTCGCCCAATGAAGCGCGGCACTTGGCAGCCTCTATTGCAAGAGCAAGCAGGTTGCCCTCGCCAGTGGCGGCGCAATGTGTGATGGCATCGAGGCAACGTTGCACATCGGCTTCGTTGCGGTTGGCGCGGAGCTCCTTCAGACGCTTGATCTGCGACTCACGCACTGCGGTGTTGTCTATCTCCAAGGTCTCGATGGGGTCCTCGTGGTCGAGGCGGTATTTGTTGATACCGACTATCACCTCACGACCTGAGTCGATCTTGGCTTGCTTGCGTGCCGAAGCCTCTTCGATACGCATCTTGGGAAGACCTGTCTCGATGGCTTTTGCCATACCACCCATGGCCTCAACCTCCATGATGTGGCCCCAAGCCTTGTGAGCCAGCTCGTGTGTCAGCGACTCGACATAGTAGGAACCAGCCCATGGGTCAACCACGCGGCATACGTTGGTCTCTTCCTGGATGTAAATCTGTGTATTACGTGCTATACGTGCCGAGAAGTCGGTAGGCAGTGCAATAGCCTCGTCGAGGGCGTTGGTGTGCAGCGACTGGGTGTGTCCCAGAGCGGCTCCCATAGCCTCGATACATGTACGAGCCACGTTGTTGAACGGGTCTTGCTCGGTAAGCGACCAGCCAGAGGTCTGGGTGTGGGTACGCAAAGCGAGCGACTTTTCGTTCTTGGGGTTGAAGGTCTTCACTATCTTGGCCCAAAGCATACGTGCAGCACGCATCTTGGCTATCTCCATGAAGTGGTTCATTCCCAAGCACCAGAAGAACGACAGACGCGGTGCGAAAGCGTCGATGTCCAAGCCAGCCTTGACACCGGTACGGAGGTAATCCCAACCGTCGGCCAGAGTGTAAGCCATCTCAATGTCGCTGGTGGCACCTGCTTCCTGCATGTGGTAGCCAGAAATGGATATTGAGTTGAACTTAGGCATGTTCTGCGAGGTGAACTCGAAGATGTCGGCTATGATACGCATCGAGAACTCTGGCGGATAGATATAGGTGTTACGCACCATGAACTCTTTCAGGATGTCGTTCTGTATGGTACCTTGCAACTCTTCGTATTTTGCACCTTGTTCGAGAGCAGCGACGATATAGAAGGCAAGGATTGGCAACACGGCACCGTTCATGGTCATTGACACCGACATCTTGTTGAGCGGTATCTGGTCGAACAGAATCTTCATGTCTTCGACAGAGCAGATGCTCACGCCAGCCTTACCCACGTCACCAACGACGCGTTCATGGTCGGCATCGTAGCCACGGTGTGTAGCAAGGTCGAAGGCGACCGAAAGACCTTTCTGTCCAGCGGCAATGTTACGACGGTAGAAGGCGTTTGACTCTTCTGCCGTTGAGAAGCCTGCATACTGACGGATGGTCCAAGGACGCATCACATACATGGTCGAGTAAGGTCCACGGAGGTAGGGGGCTATACCGGCAGCATAGTTCAGATGCTCCATGCCTTCGAGGTCTTTCTCGGTGTATGCCGGCTTCACGATAATGTGCTCTGAAGTCTCCCAGCCGGGTGCATTGGTATTGATGTTGTTATCTCCTTGTGGTATAACGTTGATATTGATGTCTTTGAAATTAGGTTTCATCTTTTTGCTCCTTTCTTATTTTGTTATACCAAGTTGTTTTTGAAAGTCCTGTAATGTCTCGAGCACATTGCTTCTGACATGGATGAAGTATTTCATTCCTGCCTCTTTGAGTATGTCGGCGGTGCCTTCGGGATTTCCAGCCAGCACTACGATTGTCTCGTCTTTCAGAGCCTCGAAAATCCTCAGTGCGTTGCCTTCGCCATATTCCTCGTCCGACGAGCAGATGACCACTATCTCGGGTTTGGCCTCACGAGCAGCGGCTATGCCGTCATCAAGGTTTTTGAATCCTGCGTTATCGACAACTTGGAAGCCAGCGCAAGCGAAGAAGTTGGATGCAAACTGTGAACGCGCCTTCAGCATGGCGAGGTTACCGTAGGTGAACATCCATGCCACGGGACGTTTGTGTGTCTGGGCATATACATCGGTGGTGTAGCGCAACTTCTCGAACTGCTGAGCAGCACGGAATGTCACTATCGTCTCTATCTCGGCGTTGGCATCGCGGCGGTTGTCGGCCTCGAAGACCCAGTTCTCGGGAGCGAATTTCATGCTCTCGGTGAAGTTGGGGAACTGGTTGGTTCCAAGTATCGTCTCGCGGCGTGTTGCCACGTTGCTGAATTTCTTGGTGGCACTTTCCTTTATCATGTTTTGGATGGTGCCCTTGCGCACTGCGGCGAGATAACCGCCTTCTTCCTGTATCTGGAGGAAGAGGTTCCATGCTGCTGTGGCGAGTGACGATGTAAGATTTTCGATATAATATGAGCCTGCTGCGGGGTCAGCAACCTTGTCGAAGTGGACTTCCTCACGCAACACCAGCTGTTGGTTGCGTGCTATACGCATTGCGAAGTCGGTGGGGTTCTCGTAAGGCTCGTCGAAAGGAGTGGTGCAGAACGAGTCGATGCCGCCGAGCACTGCCGACATGGTGCCGGTGGTGGTACGGAGCATGTTCACGTATGAGTCGTAGAGGCTCAAGCCTATCATGGCGTTGCAGGCGTGGATGTGCATCTTGGCGTTTTCTTCCTTGGCACCATAAGCCTTGACAAGTTTAGCCCATAACAGACGGTAGGCGCGCATCTTGGCAAGCTCCATGAAGTAGTTCTGTCCCACGGCGAGATTGAAGCGCATCTTGGGAGCGACCTCGTCAGCTGTCATGCCGTTGTTGGTCATATAGTCGAGATACTCGACACCCACTGAGAGTGTGAAGGCCATCTCCTGCACTATTGTCGCACCAGCGTTGGTGAACACATGGCCATTGACGCCTATTGTCTGGATGGCTGGCAGGTTAGCCTTGGCAAGCAAGGCAGCCTGTTCCATGTCGCTCTTTTCCGACATGTACCATGTGCCGCGACGCAGATAGCGTGTGAGTGGGTCGTAGTTGACAGAGCCGTGAAGTCCCGGTATATGCGAAATCATACCGAGGAGGGGCAGCTGGAACTTGTTGTTGAAGAAGTTGATCTCTACTTCTTTTGCATCAATGCCGTTGAGCAATGTTGAAATCTCTTCAGCCGTATAGGCTTTGTCAAGCTCAAGCTTGAAGCCTATCGAGTTGGCACCGCGCTTGATGATTTCGAGAGCCATCTTGTTGGCCTCTGCCACATCGTTGACAACGATGTCTTGACGTACAAGCCAGGCGTTTTCCTCTTTCTTGTTGCCTCTGACGTATGGGAAATCGCCAGGCATGGCCTCTTTCCACGGGATGTCCTTAAGGTCTTCGGCACGGTAATATGGCCTCACCGAGAATCCCTCGGCGGTGCGCCATACCAACTTTTTGTTGTAATCGGCTCCTTTCAGGTCCTTCGCAATGACAGCCTCCCATTGTTCGGTTGTCACTGGAGGAAATTCCTCAAAGAGTTTTTTGTTTTCTTCCATATTGTTTAGTTTATTGATATTATTTCGATTTATTCTATTTTGACGAATCCCCACCCTTTACCGATGAGCTCTGTTACGGTTACTGACGACAGCGCGGTCGAGTCTTGAATGTTGACACGCGACGAGAAAACACCGTAGCCGTTATTGATATTTGTCCAGTCGAGCGTGCTTTGTGCTATGCTGCTTGACGGACTATTTGCCTCGACATAAGTGGCCAATTCCGAACCTCCGGCTGATACTGACACTGTTAAACACTTGTTTCTGAATCTACGTTCCACTGATGTCAGAGTGTCGTCACCGAGATAGGTTCTCAGGTTGTTGAAAAACATAGCCGGATTGAAAGACAGTTTGAGAATGCCATGGTCGACAGCCACATCAGTTGCGCGATGAGTGCCCAACGACCACTTCATTTCTCTTCTTTCACCGTTCTCCTCCCAGTTGAAGCCAAAAATAACTTCATACATGGCAGCATTATTGGCTGGTGACCATGAAATAATTGCTTTTGTCGCTGTCGATGAGAAATTGTAGTGGTTAGGAATTGCTATCTTGAAAGACTCGCCTCCCACAATGTTTGTCGAAGATGAGACAAGAGTGCCGTCAGGCTTTGTTATTTCGAGTTTATAGCGGCTATGCGGGTTTATTTCCTCTGTTGTGTAGTATACCATTTGGTCATTGCCATAAAAGACACCCGTGTCCTTATGATGAACGGTGAGTGTGTCGAGCCAAATGTCTTTGTTTGTAAGAACCTCTATCAACTTTGCATCGAGTTTGCCAGGATAATTGCACGAGTCGGGAATATGTGCTATCTCAGCGGCATTGCCATAGCCTAAAAAAGCCTTCTCTATACGTATAAAATTGGTGTCAAGCTTATGGTCAATGAGACCATAAACTATGGCAATATCCTGATAATCATCATATAGGTCAACCTTAGTAGAACATGAGCCCATGACAATCAACACAGCTGCTACAACAAGTGAAGTCAATATTTTCCTCATATAATAACTTTTTGAAACTTCAAAAATACACATTTTTAATGTACAAACTTCATTTTTAACACTTTTTTGACCTATTTTCCCTGTTTTTTTGTTTATCAAAGTCGAAAAATCATAATTTTGCAACGATTTTAAAAGAAGGACAAAGTGAAGAAGACAGCATTGGCACTGATTTTATGCATCAGCATAATGGCATGTACGCACAACAATAACGGCGGCGAGCAAACAAAACCTGAACCGAAAAACGTCGTGGTTCCCGCTTTTGACGGACAAAAGGCCTACGACTATGTCAAACATCAGACCGACTTCGGCCCTCGCGTGGCAGGCACAGCCCAACACGACAGCTGCGGGGTATGGCTCGCCCAGGTTTTAAGAGGGTTTGCCGACACTGTCTATGTACAAGATTTCCGCACCAGGCTTTACACGGGCAAGGGCATCGACGGCTGCAACATCATCGCGTCTTTCAACCCTAAAGCCGCCAAGCGCATCGTGCTCTGCTCGCACTGGGACTCGCGCCCCTTTGCCGACCACGACAGCGATGAAAGCCACCACGCCACCCCCATCGACGGTGCCAACGACGGCGCCAGTGGAGTAGGCGTACTGCTAGCTCTCTCCGAGGTGATGCACAACAACCCCATCAACGAGAAACTGGGCATCGACATAGTGCTTTTCGACCTTGAGGACTATGGCCCACCGCAAAGCGAGAGCGAGCGCTACTTAGACGACAACAACTACTGGGCCCTGGGCTCGCAATACTGGTCGGCACAACCGCACATAGCGGGTTACAGAGCCAACTTCGGCGTACTTTTAGACATGGTGGGCGCGAAAAACCCCAATTTCACAAAGGAATACTTCTCGCAGCGCTACGCCTCCTTCGTGGGAAACAAGCTATGGCGCATAGCACATGACTTAGGCTATGAGAACTACTTCACCAACGCCTCTGGCGACCCTGTCAGCGACGACCATCTGCCCATGAACGAGGTGGCTGGCATACCCACCTTTGACATCATCGACCTACGCACCGACAGCAGCAACGGCACCTTCCCCGAGATGTGGCACACCATCGCCGACAACATCGACTGCATCGATATGAACTCATTGCAAATGGTCGGGGATGTGCTGACACATTTGGTTTATAATGAATGATGTTGTACAGACGCGATTATCGCGTTTGTTCCCATCTCGACACATTACTTTTAATATAATCCTCAATTTGGCTTAATGCCTTATCATCATGAATTATATGTTCATAAAATAAGGGTTGCCATGCAAAAGGAATATTGTTGGCATTTGCATGATGCGTAACACGTGCCTTTAATCCTCGAATAATTGTGCCAAGACATTGTTTAATCATAGGATTTTCTTCCCTTGTAATGCCTCCTTTATCATCCACGGTATCTTTTGAGACTCGATTGGTTAATTTTCCATCTATCGTCAAAATTGCATGAAGATGATCTGGCATTATCACGTATGAATGAATTTGTGCATAAGGATAATATTTGGACAAACTACATAAAACACCATTCGTATATTGACCAATATCCGTCATAATCAATTCACCACCCACAATTTCACCAAAATGATGTTCTCGATTATGGGTGCATATCGTCACAAAATATGTACCGTTATTATAATCATGCCACTTGACACGTTCCGTTTTTACACGGTATTTGCCAAGATATTTGTCACCATCCATTTATTGAATGATCTAGAATATTTTTGGTGGATTTTTTAAAGAGACACAATGAATTTTTTAAAGAGACACGATGAATTTTTTAAAGAGACACGATGAATCGTGTCTCTACGGATTAATACAAACCATTCATCTTAATCCATTCGCGGCCTTGGGCGCAGATGTCCTCCACCTCGCTGACGGTCTTTGGTATCGGACGACCGAGTATGCGGCAGCCGTCGTTGGTGATGAGCAGGTCGTCCTCGATGCGGATGCCTCCAAAGTCCTTGTAGGTCTCCAGCTTGTCGAAGTTGATGAAGTCCTTGTTAAGACCTTCGGCACGCCACTTGTCGATGAGGGCTGGGATGAAGTATATTCCAGGCTCATCGGTGACCACGAAACCAGGTTTCAAGGTCTTGCCGCAGCGCAGTCCGCTGAAGCCCAACTTAGTGGAGCGTGGGGTAATCTCGTCGTAGCCCACGTTGGTCTCACCGAGGCCTTCCATGTCGTGCACGTCCATGCCAAGCATGTGGCCCAGGCCGTGAGGCATGAAGAGGAAGTGTGCGCCGTTGTTGAGGGCGTCGTCGGTGTTTCCTTTCATCAGTCCAACCTCCTTAAGTCCTTCGATGATGGTGCGGCATGCAAGGGTGTGCATCACCATGTAGGGTATATATGGACGTGTCTGTGCCGCCACTTCCATGTTGGCCTTCAGCACTATCTCGTAAATCTCGCGCTGGCGTTGGTTAAACTTGCCCCCAACAGGTGTGGTGCGTGTGAAGTCGCTGGCGTAGAGGTTCTCTGTCTCGGCACCGGCGTCGCACACCATCATGCGACCTTCGCGCAGCACGTTGTGGTGGCTGTGGTTGTGCAGAGTCTGACCGTCAACACTGAGGATGACAGGGAACGACACAGGTCCGCCGCCCGAGATGGAAAGACCCTCGACGACGCCGGCTATCTCCTGCTCTATCATTCCCGGCTTGCACATCTTCATCGCTGTGGTGTGCATATAATAAGCGGTGTTGGCGGCACGCTCCATGTCGGCAATCTCAATATCGCTCTTCACCTCACGCAGCTTGACGACAGCCTTTATAAGCTCTTGGCTATAATACTGACTCACAGCATCAATGCCAACATTGAGCCAACGTGACAGCTGTATCAGTGTGTCGGCACGGTAGGTGGGCAGAATATGCACCTGGCGGCCTTTTGCCATGGCTTGTTGCAGATATTCGCCGAAGCGGTTGAAGTCGCGGCAGTCGGTGATGCCTACTTTGTCGCCCTGCTCGCCGAGCGACGGCAGAGGACCGCACCAGATGATGTCGTCCATGGTGACATCGATGCCGAAAAGCATCTCCTCGCCCGTCTCGAAGTCAATCACGCCGACGAGGTCGGGGTGGTTGAGACCGAAGAAGTAGGAGAAATTGCTGTCCTGACGGTAGCTGTAGGTGTTGTCGGGATAGTTGTAAGAGGCTTCGTTGTTAGCCGGAAAAACGGCTATACCTTTGTTTATCAACTTTTTCAATGCGGCGCGGCGGCCAGAATATACATCTTTTGTAAACATAGCTTTTTGATTTTTATACCGCAAAGATAAATAAATTGTTGATTTGTTTAGATGTTGATTTGTTTATTTGTTTTTTTTTGACGCGTGACTTCGTGACGCGTGACGCGTGTCTCGTGTCCCGTGTCCTGCAGTAACTTATCCATGAAAGGCAATGCCTTCGCTTAACGTGTCATGCCGCACTTGATGCGGCATCCACGCCGTGGGGGCAAGACAGAATGGCGCCTGTCGTGTCGACTTCCCTATTCCCGAGGCGTGGATCTTGAATCAAGTTCAAGATGACGGAATATACGGCGGTTTGCCATTCTCGCTGAAAGTTCATTTCTTCACCACCGCACTCGTGTAGCTCTTCCCGTCTTTCATGCTCACGCGCAAGGCGTACGTTCCCGCGGGAAGCCCTTGCAGGCTTATCGTTTCGAAGCCACTCTGCTGACTCCGCACCATGCGGCCCTGGATGTCGTAAAGCTCTATCAATGAGGGCTCCACCTCTGGTGAGATGTTCAGATTCAGCTCGTCGTTTGCTGGGTTGGGATAGAAGGTGTAGGGACGCTCCTCGGCTTTGTTCTCGGGGAGGGAGAAACATCCGTCTTTGAAGATGACGAAGAATATTCCAAGAGTGTATGAGGAATAATCCTCGCTGAAATAAGCGTTCAGGCCTCCAACGGCCATGCCACCTTTCTCGAGAGAAACTGTCTTGTCGAAATATTGCGTTCCACTACAATAACTCTCCCAAACGGTTTCCATATCTCTTGTTAGCTTTGTAACTCTTACCCCGCCACCTCCCGTATAAGAGGTTATATAGACATTCCCGTCATTAGATTTTTTCACTTCCATGGGGAAAGCTGAATACGAAAATATTCGTGTGGCATAGTTTCTGGCATCACTTTTACCGCATTTGCTAAGACACACCCTATTGTAATCAACATAATCATGCGGGTTACAAATGCTGGTGTCTGGGGCTATATATGTACAATTAACCGTGTCGCATTTCGTTAAGAAAAGGAAAGTGGTATCGCCCAAATCCAAAAAAGAATCCCATGCATACCTGTAAAAAATATTTTGGGGTGGGCTGTTGTGGGATATTATTTTTTCGACATTCAGCATCGTGTCCATTATGACAAACTTCATAAGGTCATAGTCCACATCGGGAGTAATGATTGAGTCATTGGGATCTGGATCCTCTCCTTCGTGCAAACCCCATAAACAGTATTGCTTGGGGTTCTCATTGAAAATGCCCATGTGTCCGTGACCGCTTACGGGATTTTCACTATAAGACATGACTTTATGTGCTTTCACGGTACCGTCAAGCCCCACCTTGAAAATATGGTGTTCCTTGCGCGACTTGATTTTAAAATGAAACAGCATGTCGCCACAGGATTTGTCAAGTATGTAGTCGTCGGAAAGCGGGAGTATCAGTGTGTCGGAAATAGGAACCCATATTTCTTTTTCGGGTTTGAAATTCAGATTATCGTCAAAAAACTGTATTCGTAGATCGCTGCGCGTGTTGTCGAAGTCGCACACTACTTTTGCGAACACATTGTCGTTGTCAAGAGGGTTGCGTTCCAGAAGAAAATAGTTCATGTCATCGTCTTCGATGAAGAGCGAGTCGGTGACGTTTGCGCCAACACTATCATATTCGATCTTGTAAAACACACAGCCGTAGTCGTATGGTGGTGTTTGCTTAAAAAGTTGTACATTTGCAAGAATACCGCCATCCCGCAACTCCATAATGTTGCGCATGTCTATTTGAATGTATTCGGAACTTAAGAAACGCTCGGGGGTGACTATGTAGTCCTGGGCATAGGAAACTATGGCCATCAATGCGATGGCCATAGTCAAAAGTATCTTATTTGTTTTCATACCAAGCGGTTTTTAATAACAGTTGCAATTTTATAAAATATTACATTGTTATACAACTTTTTTGTAAAAACATTCTTAGTTATCATTGCCAGGGCCAGGTGGGGGAGCCATGGTGTGATATTGTTTATAATGTACTGTCATCCTATGATTTCCAACGCTTGGACCTTTGTCAGTGTATTTTAAAAACTCTATAAAGTACTCTGTTGGAACTATGTCGTGTATAAAATGGTAAGTGCTTCCCCATGCAATCCCAGCATATGAATCGAAAGCATAACACATATTATTATAACTAATAGGATTATGGAATATGTTTATCGAAGCATAAAGTCTTGAATTAAGATGAAAAGGTGAGCCGTTAGGATCTATGTGATTTTGATATCTAAAAGTATCACATCCGTGCTCTGTGAAATATTGACCAGCAAAAAGACTATATGTAGCCTCAAGGTCGAGCATATATTTTAGAGTACCCATGGATGAGTTGTCGTCTGCATAATAGGTAGCTGTTGTACTAAGATAAAGATCACAAATCGAGTCAGCTGTATTCGGGTTGAGATACCAATAGTGGTCACCCCAGTACTTGCTGTTGTCCTTGATAAACATGGTAGTCAACGGAACCGTAACTTCTCCGTTTTCAGATATTTTCGTGCCGATAAACCAGAAATTAGGGTTCTCATAACCGAAAGTCTTTTTAAAATTCACGATTGCCTGAGACATTTCTTCATAAAGGGCATTCATGTCAGCAACGCTCACCTTGCCGTCGACCACATCCACATGGAAATAGAGAGTGTCGTGACAGAGAGTGTCGTGAGATGCGATGATTTGTGCAAAGTCGTGGTTTGCCACACTTGAGAGGTGCCATGCCGCTTCCTCAATGCCCATTGTTTCGTTCCCGCCCTTCGCCTCGGCGTTCTCCATCTTCTCCTTGAAGCCTTCAAGGTAGGCGTTCATGTCTTCAATCTGAAGGTTTGCAGGATTGAAGTGCGATACGGCTTTTTCGGTGTTTTCTTCCTTTTCTTTTTCCTTCTGGCAGGAAGTGGCCATGACAGCCGCTGCAAATATCATTGCAAGCATAGCTGACTTGAGTAATGTTCGTTTCATTGTAAATTTGTTTTAAATGTTGATTATCAATGCTTTGTTTTTATTTTTCCAGCTGTCGCGTGGGGAGGGTTGTTGTTTCCTACACCCATACCCCACACGCAGCTGTTTTTTTCGACACGGGACTGCGTGACACGTGACACGCGAATCCCCTGCATCGCTTTGCGCGTTCCCCCTTGCGAGGAACGAAGCAATAAGGGTGGGTAGGGGGAATCCTTGCAGACTCCCCCGCCCTGCGGGCACCCAGTCCCTCGTGTCTCGCAATCTTTGTCTTACCTCCTCCTTCAAAAGCTCTTACTTCTTCACCACGGTGCTCGTGTAGCTCTTCCCGTTCTTGAGGCTCACTCTCAGTGCGTATGTTCCTGCTGGTAGCCCTCGCAGACTGACCTTCTCGAAACCATTCTGCTGGCTTCGCACGATGCGACCTTGTATGTCGTAAAGCTCTATCAATGAGGGCTCCACTTCTGGTGAGATGTTCAGATTCAGCTCGTTGTTTGCAGGGTTGGGATAGAAGGTGTAGGGACGTTCCTCGGCTTTGTTCTCGGGGAGGGAGAACGTCCCGTCTTTGAAGATGACGAAGAATAAATATGTGGTATCACCAGTTAACACGTAATCGTAATTCATGCCTCCTACAGCCACGCCACCATTCTCAAGAGGCACTATTTTTTCGAAGTATTGCGTTCCGCTACAATAACTCTCCCAAACAGTTTCCATATCTCTTGTCAGCTTTGTAACTCTTACGCCGCCACCTCCTGTAAAAGAGGATATGTACACGTTCCCGTCATTAGTTTTTTTCACCTCCATGGGGAAAGCGCTATACGGAAATACTCTGGTGGCGTAGTTTCTGGCATCACTTTTACCGCATTTGCTAAGACACACCCTATTGTAATCAACATAATCATGCGGGTTACAAATGCAGGTGTCGGGAGCTATGTATGTGCAGTTAACCGTGTCACATTTCGTGAAGAACAAAAAGGTGGTGTCGCCCATATCAAGAAAAGAATCCCATTCATAACTGTACAATATATTGTGGGGTGGACTGTTGTGGGCAATGAATTTCTCTACATTCAGCAACGAGTCCATTATGACAAACTTCATAAGGTTATAGTCCACATCTGGAGTAATGATTGTGTCATTGGGATTTGGCGCACCGCCTTCGTGCAGGCCCCACAAACAGTATTGCTTGGGGTTCTCATTGAAAATGCCCATGTGTCCGTGACCGCTTACGGGATTTTCACTATAAGACATGACCTTATGTGCTTTCACGGTACCGTCAAGCCCCACCTTGAAAATATGGTGTTCCTTGCGCGACTTGATTTTAAAATGAAACAGCATGTCGCCACAGGATTTGTCAAGTATGTAGTCGTCGGAAAGCGGGAGTATCAGTGTGTCGGAAATAGGAACCCATATTTCTTTTTCGGGTTTGAAATTCAGATTATCGTCAAAAAACTGTATTCGTAGATCGCTGCGCGTGTTGTCGAAGTCGCACACTACTTTTGCGAACACATTGTCGTTGTCAAGAGGGTTGCGCTCCAAAAGAAAATAGTTCATGTCGTTGTCCTCGATGAAGACCGAATCGGTGATAGAAGCGCTGACACTGTCGTATTCGATTTTGTAAAATACACAGCCGTAGTCTCCATCTTCGTCGTCTCCATGTTCGTCGTCAAACAGTTGCACATTGGCAAGAATACCACCATCGCGAAGTTCCATGATGTTGCGCATATCCATGTTGAAAATGCTTGGATTCATTAGGCGCTCCGGGGTGACGATGTAGTCCTGGGCTTGGGAAACTATGGCCATCATTAAGACGGCCATAGTCAAAAAAAACTTTTTTATTTTCATACTAAACATTTTTATTGCAACACGATTATACGAAAAATAACACTACAATACAATCTTTGTAAAAAATATTTCTAGTTGTCATTACCTGGGCCAGGGGGCGGAGCCATGGTGTGATATTGTTTGTAATCTACCATCATCTTGTGATTTCCGATTTGTAAATCTTTGTTCTCAGTCCCCCTTATAAACTGAATAAAATACTCTGTTGGAACAATGTCATTCATGATAAGGTTAAGTTTACCCCATGCGAGTCCTGCATACGAATCAAATATATAACACATATTAGTATAGCTTATAACAAAGTGGAATTTGGTTCTTGAGGCATAAAGCCTTGAATTGTTGTAGAAAGGTGAATAGTATGGATCTGTGTAATTCTGGTATTTAAAAGTGTCACATGCGTATTCAGTGAAATACTGACCACCATGAAGGCTGTAAGTAGCCTCAAGGTCAAGCATATATTTAAGAATAGTAAGAGTACCCGTGGTAGAGATACTGTCATCTGCGTAATAAGTGGTTGTCGTGCTAAGATATAGTGCACAAATCGAATCAGCAGTATTAGAATTTAAATACCAGTAGTGATCACCCCAGTACTTGTTGTTGTCCTTGATAAACATGGTTGTCAGCGGAACCATAACTTCTCCGTTTTCAGATATTTTCGTGCCGATAAACCAGAAATTCGGGTTCTCGTAACCGAAAGTCTTTTTAAAATTCACGATTGCCTGAGACATTTCTTCATAAAGGGCATTCATGTCAGCAACGCTCACCTTGCCGTCGACCACATCCACATGGAAATAGAGAGTGTCGTGACAGAGAGTGTCGTGAGATGCGATGATTTGTGCAAAGTCGTGGTTTGCCACGCTTGAGAGGTGCCAAGCAGCTTCTTCAATGCCCATCGTTTCGTTCTCGCCTTTCGCCTCGGCGTTCTCCATCTTCTCCTTGAAGCCTTCAAGGTAGGCGTTCATGTCGTCAATCTGAAGGTTTGCAGGATTGAAGTGCGACACGGCTTTTTCCGTGTTTTCTTCCTTTTCTTTTTCCTTCTGGCAGGAAGTGGCCATGACAGCCGCTGCAAATATCATTGCAAGAATGGCAGATTTGAGTAAGATTCGGTTCATTGTAAATTGGTTTTAAATATTGATTATCAATTTGTTAATTTGTCGAGTTCTGTACGGGGGAGGGCTTTTTGCCCGTTCCCCGTACATTGCAGTGAAGAAAGTTTGTTGCAGTTGCCTATAAATCAGTTCACCACAAAATTCCCGTAATACTCGTCGCCTCCGGGCAGAGTGAAAGTTACCGTGTAGCTTCCGCTGTTGGTGATGTAGGCCTGTGCCGTGTCGGGCGTGACCACCATGAAACTCTGGCCGTCGCTGATTTCAACCTGCACAGAACCAATGTTTTGCGCGAAGTTCATTGTGAGCGTGTGCCCGCTGATGGAAGCGGTGATGCAGGGGTCGTCCTTGTCTAAAGAACTATTGTTGTTTTTCTTTTTTATCACAACAACAGTTTCCCCTTCTTGTGTTTTTTCTGTTTTGTCCATGCTTTCCGCAAGGCAAAACACTGCCGGAACAAACAGGCAGACTGACAGAATCAAAATTTGTAATTTTTTCATACTTTAAATTTTTGGTTTTGATTCCGCAAAAATATGGCAAAAAAACATAAGAAAACCAAACAAAACAGTCGAAAAAAGTCGAATGTTTTTGGCATTTTACTTGATTTACAGCATATTATGATATAAATAAGTGGATGTAAGAACTTAAGGCACTTTTATATCTTATTGATATTATGAATGTTGTATAACTATACCCTTGACAAAAACGGCTAATTCTGTATCAATTTTGAACTCTTTTTTAAGCTTTTGGGTCCTTTTGTTTATGGTGGTATAGTCCTTCCCGAGCAAAATTGATATTTCGGAGTCGTTCAAATCCAACAAATACAGCAAACATTGGTCCGTTTCAAATTGTTTTATTTTCGGATATAGAATAAGCATTTTAGTTTTCAAACCATTGAAATGTTTTTCAGCGGCTTCCTCCAATCGTAGCAATTGTGAACCATCAAGGCGCAAATGCGAGTAAGATTCTTTTATCGCAATTCTTTTTATGTTTTCGTCTTTTATCAACCCCTTGATTTCCTGACATATTTCTTCATTAAGGAAATCTTCTATTCTGCTCCATTCCGCTTGTTTCTGTCTCGTTTCCAATTCTTTTTCAAGTTTGTTTACTCGTTTGGTTTGTTTGTGTAAATCTTCCTTTTTGTTTTTTAATTTGCTCATTATGGCATTCTGTATTGTCTCGTGTCTTGTTTTCTCCTCCGCCAGTTCCTTATTGTACTGAATCTCCTTTTCTTCCAGAATGCGATAGGCCTCGTCTTTTTCTTTTGCGAGGTTATTGGCACGCTCTGTTTGTTCCTGTAAAGCTTTTCTGTTGTCTTTCAGTTTGCTTAATATATCGTTCTCTATGGATTCGTGTCTTGCTCTCTCCTCTTCCAGTTCTTTGTTATACAAATCTTCTTTCTCGTTCAACATACGTTTGGTTTCGTCTTTTTGAGAAACGATAGCTTTTTTGTTCCTATGTCTTATTATTGCAATAAGGAGCACCGTCATTAAAACAAAAAATCCAAACACCACCAACCATATCTTTTTGTTATGATGTTTTTCGTGAAGGTATTCCTTCCCTTGTTTTTCACTTATGTGGTTCTGAAACAAGCTGTTAAGTTGCGACACTTCTGTTTTTTCCTCAAATTCATGCATGGTTTGTTTCGCCAACATACGAAAATACTTTTCAGCTTTTTCCTTCTCACCTCTTTTTTCATATATTTTGCCAAGACAAGAGGCTGCCTCTAATTGTCTTAAATAGTCGGTTGTATCGGCAAAAACCGCCTCAAGATAGACAATTGCAGAGTCATACTGGTTATCTAAAAAATAGATACTTCCAATTGTAAAGGCTCTTGTTGTTTTTTCTTTTTCAGTGGGTGCGCTTTCTTTTTGTTGTTTTATTATACGAATAGGTGAATCTGCTCTCTTAGTTGTCATAAAATCCAGAAAAGCTTTGTTTGAGATTATATCTCTATAAATATCGCTTGTTGTGTCTGAAAGGTTACAAAGTGCCCTATCATAATATAAAACAGCACTGTCATAATTATTGATTATGTCGTAATGGTTTCCAATAGAATTCAATATTTTTGGAATGCCATATATAGATGTGGGTGCTTTTTGGCAATAAGCAAGAGATTTTTTTTCAAAATATATAGCCTGTTTTTCCATAAACATATTCGAGAACAACTCTCCTAATCTGTTGCAAATCAACGCCATAAACTTAGCCTTATACCCTACAAGTTCCTTCTTCTCAAAATGTTCTTCCATTATCTCCAGGGCCTTGAGATATTCGGTGCAGGCCTCCACAACGCTGTCGGCTTCCATCAGGCCCACGCCGTTCATATAGTGCGAGCGGGCTGAGAGGATGGTGAAGTCGTCGTGTTTGGGATAGGCGGCGGCTAGGCTGTCGAAGTATGTCTGTGCCAGCTGCACCTCGGGGTGGAGTGTCTGCTCGTAGTCGTTCTTGAAGAGGGCTTCTGAGAGGAGGAGGTCGGCGTAGTGTCGGTCGAAGGGTGCGAGGCTATTATGGGTGCTGTTGAAGTCCAGAAGCGCTTGGAGCGTGCTGTCGGGCTCTGTTTGCATGAGGGTGTCGAGTGCGGCGAGCTCGTCGTGCCGAGGGGCTTCGGGCATGGCGGGTTCTCTCTGCGTGCATGAGCACAGCATGGCTGCCAGAACGGTTAATATGAAAAGACGTTGCTTCACGGGGGCAAAGGTAAGAAAATTTTTAGTTGGAGGTTGTTCAGTTGGGAGTTGTGGTGCGTTTGTGATGTCGTAGCGTGCTACGACACTGCAGGGCTTTGCCATTCTGACTTCTGTATTCTGCATTCTGACTTCTTGAAAAAAAGACACGTGACACGAGACTGCGCGACACGAGTATCGTTTTAACTTCTATTGTAACTCCCTCTTTAACTTCTATTGTTACTTCTGTTACTTCAGCTCTTAACTCCCAACTTTCAAATCTTCCAGACTCCCCCGGCCTTCGGCCACCCCCTCTAAGAGGGGGACGAGGAAGCCGTTTTAACTCCCTCTTTAACTTCTATTGTTACTTCAGCTTTTAACTCCCATTCTGACTTCTGACTTCTTGAAAAAAAGACACGCGACTGCGGGACGCGCGACACGAGAAACTTTTAATGTAATCAAAATATGGTGTAAACATTGTGGAGTCGTAGCGCGCTACGACACTGCAGGGCTTTGCCATTCTGACTTCTGTATTCTGCATTCTGACTTCTTGAAAAAGACCCAGGACTGCGTGACACGGTTTTGATTGCTGCTTTCAGCAGTGAGCTAAAGGTTATTGCACTTCGTGCAATGAGCTAAAGGTTAACGTGTCTCGAAGTCACTTCCTCATCTCAGCTTCTATCTCCCCAACTTCGATTGGCAGTCCCTCAAAGAGGTTGACAGGTTCATCGTTGGTGATGAGCAGGTCGTTCTCGATGCGGATGCCTATGCCTTCCTCGCGTATGTACAAACCGGGCTCGCAGGTCAGAATCATGCCGGGCTTGAAGGGGACGAACTTGTCGACACTGTCGTGCACGTCAAGGCCGATATGGTGCGACATCCCGTGCATGAGATATTTGCGGTAGAGCGGCTTCTGCGGGTCTTGGCACTTCACATCGGCAGCGGTGAAGAGACCGAGTTTTATCATCTCCTCCTCCATCAACCTATAGGTGGTGTCATTTACTTCCTGAATGGTTCCGCCTGGCCGATAAAGTTTTGTTATCTCCTTCATCACACGCAAAACGGCCTCATAGCAGTCCTTTTGCCGTGGCGTGAACCTGCCGTTAATAGGTATGGTGCGACTAAGGTCGGACGAGTAGTTCTCATACTCACATCCTATGTCGAACAGGAGCAGGTCGCCGTCGTTGAGTTTGCTCTGGTTCTTGGAGTAGTGCAGACAGCAGGCGTTCTTGCCTCCCGCCACAATGGGTGCATAGGCGTGTCCCGTGGCATTGTTTGTCTTGAAGACATACTCTATTTCGGCCTGTATCTGGTACTCGTATCTGTCAGGCTTGACGGTCTTGAGGCAGCGACGGAAGGCCTCGGCGGTGATGTCGCAGGCATGGCGCGTCACCTCTATCTCCTCGTCTTTCTTTATCATGCGCAATCTGTTGAGAATGGGGGCGATACGCTGATATTGATGCAACGGGAAGCGTGATTTCACCTCGTTGATGAACATCTCCTGTGGCGTGGTGATGGCGCATTCATAGCCAGGGTATTCGTATTTGTTGAGCATAATGGTGTCGCATTTTGCGGCCTCTATGACCATGTCGCTCCAAAACTGTGTGGATGGACGAACCTCAAGAATGCCCGAGGTGGCACGGGCGCCGTTGTCGTCGAGCATCTCGCCCATCCAGATGGCCTTGTGCTCATCGTAGGGCTCGATGTAGAGCTTCACATCAACAGTGTTGTTGTTTTTAGTTATGATAAGGTATGCGTTCTCGACATCGATACCTGTCAGATAGAAGAAATCAGACTGCTGGCGGTAAGGATAAAACTGGTCACCGTTGCGCGGCATGGGGCTGTTGGCGGCAAAGACAGCGATGCTGTTGTCGGGCATATCGGCAATGAACATGTCCCTGTTTTGAATGAAAAGACTTGGTTTGAGCATAGGTTCTATTTTTTTCGCAAAAGTAAGGATTTTTTCAATAACCATGACGATGACCAATTGACCATGGGACACGAGTCACGAGACAGATAAACAAATCAACAGATCAACAAAAAACAAATAAACATTTTTATTTATTTTTGCGCTATGAAAAAAATGATTCTTTTTGCGATAACGGCTTTTCTGTGGTGTTCATGCTCGCACGAGGCAGACCCGCAGCAGGCCATCAACGAAGCCACGGTGGATGTTGACGTCGAGCATATCTTCAAACGCTACGACGACGGCATCGCCGCCCGACGCGCCTCACAAGCCGACAGGCTCTTCACCGAGATGCAGAAGAAAGTCGGGCTGAACGGAGTGATACTTTACTCAGAACAAGGCAAGACGGTATATAAAAAGGCCTTCGGCTGGCGCAACATGGTTAAACGCCAGGACCCGCTGCAGGTGACCGACACCTTCCAGCTAGCCTCGTTGTCGAAGATGTTCACCGCCGAGAGCATCATGCTGCTACAGGCCCAAGGCAAACTGGAATATGACGACGAGGTAAGAAAACACATCCCCGAGTTCCCCTACGAGGGCATCACCATACGACATCTGCTGACACACCGCTCTGGACTCTCGCGCTATGAGTCGCTTGCCGACGAGAAATGGGGCAGCTGGACAAAACCCATCCACAACGAAGAGCTTATAAGTCTTATCGCAGAACACCAACCCGAGCCTTACAACACCCCCAACACTGCTTTCAACTACAGCAACATCAACTACGCGCTGTTGGCAAGCGTGGTGGAACGGGTCACGAAACAACATTTCGAGGACTTCGTGGCCGAGAACGTCTTCAAGCCTGCCGGGATGAGACACACTTTCGTATATAGCCTGCGCAACGACACCATTCTACCCACTTGGACCAAAGGTCTGGTGCAGGGGCATCACCTCAACGGGAGAGGCCCGTCGCGTGTACAGAACGACTACCTCAACGGCGTTATTGGCGACAAGATGGTCTATTCCACCGTCGATGACCTGCTGCGCTACGGTATAGCCATGGACCACGCCCTACTGCTTCCCGACAGTCTTCAGCGCGAGGCCTACCGCCATGGCACGGAATACTCAAAAAACCGCACCGACACATACGGCTTCGGCTGGCGCATGATGCAGAAATACCCCGACTGCGTCTATCATTTCGGCTGGTGGAAAGGCTTCCGCACTTTCTTCATGCGCGACCTCGCCCTCAACCGCACACTCATCATACTCACCAACGCCGACAAAGGCACAGGCGCCGACCCGCTGTGGGAGTTCCTCGAGGACAAAACCTACACGATGGCTCCCGCAACGGTGAACCCGTATTATCTGAAATATTTGGACTATAAACATTGATGATGACTACGCGACACGAGACTCGTGTCACGAGTCACGAAGTCCCGTGTCATTCTATAACCACTAAATAGTAGTTTTTCTTGCCTTTCTGGACAAGAATGTACTTGTCGCGCAAAGCATCAGCGGCAGTCACGGTTTTCTGATCGTTAACCTTTTCCTTGTTTATCGACACGCCATTGGCCTGAAGCATCTTTCGCGCCTCGTTCTTCGAGGGAAAGACATTGGTCGTCACGGCAAGGAAATCGACTATTCCCACACCCTGTTGCAGGACCTCACGGCTGACAGAAGCACGCGGCACACCATCGAATATGTTGAGCAACATGGCTTCATCATACTTGTGCAACATCTCGGCTGTGCCTTTGCCGAAAAGTATCTGAGAGGCCTCCTCGGCCATCTGCAGGTCTTCCTCTGAATGCACTGTTATAGTCAGTTCGCGAGCAAGGGCTTTTTGCAACTCACGGCGGCCCGGGTCTTGATGATGACGTTCTACAAGCTCATCGATAGTAGGTTTATCGAGGGTGGTGAATATCTTTATGTAGCGTTCCGCATCCTCATCAGAGCAGTTGAGCCAGAACTGATAGAAGGTGTATGGCGAAGTGCGGTTGGGGTCAAGCCACACATTTCCTTTTTCGGTCTTGCCGAACTTGGTGCCGTCGGCCTTGGTGATGAGAGGACAAGTAAGGGCAAAAGCCTCTTTGTCGAAGCCCAGTTTGCGGCGGATGAGCTCTGTTCCAGTGGTGATGTTGCCCCATTGGTCGTTGCCACCAAGCTGCAGCTTGCAGCCTTTATGCTGATATAGCCACAGAAAATCGTAGCCCTGTAAGAGTTGATATGTGAACTCGGTGAACGACAAGCCATCGCGGGCCTCGCCATTCAGGCGTTTCTGCACCGACTCCTTGGCCATCATATAGTTAACGGTGATGTGTTTGCCGATCTCACGGGCGAAATCAAGGAAAGTGAAGTCTTTCATCCAGTCGTAGTTGTTCACCATCTCGGCATGGTTGGGTGCATCGCTGTCGAAATCAAGGAACTTGGAAACCTGCTTCTTAATGCACTCCTGGTTGTGATAAAGGGTCTCGGCATCGAGCAGGTTGCGTTCTTGACTCTTGCCCGACGGGTCGCCTATCATGCCAGTGGCGCCACCTATCAATATTATCGGTTTATGACCGCAACGTTGCAGGTGCTTAAGCATCATTATGCCACACAAATGGCCTATATGGAGCGAGTCGGCAGTGGGGTCGGTGCCTAAATAAGCTGTCACTGTCTCTTTCTGCATAAGTTCCTCTGTTCCGGGCATCATCTGTGCCAGCATGCCACGCCATCTCAATTCTTCTACAAAGTTTATCATCGCTATATGTTTTAAAGCCGCAAAGGTAATAAAAAATTAAATGTTGAAATGATGATTTTTTGCCACACAACCACGCAAATAACCAAAGAACGCTTATTTTTTTCTCCCACTCACCAAGCCTGCTCTTACATGCCCGCTGAGTCTGAGGTTGGTTTGCAAAACCAAACCGTCGGGAAAAAAAGCTGAATTTGCTGACAATGGTCTGCATGAAAACACCAAAAACAAAAAAAATTTTATTTATTTCTATCATTTTTCTTTGCCTTTTCATAAAAAGGTGTATATTTGCAACCTAAAATATTTATAATTTCAAACTAATAAAATTAAAAGTTAAAATGAAAAAATTATTACCATTGCTCACAATGCTGTATATGGTATTATTCGCAGGAATAGCCACAGCACAAGAGAGCCTGACACTTTACGACGGCAGCCAGCAAAACGACAAGGTGCCGTTCTATTGCTATTGGGGCGACATGACTAACGGAACAAAGTCGCAGACTATCTATCCCGACACCGTCCTCACCTCTTTGGTTGGCAAGAAAATCACCAAAATCACCTATTATAATAATGGCGGCGATTTCAACTTCACCCAGAACCTTATAGTGAAGATAGGCACCACCAACCAACACGGCTATCTCAACTACAACGACGCCATAACCACTGGTTTGACAACAATGTATCAAGGCCCTGTCTCCATATCCAACCATCAAGTGGAGATAACCCTCAACCAGCCCTGGGCCTACAATGGCGGCAACATAGTCATCTCGCTGCACCTTCAGCAAGGTGTCTGCACACCCACAAGTAGCTACTATTGGGTTGGCAAGACAAGCAACGCCTACAGCTCGGCCTACCAATACGGACCTGACAACTTGTCGAACGTTGTTGATTTCTTCCCGAAAACCACTTTCACCTATGTTGACGGCGACGGTCCCGGCCCTGGCGACATCGACCCAGACGAGGAACCCATCGACGACGTGCTATACGTTTCAGCATCAGGCGTTGTAAAGACACACGTCCCCGCCTACTACATTGACGCTGACGGCAAAGTTTTCGATTTTGAAAACGATGCAGAAGAGAACCGTTTCGTAAACTGGAGAGCAGTTGATGCCGACGGCGACAGCAAGAACTGGATGGTAAGATACATGCCTGGCGAAGGCCACAACGGCTCGAACGGCTTGGCAGTGTCATATTCATACGACAACGCCTCCAACCAAGCCCTCAATCCTGACAACTACCTGATTTCGGACCGCATCCAAATCACCAACAACAATAAGAAAATGACCTTTTTCGGTCGCGCAATGGACGAGGATTATCCTGCCGATAAGTTTGGCGTTGGTGTCTCGACAACAACAGACGACCCCAGCAGCTTCACCATGCTTCAGACATGGACCATGACAGCCGGCGGATGGCATTCCTACACCGTTGACCTTAGCAACTATGTTGGCCAAACCATCTACGTGGCAATACGTCACTACAACTGCTCCGACAACTTCTGCCTCGCCATCGACGACGTTGTCTTCAACGACGGCAACATGAGCCAACTGGTCTCCTGCACCCTCAAAAACGACAACACAATGGTCACAAGCAACCTCACTGATGACGTGTATCTGCTTAACGCCGACAACTACACAGAGGGCAGCACCCACAACACCGAATTAGTGGCCACCTACATGTCGAACCAGACTATAGAGAGAAGCCACACATGGACCTTCTATACACCTGATCATTTCCAAGGCTCACCTTCGGGTCTGTTCCTTGAGAGCGACGGCAACTCTGTCACACTTTCGTGGTCCCTCCCAACAATGGAATACCCCATGACCGTTGACGAACTCTACTACAACTTCGCCGACAGCACCTTTGGCGACCTGATGCTCAAAGACGCCAACAACGACGGCATGAACTGGAAGCTTTATCCCCTCAACGGCTATTATGATGGCAGCGACTATCTCCCATACTTCTACTACAATGACGGCTTCGCCCGCATGTGCATAAAATCAGAGTCATGGGTTAACGTGCAAGGAGAAGGTGTTGAACTGCATCCCGACAACTATATCTACACTCCCAAAGTCACCATCACCGAGAACTCAAAAATATCGTTCCTTGCAGCATACGCCTACTTCGCCAACGCCTCAGACTCACCCGAGCATATCGGAGTGGCTGTCTCTGACGACGGCGTCAACTTCACCATGGTGAAAGACTGGTGGATCGACACACACGAGTACATGACCTACCATGAATATGTAGCCGACCTCTCAGCTTACGCTGGACAACAGAAGCATGTTGCCATCCGCCACTACACCAACATCGACAACGCTTACTTCGTCCAAGTCGACAACATACGCGTGAGCGGCATCGAAGCCACCGTGACAGCCAAGGCAGTAGGAGCAGTGGTTTACTGCAACGGCCAGCCTATCAAGATACTGAACCACGGCGAGCAATCGTTCATACACAACGTGAACCGCTACGAGTCGAACTACTGCATCCGCATCATCCAGGCAGGCCCAAGAACCGGCAGATACTACGCTCTTGCCGAGCCACAATGCGTCGGTTCAGACATGGAGTGCCCCGCACCTGTCAACCTTACAGGCGTGTTGGAAGACGGCAACGTTACCCTCTCATGGGAGAAAAATATTTTCTCCGACTTCTCGGAAGACCCGCAAGGCTGGTCAATACTTGACGGCGACGGCGACGGAAACAGCTTTGGTATCTATAATATTGGTGGCATGACAAGCCCCGGAAGCCAACCCGACACCGAGACAGAGAACGCATCACTCATGTCGGCTTCAGCAATGAACGGTGAGGAAGGCGCTATCGAACTGCATCCTAACAACTATGCTTTCATGCCCCTGCTCAAGTTACTTGAAAACGCCAAGGTGACATTCTATGCAGCTGGTCTTGACCCCAACTACCCTGCAGAACAAGTAGGTGTTGTAATCGCTGACTCCGAGGCTACATCCATCACCGAACTAGCAACATGGACAACTACAGCCAACTACACCGAATACACCGTTGACTTGAGCCAATATGCTGGCGAGACACTGTTCGTCGGCTTCCATCACTTCACTGCCCAAAGCCAATACTACCTCTGCATCGACAATGTCACAGTCACCAACGCTGTCATAGCCGGTACTGAGAGCGAACTGCAACATTTCAACATCTACCGCTCTACCGATGGCCAGAACTTTGTGCTAATAGGCAGCACCGACAGCGACATTGAGACAAGCTTTGTTGACAACATCGCCAATGCAAGCACCGACTACTACTTCTACCAAGTCACCGCTGTGAACAGCATACTCGGCGGCGAGACCTGCGAATCGGTTCCCACAAACGTGGTGGTAATCGAGACCGATGGCATCAACGAAGAAAGCAACGGAGTGAGCGTCTATCCCAACCCAACCAAGGGACAACTCAACATCATTGCACATGGCATGAAACGCATCACTGTGATGAACACCCTTGGACAGGTGGTTTACGAAGTCAACGCCAATGACGACAACGCCGTCATCGACATGACAAACTTCGGCTCGGGAATGTATATGCTCAGCATTACAACCGACGAAGGCGTGACCGTGAAACGAGTTAACGTTGTTAAATAATAAAATCAGACAATAGAAACCAAAAAGCGACTCACAACATTACGAGCCGCTTTTTGGTTTTTTAATAATTGAATATTCAACAAAACTAAAAAATAAAAACATGAGACGATTTTTACTACCTCTCACGATGATGTTGCTGCTTGTCGTGGCAAACACAGCAGTGGCACAAAACACCACCGACCTATACACCTCTGCCTCGGGTTGGGTCAGATGGGGCAACATTCCCACCTCCTACACCGCTGAAGGCGGCATCACCTACGACTTTGAAGCAGAAGTAGCCACAGGCACTCTCGGAGAAGGCTGGAGCACCATCGATGCCGACCAAGAAGGCCTGGCCCCTGGCATATATGCCGACTGGACCATACCCACCAACGGCAACGTCGTTGGACGCAACGGCACAGCAGGCGTCATCTACTCTGAGTCATACTACTGCAACGGTAGCACATGGAGCCAATACGGCTTCGAGCTCAACCCCGACAACTGGCTCATAACACCTCAAACGACAATCACACAACAGAACAAGATTTTCTCGTTCTGGGCTGCCGCCACCGACAATGTCCACTTCGCGGAACATTTTGGCGTGGCCGTATCTACAGGCTCGAACACCAACACAGCCTTCTTCGAGATGAAAGAAGAATGGACCTGCACCGATGCCGAATGGCACAAATACAGCATCGACCTCAGCAACTACGTAGGACAGCAGATTTATGTCGCCATACGCCACTTCAACTGCACCGACCAATTCAGGCTCCGCATCGATGACATCTGCTTCGGCGGCACAGAGACCTACGAGCTCCAAAATGCCAGCCTCCTCATCGACGGCAACATGATAGCCGAAAACATTGAAGGACACGACTTCCTCTTTGATGCAGATGCTTTTGCTGACGGCTCAAGCCACACAACAACACTTAGGATGGTTTATACAGGAAACCACGTTGTGGAGGAGACCTACGACTGGACATACCAAAGCGGCAACCACTTCATAGGAGCCAACTACGGACTACATCTCACCTTTGACGGCACTCGCGTCAACCTGTCTTGGAACTTGCCCCAAATGCCAACCGTCACCGAAGACCTCTTCTATGACTTCGAGGACGGCAGCCTTGGCGACCTCTACACACTCGATGCTGACGGCGACGGCTACAACTGGCAAATAAGCGAAGAAGGCCACGGCATAAACAGCATGTTCTGCGCCATGTCATGGACCTATGCCGCTGGTGGACAGATCGACCCTGACGATTACCTATTCACTCGCAAGCTCACCCCATCCAACAACTCAGTAATCAGTTTCGATGCCGCAGCCTATTCAAACGATTACGACGACGAGGTCTATGGCGTTGCCATATCGACCGACGGGATAAACTTCACCACCATACAGACATGGACTGCCTACAACTGGGAAGACGACGATGAAGGCAAGAAAGGCGACAGCAAATACGGCACCACACAACACAGGGAATGCAGCCTCTCGGCATACGCCGGACAAGAGATTTATGTAGCCATACGCCACTACGAAAGCGGAATAAACGACGCCACAGCATTGGTGGTCGACAACATACTGATTACCAACGTGACCAGAAATCCAATTGCAAAAGGAGCACTCGTCTATCGCAACGACGAGCTTATTGCCATCCTTGACCAATACCAGACCTCCTACACCGACTATCCCTACAGAGACAACGATCTTGAGTACTGCATCCGCATAATACAAGACGGGCCCAAGACCAACGGACACTACTATGCTCTGGCAGCACCGCAGTGCGCCACCGCCGAACTCACATGCTTCGCACCATACGACCTGCAAGGCATCGCTTATCCCGAGTCGAACAACATAAGCCTCGTGTGGGAGCCCTCGATTGCACCTATCACCATAGTTGGCGGCGAACCGGAAGATTTCTACGAAGACTGGGCACGCATCGACGGTGACGGAGACGGACAGGGCTGGCTTGTTTGGAACTATGGCGGAATGGACGAAAATGGAGCAATAAACACCAATGGCAACAACTTCTGCTTTGTCTCGTCATCGTACGACTTCACAAACAACGCCCCGCGCGACCCCAACAACTTCCTCATCATGCCAAAGCTGACAGTTGGCACAGGCAATCCTCAACTCGTGTTCCACACCGCTTCTTACGATGCCGGGACAATACATGAATACCTGAGCATAGGCATCTCCACAACCAACAACACATACGCTGATGCCTTCGACCTGATAGCCGACATCGCCACCGAACACCAATATCAAAAATACATAATCGACCTATCAGCTTATGCTGGACAAGACATCTACATCGCCTTCAACCACTTCGGCCACGAGGAAGGCTATGCCATAGTTCTCGACAACATCACCGTCGTTGGCGCAGTATGGCAAGGACAACCACTTGACGGACTCAGCCTATATCACATAGAACGCTCAACCGATGGAGAGAACTACACTGAGATAGCCACAACACAAGGTCTCACCTATGTTGACGAAGGCCTCACAGACGGCACCTACTGGTACCGCGTTTGGGCCGACAACACCCTCAGCGACGGCAGCGAATGCCAGTCAGACTACGCTTGGGACCTCGGACACAACAAGAAATATGTCGTCATCGATGCCGACGGTGTCACCGAAACCGAACTTGAAACCAGAATCTATCCCAACCCGACAAAAGGCATAATAAACATTGAAGCCGAGGGAATGACACGCTTCAGCATAACAAACACCTTGGGACAAGTTGTTTATGAAAAAGAGGCTCACAACTCAGCCACAATCGACATGAACCGCTTTGGCTCAGGAATGTACCTGCTCAGCATAACAACCGACAACGGAATTGTTGTGAAACGAGTCAATGTGATTAAGTAACCAAATTATTACGAAACGAAAAAAGGAGGATGTTTCATCCTCCTTTTTTTTCGTTATATCCCTCCATAATCTATTTCCTTCAGAAGGTCGCCCGTCTCATCGTAATATCGCCAGACTCCCGCATGTTTGCCCTCAGAATATTCGCCTTCCATAATTTTGTTGCCATTCTCACTATAAACGATTGAATGTCCGGTGCGAAGACCGTCCTTGAAATATCCAATACTCTGAGGTTTACCGTCAGGGAAAAAAGCCTTCCACTCACCTTCTCTGTGACCATCTTGCATGGCTCCCTCCATCTTCAAGGCTCCGTCTTCATAAAACTCTGCCTCCTTTACACATTCACCTTTCTTGGTAAAGTATTTTACATACTTCGGCTGACCGTTATCATACGAGGTCTGCACCTCTTCTTTCAGCTTGTCCGTACAGGCGAAAAACAACGATAATGACAAAATCACCAATGGAAATACCTTTCTCATAGCTTTATTATTCATCTGTTAAACAACAATCTCTCACCTCTGCTTTCCTCATGGAAAGTACCATTTTCATAAACCAAGTTGCCATTCACGAAAGTATGAGTCACCCTGCAATGTGACCGAACACCGTCGTATGGAGTCCATGCGCATTTCGAGAATTCTTCCGTATCGGAGATGACATGCTCAGCACTCAGGTCGACCAAGGCCAAATCAGCATGGTAGCCTTCGCGTATAAAGCCACGACGGTCGATTTGATACAATATAGACGGATTATGGCACATCAACTGTACCAACCGCCGCATATCAGGCATAACATTCATCATAACATCCAAAGAATGCTGTATGGATGGGAAACCCGACTTACTGGTGAAGTAGTCGTCAGTGAACTTCTCTTCTTTCAAATGCGGTGCATGGTCGGTGCCTACAGTATCAATAAGGCCCTCGCTCAGAGCTTGCAAGAGTGCTTCCCTGTCACGATGCGACTTGATGGCCGGATTACATTTTATGGCAAAACCCTTGTCGTAATAATCAGCCTCACAGAAATACAGGTAATGAGGGCATGTCTCAGCCGTTATCTTTTTGTTTATCAAAGGAATATCATCCCTAAACAAAGACAACTCCTTCTTTGTGGATATGTGCAACACATGCAGTCGTGCGCCAAACTTCTCAGCCATATCGACAGCCTTTGCCGACGACTTGTAGCAAGCCTCAGAACTGCGGATAAAGGGATGGATACTAGCATCCACAACAACCTCGCCTTTCGATGCCAGGTCCTTGCAACATACTGTATTAGCATGAATTGTGGCCTCGTCTTCGCAATGAACTGCAATCAAGCACGGAGCCTCTTTGAACAGGCGTACAAGAGCCTCGTTTTTGTCGACAAGCATGTTGCCGGTACTGGAACCCATAAACAGCTTGATGCCACATACATTTTTCGGGTCGGTTTTCACCACTTCGGCAATATTGTCGTTTGTCGCACCGAGATAAAAGGAATAATTGGCCAACGACTTCTCGGCGGCCAAGTCGAATTTATGCTGCAGCAGTTCCTGCGTGGTGGTCTGTGGATTGGTGTTGGGCATATCCATAAACGAAGTCACCCCTCCCGCCACAGCAGCGCGACTCTCAGTGTATATGTCAGCTTTATGCGTCAATCCCGGCTCACGAAAATGAACATGTTCGTCAATGATACCGGGGATAAGGTATTTTCCTTCAGCATCGAGTTTCGTGGCGGAACCTGCGTCAAAAGATTCACCATCGGCTACAATCTTTGAAATAAGACCATTGTCAATAAAAACATTGGCGCGGAAAGTACTACCTTCGTTGACGACTGTCGCGTTTTTTATATAATAACTCATTGTTTCACACGTGGTTTAATCTTACCTGTAATGCCTCTCCAACGCAGATTTATCACGCCGAAGACGGCCTCGCGGAAAATCCCCTTGCTCATCTTCGACTGTCCCTCGCGACGGTCGGTGAAGATGATTGACACCTCCTCAACCTTTAAGCCAAGTTTCCAGGCGGTGTATTTCATCTCTATCTGGAAAGCGTAACCCACAAATTTTATCTTGTCCAAGTCTATTGTCTCAAGTGCTTTGCGGGTGTAACACACAAAACCTGCCGTGGTGTCGCGCACCTTCATGCGTGTTATAAAGCGCACGTATGCGGAGGCATAATACGACATCAGCACGCGGCTCATAGGCCAGTTCACCACGTTGACACCCGTCTTGTAGCGTGAGCCGATGGCAAGATCCGCACCATTGGCGCAGGCGTCGTGAAGCCTGATAAGGTCATCTGGATTGTGCGAAAAATCGGCATCCATCTCAAAGACATACTGGTAATCGTGCTCCAAAGCCCATTTAAAACCGGTGATATAAGCCGTTCCAAGTCCCAACTTTCCAGGACGCTCTATCATAAACAGCCTGTCGCCGAACTCAACCATAAGTGCCTTGACGATGTCGGCAGTGCCGTCAGGGCTGTTGTCATCAATGATAAGGATATGGAAAGGCATCGGTAGATTAAACACATAGCGTATTATCCTCTCGATGTTCTCCTTTTCTTTGTAGGTGGGTATAATAACCAAATTTTCAACCATAGAATGCAGTTTTTCTAATCCAACGTGCAAAGGTCGAAAAAATTGCAGAACTCTGCAACAATAAAAAGAAAAAGTTGGGGCGTGCCCAACTTTTTCAAAGCAAATATTGTTTTACAATATCAATAGAACTTGACTCTGTTGTCAACAACCTTGGCATTTTCGCGAAGTGCACTATAAACGGCATTGTTCAACACCTTGTTGTTAAACTGCGACTGTTTGTCGCGTATCACGCTGCTATAGTCGGTCGTGGCAGTAGCCATGTTCTTCTTCACATTCTTGATAATAAAAGCAGTTGTGTTACCTGCTATAGGCTCCGAAACGGTGTTGGGCTCCATGCTCATTATCTTGCCTATAACGGCGGCTTCAGCACCGAAGTTGCCAATATTGCGTGAACCAAGGCTGATACCTGTGATGGTGTCAATCTCGGCTCCAAGCTCGCTCACCATGCGGTTGTAATCGCTGCCGCAGGCTTTCATCTTCTCAACAGCAATTTCGCCTTTCTTCTTGTTAAGCACCTGATACTTCGATTGCTCGACAGCTTTATCCATTGGCACATAACCTTCTTTAGTGATGCCTGTCAGAGCAGCAATCACGAGGGCATCGTTGAACTCGAATATTGTGGAGACATCGCCAACCTTGGTCTTATCATCGAATGCCCAACGCACTATCTGACGCGGGTCTTCAATACCTGTAATCTGAGCTGTCGAAGCACGGAGGTAAGGATAAGAACGTTTGGTAAGGCCTTCTTCCTCGGCTGTTTTAGCAAACTGATCGTAAGTGAGGTTCTCTGTATAGAAGCGGTTAGCCTTGGCGAGAACATCCTGATAAGTCTTGTCGCTGGCCGAATAAGCGTGTTTCACTATGGCCAGACGCACTTTGGGATGAGCCTCGGTCTTGTCAGTAACCTTAATGACATGATATCCGAATTGGGTCTCCACCACACCGACTTCTCCAACTGGGTTGTTCACAACGAACTCATTGAAGTCGTACACCATAGCGCCATCAACGAACCAGTCAAGGTCGCCACCTTTTTCTTCGTCCTTTGAACCGGGGTCTGAAGAGAAACTTGTTGCTAAAGCAGCGAAGTCAGCCTTTTTGTCGGTCTTGATAACCTTAAGCAAACTATCGGCAAGAGCTTTGGCCTCTTCTTTTGTTCTGATGGTATCGTCGCTGTAGGCAGCTCCTTTATAGCTGATAAGGATATGGCTTGCGCGCAGCGAGTCTGGACGATTCTGCTTGTCTACTATGCGAGCGAGGTTATATGCGTTGTTTTCCTGATATGGGCCAAACACCTTGCCCACCTCACCGGCCTCACCGAACACAGAGGTCTCAATAGCTGTAGGAACATCTTTTGGGGTGCGCCATGTGCTATCGTAACGGCTGTCAGAGTCAGAGTTGGCATTGACAAAAGCAGCGGCATTCTCAGCCAAGGCGAAGTCGGCCTTCATTTCGTCAACATATTGACGGGCTTCTTCAATATCTTCCTGTGAGGGGCGGATGTCGAACACAACATACTCAATGTCGCGGGCTGCATCTGTCTTAAACCTGTATTTGTTTTCTTCATAGAATTTCTTGTTGTCGGCGTCGGTGACAGTCACGGTCGAGTCAGCGATGTGCGAATAGCGCAAAGCCACCACCTCTGCGTCGACGGTGTTGTTCTTGTCGTTATAGAGTTGTTCAGCTATCTTGTTGGGCATGAAGAAAGATGCCTTTACGAGGTCGTCGAACTTGGTCTCCAAACGGTTCTGTTTCACTGCTTTCTCGAATTCCGTCCATGTTGCTTTCATCTCTGGAGGCATATTGTCAATATTCTGCATATAGTATTGCAGATTCTCACGATTCACTGTTCCGTTTTCACCGGGGAAGTTTTGAACGACCCAAGGGTGCGGGTTCTCGCCCATGAACTGGTCGTAAAGCTCATCGGCTGTAACACCTAATCCAATGGCTTCGAACTCTTTGCCCATAATTTTTTCCTTGATAAGGCTTTCGAGAACCTGGTTGCGCAAGTTATTGTCTTCCGTCTGGGTGATTGTTTGCGAAGAGTTGCGTTTCATGTTCTCATGGTCGCGGGTGTACTCTTCCTGAAAATCCTGATAAGCAATTCTCTCACCGTCAACAACAGCGATGTCATACTCTCTATGACGTCCTGTACTCTTGAACAAATCGCCTAACACAAACGCTAGCAGGGCTATACCTATTATCGCGATAAGCAGGCCTGAGCGACTTCTGATTTTTCCTATTGCAGTCATTTTATCTAATTAATTTTATTATTTGTGCAAATTTCGGGCTGCAAAGTTAGCAAATGATTTGAATATACGAAATTTTCTCGTAACTTTTATTTTTCACAGTCCTTCCTCATCAATCTCCAATGTGGCGCGTCCATTGTAGATAGTGTATTCCGAGAAATCGTCAAGGGCGGCGAGGCTGTCGCCGAAGATTTCCTTGTCGGGCATAGTGATCTTCACGGCCGAGCGGGTGAATATTTGTTTTGTCTTCTGGTTCCAATAAAGTTTCTCGGAGTTCATCTTGTCGTCACTGTTATAGTTGTGCACCTCGACGTTGCCTTCGGCCTCTATCACCGTCATATTGTCGCTGCTTATGCCATAGTCGGCGCGTATGAAGGTGAGGGTATCATGTTTGTCGGTGAACATCACGGCATTGAATCCCTGCGGGAACTCCAATTCACCAGTGTCGAGCTTGTGCTTCAACAACTGTGGTGCCGTGAGGATGAGCAACACATTACCCGAGTCGCTCCTGACAAATTCTATGTCCTTCGCCATTATCGACGATGTGGTGTCGTCGGCGGCAAGCTGTTGCACCACCGACATGGGGTTGCCACACGAAAGCAGCACCGCAGTCATGAATGCTGCGATGCTGCAATAGAGTGATATCTTTCCTAGCCTATTCAAGGGTTTACTTGGCGGCTCTTATTGTTGTGCTCTCGTTTATCCAACCACCCACTGTGTAGCTTTGTCCTTCAGCGTAATCGTTGAAGAAGATGGCCTCACGTGTCGGGAAGTGGGGTGAGTAGGAGCGGATGAGCTCGTTTGCTCTGCCAGCTATCGAGGGGTCGATTTGCTTTGCGCGCTCGAACTTGTCGACGGCTGCCCAATAAGCCACGCGGCTTTCAAAGTCGCCACCACCGATTTCAGGTGCGCTCATGGCGTAGAGTGTTCCTATTATAATATAGGGCTCGCCTGATGTCGGGTCTTTGCTTGCTGCCTTGCGGGCTGCCTCACGTGCCTTCGAGAAACTCTTTGTGTTCATGTAGCAGTAGGCAAGGTTGCGGTATGCCTTATACACACGCTCGATATTAGCGGCCGAGGTGGCTTGCTCGAAGTAGGAAGCCGCTTGACCGAACTTCTTCTCCGAGAAGAGCTTCACACCAAGGTTGTAGGCCGACTCAGGTGTTGGCTCAAGTTCATAGAGTTTCATACTGGCCTCGAGGAAGAGTTTGCTATCGGAGCAGTCTTTCTTCTCAAGGATGATAGTGATTTTCTTGAGCAGGTCAACATCGTCGGGACGCTCTTGCATCTTGGCGGTGAACACCTTGATAAGGTCCTCGCACGAAGCGAAAGGTTGGAACAGGTTGTCGATGTTGCTCTTCACGCCTTTGAAGTTGGTTATGTCTTTGTCTATCTTCTCAATCTGTTTGTTGAGGTTGGCGACAGACTCGCTGTCGTTAGCTGCCTCGGCCTGTCCTTTCGTCTCGACAAGTTGGTCTTCATTCTCGACCAGCACCTTTATTTTATCATCCAATACGTCAGAGAGCATCTGGTAGTTCTCAATGACCACCATCTTTTCGACCTTGTCGTTCTTCGCCATGTCAGTGACGGTGAGGAAATAGGTGTCAAGCATGAAAGCCTGGAGTTGGTTGACGTCGCTTTCCACGGCATCCTTCATTATGTTGTAGGCTTCCTCATAGCGTTCAGGTGCCCAAGTGATAAGGTCGTGACCCTTGCGTCCTTTGATGAAGGCCTCTTGCGAGCTGCCGTCTTTCTTGGCGGGGAAACAGGCCAGACGCAGGTCGTGCATCAGCATAAGAGTGTCGATATATGCACTGCGGAGACTCTTGTCTTTGGTGTTGCCTATCAGGTATTCCATGATTTTCTGGCCGTCGGAGTAAGTCATCTCGCTCATGCGGGGGGCGTTAAGCAGCACATAACGCCATGCTGAAATCATCTCCGGAGTGACTGCCTCTTTTGAATATTTGGCAGCTTTCCACTGTTTGAAGCTTTCGCGATACAGGGATTGATTCTGTATTGATGCAACACTATCAACTCCGTATTTCGCATCGACGATCTCGGGCATCGTCGTTTGCGCCACAGCGCCGAGAGCCATTCCTACTAAGAAAGTGACCGCCATTAATCTTCTTGTTTTCATCTCAATTCGTTTTATAATGTTATACTTCCGTTTTTTATTTCTTCTATTCTTTGTTTGCTTGACTACCTTTTTGCTCCTACTTCCTACCTCTTACTTGTAGCGTCGTTTCTGGAACCATCTTTCATACAGTGAGACTCCTACCACGAGCTTAAAGTATCTTTCTTGTATAAGACCATCAGATTTCGTGCCAAACTGTCCGAGTTCTATGCCTAAATTCACTTTCGACAATGAACGAGGCAATGGTAAAGAGGCACCCAATGTCAGACCCAATCTGTTGATTGAGCGGTCGTTGATCTTAAGTGCACCCCTTTCAAAAAAAAGTCCAGCACGATACGACATTCGAGTAAAATATCCTGACACCGATGTTGATTTAGGTTGAAATTCGCCACCCGCAGCTATGCGCCACGAGTCTTGCAACGTGTCACTGATGACTCCGTTGACGGCAAATGTCGACCATTGGTGCCAGTCGAAGTCGAGAGAGACAGTCCAGCGGTTGATTTTGCCAAACATAAAGCCCAGCCCCGCTCCATGCGGCACATGATAAGTAATCTTGTCCTTACCATACGACACCGTATCAATAACCGTTTCGGTGACACCTTCAACGCCACCCACAGTGGTGCGGATGAAACGTTCGTAAGTGCCTCGAAGATTGGCAGGCTGTTTGTAGGTGAGACCCACACTCAAAGCGTAGTCGTCGCCTATTTTGGTGTCGTACATAAAACCATAGTCGAAGGTGAACCAGTAAATGCTGACATCGCGGTTACGGGCGGTGTTCATTATATAGGCGGTGTCAGGGAAATAAAGTATCGTGGATTCCTTGTTGAAACCAAAGACAAACGAGGCATTGAAGCCCAACGAGAAATGTTCGCCAATCTTGAAGCCGTTACCCCAGTTTATCTTGTTCAAGCCGCCCTCTCCATCGAAAAGGGTAACAACGCGCCCTATGTTTTCTATGTTTTGTTCAGTCTTCATGCTATAATTCATAGAGGTGCACGGCACAGCGGCAATCGACATCTTCCACCAACGGAACACCGGAAAAGCAATAGAGACATGGTCAGGTGCAATATTGACAGCCCTTTCACGGATGGATGAATTGCTAAGTGTGGCTGCCTCAAAGGAGAGGCCCACATCGAACAAAAAAGCCAAAGTGTCTATTTTAGCATAGGAAGCAGGATTCTGCAAGTTGATAAGTCCCTTGCCAAACATGGCGTTTGCGACACCTCCCATACCCTGAAGACGCGTGTTTAGAGTGGTCTCATGGAAAGATCCTATGCCAAACATGGAATAGGGTGAACTTGCATCGGTCTGTGAAAAAGCCGAAGCAGGGGCCAGAACGAGCAAAACAAGCGCTATTTTTATGATTCTATATACTTTCATTACTGATTTTCAGCATTTTATCATTAAAAAAACATCTTATTCAGATGATTTTCGGTTTGCAAATATCTGAATTTTAAACTCGTTTAGCAAGTTTTTATTGTCAAAGAACTAAAAATTTATAATTTTATCACTGATTATCAACACTTTACCAATTTAAAAAATAATAAAAAATGATTTTTTTCATTTTTTTGTTTGGTGGATTAAAAAAAAGATGTAATTTTGCAGCCTCAAACGGAGGTACCGTAGCTCAGTTGGTAGAGCAGAGGACTGAAAATCCTCGTGTCACTGGTTCGATTCCCGTCGGTACCACAGAAGGCAGTCGCAAGGCTGCCTTTCTTGTTTTTACCATTGTCTGTTTTAAGGTGTTATCGGGCAATTTTTCCTCATTTTTGGCAGATTTCACCCAAAAAGTCGATTTTATGATGGTTCTCTTTCAATATGACAACTGCCGACACGATACTTTTCGCATAATTAGAATTTTATTGTAATTTCGTACACAAAATTAAATCTGCCATGACAGAAGAAGAACTCGAAAAACTCAAACGCCTCACGAGCCAATACGCTCCAGCATTCCAAATCAACGACATAAGATGGGAGTCGAACTTCGACGAACGCTCGGCATATAGGGAGGGATTCCCCATACTGACCGTTTTCGGCTGCGACATGGAGAAAGGCTTTAACCCCGACGACGGCTGGATAGAAGACAGCTACGACCACTACATGGATTACCGCAAATACCACAGAACCGTGGACATAAGGGACGCAAAAGCTGAAATAGCCGTGGAGTTCACAAAACAAACCGACGAGCGCGACAAAGAGATTCTGGGTTTCACCAGTGCTTCAATGAAAGGCACCTACAGATACTCGGTCCCTACGGATTTGAAGGACGAGATTACACACAGCATCTACGACAAAAGAAAGCTGACAAAAGGTCTCAAGAACGAGTTGAAACGTCGTTTCAGCCAAACACTGATAGAAGACGAGTTCAACGCCCTGCTCCACCTCCGCGACGAGCATCTGCAAGCCCTGCTCAACGCCATCGACCCGAAAATGACGAAAACACAGCAGAAAGCCGCACTTGACAAGGCCTCAAACAGCGTGGGAAACAGCAACCCCGCCGCCGACAACATCTACCAAAGCAGAAGCTATGTGATAATGCAAAGGGGATTTGACATGGTTTATAATAAGCTGGGGATTAAGTGACTATGACGTTGACCAAATCGTTAGAGAGCCTCGTGTCTCGCAGTCCTGCGTCTCGTGTCTTTTTAAAGAAGTCTGAAGACAGAAGACAGAATGGGAGTTACATGAGGAGTTACGATAGAAGTTAGAATGGAAGTTAGAATGGAAGTTAGAATGGAAGTTTAAAACCGATACTCGTTTCTCGTAGTACTTAACGATGACAATGGACAGATTGTCAGGGAGATTCAGAACACGTCTCAGCCTGCAAAATGACCTATAAGTCAAAAAAAACGGAGCCTTGCGACTCCGTTTTCTTGTTGGCTTAAAGCCCTGTCATCAGTCCTTTGCAAGGAATGGATAGCCGTAGGCGGCAGCAGGAACAAAGGTGTTCTTGATGGCGCGAGGGCTGGTCCAGCGGATAAGGTTCCACAGACCGCCAGCCTTGTCGTTTGTACCGCTTGCGCGGGCACCACCGAAGGGCTGCATACCGACGACAGCACCTGTGGGCTTGTCGTTGACATAGTAGTTGCCAGCAGCGTGACGCAGCTTATCGTTGGCAATCTTCTGGGCCTTGAGGCAGTTGCCGAAGAATGCGCCGGTGAGGGCGTATGGCGAGCTTTGGTCGCAAACGTCGAGCATCTCCTCGAACTTGTTGTCATCGTAGACATAGATGGTGATGATGGGGCCGAAGATCTCTTCAACCATTGACTCGTATTTAGGAGTCTTGGCGAGGATGACGGTAGGCTCGACGAAGTAACCCACGCTCTTGTCGCAGTTGCCGCCGAACACTATCTCAGCATCGGCACTGGCTTTGGCGCGGTCGATATAGCCCTTGCAGTTGTCGAACGAAGCCTCATCGATAACGGCGTTGACATAGTTTGTGAAGTCTTTCACGTCGCCCATCTTGATGGTGCTCATCATGTCGCCAACGCGGTTCTTCACGTCGTTCCACATCGAAGCGGGTATGTAGGCGCGCGAAGCGGCCGAACACTTTTGGCCTTGGAACTCGAAAGCGCCACGCACGATAGCCACGGCGACCTCTTGCGGGTCGGCACTGTTGTGGACGAAGATGAAGTCCTTGCCGCCTGTCTCACCCACGAGACGAGGATAAGCCTTGTACATATCAAGGTTCTGGCCCGTAGTCTTCCAAAGGTTCTTGAAGGTGGCGGTACTACCGGTGAAGTGGATGGCATTGAAGTTCTTGTCCTTCAGGGCCACACTGCTTATCACGCTGCCCTTGCCAGGCAAGAAGTTGACCACGCCTGCTGGAAGGCCTGCTTCCATGAAGATGCGCATATCGGTATAGTTCGACAGCAAAGCCGTTGTTGAGGGTTTCCAGATGGTGGTGTTACCCATCAAAGCGGGGGTCATGTTGAGGTTCGATGCTATTGAGGTAAAGTTGAAAGGAGTGATGGCGAACACAAAGCCTTCCAAGGGACGGTATTCCACGCGGTTGAGCTGGTCGTTGGCCGAAGCGGGCTGCTCAGCGTAGAGCTTGCTTGCGTAGTAGTTGTTGTAGCGGAAGAAGTCGATGGTCTCGCAGGCTGAGTCTATCTCGGCCTGGAAGCAGTTCTTCGACTGTCCGAGCATGGTGGCGGCGTTGATGCGGGCACGGTATTTGGTGGCCAGCATCTCGGCAATGCGTGCCATGATGGCGGCGCGCTCGTCCCAAGGGGTGTTTTCCCAATCGTGCTTGGCAGCCTGGGCAGCGTCGATGGCCATCTGCACCTCTTTCTCACCTACCTTGTGGTAGCGGGCTATGACGTGCTTGTGGTCGTGAGGCATGACAACCTCGCCCATGTCGCCAGTGCGGACTTCCTTGCCACCGATGATGGCGGGAATCTCAACAACTTCGTTGGATTGGCGTTCCAGTTCTTTTTGCAGTTCAATGCGCTCCGGACTTCCCGGACGATAAGCCTTGACAGGTTCGTTCTCAGGCTTCGCAAATGTGATTAATGCGTTGTTCATACAATTATGATTAAAGATTTTTTTCTAGTTTTTTCAAGATTTAGAAATTGCAAAGATACATGTTTGGATTTAATTATCAAAGAAGATTTTAAGGATTTCCATTGCCATAAACTACGACAATCGTTTTATCGCTGTCAAATGATGCGTGTGCTTGCGTAAATCAGCGTTGAAAATCCCCTCGTTGTCGAGGCTGTCGATACGGACCTTGCCCGAGGCGTGAATTATTTTCTCGTCGGCAAGAACAATACCCACGTGGACGATGTTGCCGTTCTCGTTGCTGAAGAAAGCAAGGTCGCCGGGCTGTGCCTCCTGCACGAAATAGACCACCTCGCCACAGTCCACCTGCTGCGAGGCGTCGCGGGGAAGAACCAGGCCCGCCATGCGAGCGCATATCTGCACAAAACCCGAGCAGTCGATGCCCATCACAGTGCGGCCGCCCCAGAGATAAGGCGTGCCGAGAAGCTTGTAGGCATTCTCTATCATCACATCGGCATTGAAAACATCAGGACAAGCTTGAGCGTGCACAGGCTCGAAAAGCGGCGTTCCTAAAGTAAGATACAGACCTTCGTGGTTGACAACCGCCTCGTTGACGAAATATTTCTTTTTCGCTTCACATTCCTCAAAGACAGCTTGGTCTATGTGTTTCATCTGCCTTGTCACCACCCAGCCCTCGTAGCCGTCATGCGTGACGACAATCCTCGACCACTCTCCATGTTCGGCAATGACGCTGCACGTCTCGTTAAACAGAAGCTGGCTCACCATCTCGCTGCGGTGCGAGGCCTCTGACCGTATTGCCACGGCTGGCTGATTGCAAATGGCATAACTTATATTTTCCATATCTTGTCTTTTAAGTACAGATCACGTTACATTCTGAATACTCCGAATTGTCTTTCTGCAAAGGGTTTGTTGAGCGAGGCTGCTATGCCTAACGAAAGGACATTGCGTGTGCTGACAGGGTCAATGATGCCGTCGTCCCAGAGACGTGCCGTGCTATAGAAAGCAGAGCCTTCGTAGTCGTATTTGGCAAGGATGTCCTTCTTGAGCTGTGCAATCTCGTCAACGGGAATTTCCATGCCTTTGTAACGGTATTGGTCCTCCTTGACGGTAGCCAGCACATTGGCGGCCTGCTCCCCTCCCATGACAGAAATCTTTGCATTGGGCCACATGAAAAGCAGTCTGGGACTATAAGCCCGTCCCGCCATGCCGTAGTTGCCCGCTCCGAACGAGCCGCCGAAGATGACTGTGAACTTTGGCACATTGGCATTGGCAACAGCGTGAACCATCTTGGCTCCGTCCTTGGCTATGCCGCCGTGCTCATATTGTTTGCCCACCATGAAGCCAGTAACGTTCTGCAGGAAAACAAGCGGAATGTTGCGCTGACAGCACAATTCAATAAAGTGCGTTGCCTTCAGTGCCGACTCGGAGAACAGCACACCATAGTTGGCTATTATTCCCACAGGGAAGCCAGTGATGTGCGCGAATCCACATACAATAGTAGTGGCATAACGCGCCTTGAACTCCTGAAAGCGACTGCCGTCGACAATGCGCATGATGACCTCGCGCGGGTCGAGGAGCTTGTGAAAATCGAGCGGGGCGATGCCGTAAAGTTCTTTCGGGTCATACAGAGGTTCCTCAACAGGAAGCATGTCAAGCTTCTGTCGGTGAGACTTCTCCAAGGTTTTGAATATGTTGCGGCAGATGAACAGCGCATGACGGTCGTCCTCTGCAAGATGGTCAGCGACTCCAGAAATGGATGTGTGCATCTCGGCGCCTCCCAACTCCTCTGTGGTGACAATCTCTCCCGTGGCTGCCTTCACCAACGGAGGGCCGCCGAGATAGATGGTGCCCTGGTTGCGAACTATAATGGTCTCGTCGCTCATGGCAGGGACGTATGCCCCGCCAGCGGTGCACATTCCCATCACGATGGCAATTTGAGGTATGCCCATAGCCGACATACGTGCCTGGTTGTAGAAGAAACGTCCAAAATGGTCACGATCGGCAAAAACGGTATCCTGCTCGGAAAGGAAAGCGCCGCCGCTGTCGACCATATAGACACAAGGCAGGTTGTTCTCCATTGCAATCTCCTGTGCCCTCAGATGTTTCTTGACAGTATATTGCATATAGGTACCACCTTTCACTGTAGCATCATTGGCGACAATGACAGCCTCCCGTCCTTGTATGACTCCTATACCAGTGATTATTCCCGCCGAAGGGAAAGCATCGTTATAAGTGCCGTAAGCAGCCATCGGCGACAGCTCCAAAAAAGGTGTGTTAGGGTCTATGAGCAGGTCGATACGCTCACGGGCAAGCAGTTTGTTGCGTTTCTTGTGCTTGGCTATGGCAGCCTCGCCTCCTCCGGACATGCTGCGCGACAAGCCATCGCGGAAATCGGACATCAGCTTCATGTAAGCCTCTCTATTGGCTATAAACTCCGAGGAGCTTGTCAGTATATTGGATTTCAAGACGTTCACTTCGGTCAATAATTGATGATTTGAACTACAAAATTACGAATTTTGACATATTACAGAAACTTTTTTGTCAGCTAAATTTTTCAGTTCGATAAAAATCAGTACCTTTGCGCAAAATAAAATAGTTATGTCAGAAAGAAACACGCCGAGCAAGAGCCTGACGGGATCTTATATAGTGTCGCTGATGAGCATCATGCTGGTGCTTTTCCTCTTAGGTCTCTTTGCTATACTAATGATGCACGCTGAAAGGCTGTCAGCCCACATCATGGAAAACCTGGGGTTTGAGATTGTCATGAACGGTGACACGAAAGAGGCCAACATCCTCCGTATGCAAAAAGAGCTTGATGCCATGCCTGCTGTAAAGAGCACAGAATACATCACCAAAGACGAGGCCATAAGCAGGTTGAGCGAGGACCTCGGTGAGGACTTCCTGCAATGGCTCGGCAACGAGGAGAACCCTTTATTGCCCTCCATCGACGTGCGCTTCAACGCTGCCTATGCCAACAATGACAGCCTCTCGATTATAGAGACGCAGCTCGCTCAAAACCCCGATGTCAAAGAGATTTACTACCAGAAGTCACTCATCGACCTCATCAACCGCAATGTGCACCGCATAGCCATGGTGCTGCTCGTGCTCAGCGTCATACTGCTCATCATTGCTGTCATACTCATACGCAACACCATACGCCTGTCTGTCTATTCCAAGCGTCTACTTATACGCAGCATGCAACTCGTCGGTGCCACACGCTCGTTCATCAGACGGCCTTTCGTGGGACGAAGTGTGCTGCAGGGGCTTATTGCGGCAATAATCGCAGTAGCACTGCTGGCAGGCATGATGTACTCGCTCAACAAGCACATTCCCGAGATGACACTAATCCAAAACCCGACCGTGATAGCATGCATCTACATCGGTCTGGTGATACTGGGCATACTGCTCTCGGCCGTGTCAACCTACTTCGCGCTGAACAAATACCTCAACGCAGATATCGACAAGATTTACAACTAAATTGAAGTTTTATTTACAACATATCAAATTATGGCAAAAAAAGAAATCACTAAGAAAGACATCAACAATAAAGCTCCCGAGGCTGAAAAGTCCACAGAGATGCCTTTTGGCAAGATAAACTACATCCTTGTGGGAGTAGGCATCGTCTTTCTTGCCTTAGGCTTTATACTGATGACAGGCGGCGGCTCCGACAACCCCGATGTCTTCAATGAGGAGATGTTCAACTTCAGGCGCATCACCCTCGCACCCATCCTGTGTCTCATCGGATTCGTGATAGAGATAGTAGCCATCATGAAACGCCCCAAGAAAAAAACAGAGAATAATAACACCTCAGAACAATAAGACATGACTTGGCTTCAAGCTTTGATATTAGGCATAGTCCAGGGCCTCACTGAATACCTGCCCGTCAGCAGTAGCGGACATCTGGCAATTGGACAATACCTCTTCGGAGTCAACGGAGAAGATGCTCTAGACTTCACCATCATGGTACATATCGCCACCGTCCTCAGCACCTGCCTGATACTGTGGAAGGAGATAATATGGCTCTTCAAAGACTTCTTCAAATGGCAGTGGAACGACGGCACAAAATACATAGTGAACATACTCATCTCTATGATACCTATCGCCATAGTGGGATTTTTCTTCAAGGACAAGGTTGAAGAGGTTTTCGGTTCAGGTCTTTTAATTGTTGGCATCTGCCTGTTGATTACCGCCTCCTTGTTGGCTTTCTCGTATTTCGCCAAGCCAAGGCAGAAAGAAAACATCTCGCCACTACATGCTTTCATCATTGGCATAGCGCAAGCCGTGGCGGTACTGCCTGGGCTTTCACGCTCAGGCTCGACAATTGCCACAGGACTGCTCCTCGGTGACAAAAAGGAGAAATTAGCCCAGTTCTCGTTCCTGATGGTCATCCCGCCCATCCTGGGAGAGGCTTTGTTAGATGCAAAAGACATGTTTTTCCCGTCAGCTGAAGCTGTTGTCACAACGTCAGCAACGACATCTACACTCGCACTTATTGTAGGTTTTCTGGCAGCTTTCGTAACAGGCTGCTTCGCCTGCAAATGGATGATCAACCTCGTGAAGAAAGGCAAACTGATATGGTTTGCAGTGTATTGCGCCATAATAGGTGTTTTGGCCATTGTGTTACCTTATACAGTAAAATGACACAGGACAATGGGACACAAGGACACCCCCTGACTACCCTTCAACAGGCTCAGGATGCTGAAAGTGAGACACGTGATGCAAGAGTGTTTGACTTTGAGGAGGGTGAGATAATACTCATTGACAAGCCCTACGACTGGACCTCGTTCGATGTTGTCAACTTCATACGCGCACTCATCAAACGCTTTCGCGGCATCCACAAGCTCAAAGTGGGACACGCTGGAACATTAGACCCACTAGCCACAGGCCTTCTCATATTGTGCACCGGCCGCAAGACCAAGCAGATTGATGACTTCCAAGCCAGAATAAAGACCTACACCGGAACAATGCTCCTCGGACAAACAACACCCTCATTCGACCTTGAGACCGAACCCGACGCTTTTTTCGACACCGCCAAAATCACCGACGAGGACCTTGAACACGCACGGCAGTCATTCATTGGCGAGATAAAACAGTTTCCGCCAAAGTACTCCGCCGTAAAAATCAAAGGCAAACGAGCATTCACCTATGCCCGCTCCGACAAAGAGGTGGAACTGAAAGCACGCGATGTCACCATAGAGGATTTCAAAATCGACAGTAGCGAGTTCCCAAAAATAAATTTTGAGGTGACATGCAGCAAAGGAACATACATCAGAAGCCTCGTCTCCGACTTCGGGAAACAGCTAGGCAACGGAGCCTGCCTCATGGAACTGCGCCGCACGCGCATCGGCGACCTCAAGGTAGAAGACGCTTGGCAACTTGAAGACCTGAAGAAAGAGATTATGATGGATGAATATACGACGCAAGACACAAGACAAAAAAACACGGGACACGAACGCTATACCATCTCCTCGCGCAACAAGTCACAAAAACCAGAGTCTAACGATATGAATCAAGAATCCATATAATGCATAATATTATGAAAAGAACACTCTCAATTGTCTCCATAATGCTTTTGACTTTGTGCGGAATAGCCCAGGGCAACTTGGATGTGAGGCAAGACAGCCGCATCAACGACCTGATAGAAAAGCAAGGCAAGCTCTACGCCATCGACAGCACCATGAGCGGTTTTCGCGTACAGATATTCATGGAGGTAGGCAACGATGCCATTGAACACGCCGAAATAACAAAAAAAGAGTTTGAGCGGCAATTTAAGGGCATACCCGTCTATCTGTCATACGGGCAGCCGTACTACCGCCTCCGCGTCGGCGACTTCCGCAACCGTGTGGAAGCCGAAAAATGTCTTCGAGAAATAAAAGGCAGATACACCAATGCCTTTGTCACCGCCGACAACATCTACCCGCCCAAGACACAATCGGACGAACCGCTGAAGCCCTTCGTGATTGATGAAGATGCAGAAGAGACAGGTGAAAGTATGGGACGATGACTGAGTGCCACGGGACAATGAAACTCGAGGAACGTTTGGACACTCTAGTTGCACGTCACAAAGTATAAATTCATAAAAAAAACTATTCCCCATATATCGCCCCGTAGGTGGTCTTTAAAATCCACAAGACTCACCTACCCTATGACAAGATACGCCCTCAGGAGGGGGATTTGGAGTCTACAACATGCACATCCATCTGCGGGAATGGTATGTTAAGGCCTTCTTTCGGGAAACTCTTATACACTTTCTCGTTCATACTGAAAAAGACACCCCAATAGTCCTCCGACTTGGACCATGCACGCACAACAATATCAACAGAACTGGAGTTTAGTTTCGTTAATTCCACGAACACCGCTGGTTCCTTCATTATACGTTCATCCTCGTCACACAGTCTTATAATCAAGGCCTTAGCTTTGTCATAGTCATCGCCATACGCTATCGAGAAAGTCCAGTCGACACGGCGTGTGCCCTGCTTCGAGTAGTTGGTGAGTATGCCCGTGGCAAGGCCTCCATTTGGAAGATAAACAGTTTTATTGTCGGTGGTTAGTACAATAGTGTTGAAAATCTGTATTTCCTTTACCGTGCCCATCTGTCCTTGAGCTTCGATGAAGTCGCCGACACGATAAGGCTTGAACAACATTATTATCACGCCACCGGCAAAGTTCTGCAGGGTCCCACTCAAAGCCATGCCTATGGCCAATCCTGCCGACGCAAGCAATGCCACAAGCGAAGAGGTGTCTATACCCAGTATGCTTACAATGGCTATGACAAGCACAAAATTGAGCAATATGGATGCCAGGTTGTTGAGGAACAATGCAAGTGTGACATCCACCTTGTGGCGTTCCAAAGCCCCCTTTATGAGCTTCTTGAGCAGCCTGATAACCCAGATGCCTATGATGAACACCACTATCGCCACAACCAGCTTTATGCCAAAAGGCACGACATACTCGTGCACCACGTCGCCCAGCCATGACGTCAGCGACTTCTCCCTGATGGTGTCGATGACTTCCTTGGCCTGCATCGCGACAGTATCCCCCTCGAAGGTTTTTTCAAGAGTGCTGTCGATAACTTCTTTTATTGAATCGTTTCCCATAACGTGCCATTTTTTGAGATTGCAAATTTAAGAAATTTAGCGGCAGACATTGACAAAAATTGTAATTTTGCACAACAAAATATTCTATATGAAGATAAAGGACTTATGGCATCGTTACTACCAAGACGGACGTTACACGACCTTGATGGACGTCGGTCTGTTCCTTGTGCTTATCTTCAGTTTCCACTTCATCTTTCTGCTATGGCAGCATTTCGGCTACTACCCCATCGGCAACCTTATCGACAAGCTGCTGAACTGGTCATCTGCACTGCTGTACCGTCAAGCCGATTGGTGCCTTGGCAGTGTTTTAGGGATGCACTACACCCTTGACCCTGCAAACCAAGCCTTCCTTGCCTACGACAAGTCAGGCAGCGTTATCGCAATGGGCATTGCACCGATATGCTCCAGTCTGAAACAATGGTGCCACTGGCTTTTTCTGATGCTGCTTTTTCCTGGTCCATGGGAACACAAGGCCTGGTATATCCCTGCCGGTTTGGTGTTGGTTGAGCTTACCAACGTGGTGAGAGTGTGCGGAATATTCATCTGCATGATACACTTTCCTGGAAGCTTCCATCTTGCCCATGACTACATCTTCAAGTTTTTCTTCTACTTCGTAATATTCCTTATGTGGGTGCTTTGGGTTGAGAAGTTCGTGCATAGGAAAAACACTACGCCAGAACGACAAGAATGCCCCTGAACCCGTCATTGCGAGTGAGGAACGACCACAGATGACACGGATACAACGGATTTCTTTTCTTCTTTCAACATCTAAAGGCGCGAAAGAAACAAAAAAATCCTTGCGTCGCTTCGCGCCTTGCGTGTCCCGTCCCCCTCTCAGAGGGGGCTAGGGGGAGTTTTGAAGATTAAATTGCTGTGTGACTCGTCCTGTATTTTGTTTACGGTTTACCTTCTAAGTCTGTAAACCTATTTCAGGACAAGTCAAATTTTACATTTAACTCCCCCGCCCTGCGGGCACCCCCTCTGAGAGGGGGACATTTCTGCAGGTGCCCTACGGGCAAAGATTTTGCTCGATTTTATTGCACATCCGTGCAATGAGCTAAAGGTTGCTTCTATTTGCTAGATGTCTTCACGAAGTGGACTTCCCTTGCGTCGCTTTGCGCATTCTTAATTCCTCATTCCGACTTCTTCATTCTTGAAAGATGTCTCGCGCCAGCGACTTCCCTCGGTGCACCCTTGGCGGGGGTCCCGTATCAAGTACGGGACGACACGTTAAGTGGCGGCACCGCCTTCCACGCTCACGTGCGCCAGCGCCATTCCCGCACTAAGCACAAAAAAAATCGGCCCGTCGTGATGACGAGCCGATTCGTTCTTAAGTTACCCCGAAGGGCTTTTCATTTACTTGGCAACAGTAACGCGTTTCACGGTTGTGCCGTTGTTGGTGACTATGTTGAACATATAGACACCAGCGCCGAAGTTGCTCATGTTGACAACCACGTGGTCGTCTGTTGCGTTGACCTCGTAAACAACTTGACCGAGAGCGTTGAACACAACGATGTTGTTCAGGCCTTCAGCCTCGATGTTCACGTTAGCCTTTGTCGGGTTAGGATAGACATTGATGAGGCTGCTGAAGTCCTCGATGCCGTCTATTGTAACCATGACGAAGTCATCTTCGCCATTGACTGCCAAAGCAGGATCTGACTCGCAGGCCACTTCGCCGTCATAGTCGTAGAGGACTGATGTCACCTGATAGTAGTAGGTGCCGTCGCTGAGACCAGTGTCAGTGTAGTTCATCTCTTCCACGCCTTCAGCGATGAGCTCGTAGTTCTCGCCGTCGGTCGAGCGGTAGATGTTGAACAGAGGTGCACTTGCGCCAGCGCCGACTGTAACGTCGTCAATCCAAACTTCGTACATGTCGTAATCCTCGTGGTGGAAGGCAATCCAAACCTCTTGACCAGCGAAGGCGCTGAGGTCGATTGTAGCCTCTTGCCAGTTGTCGTAACGTGTTCCGTTGACTTTTCTCACTATGGCGTTGCCACCGTTGGCTTTCTTACCGTCGGTGCTCCAAACCTCTGTGAAGTCAGCAGCGGTGTTGTTGCTGCCAGTCGAGACCTCAACAGCGAAGAAGTCAGCATAGCTTTCGTTAGCGAAGTCATAGAAGAATGTCATTGTAGTACCGTTTTCAATACTGTATTTTACAGGTGAAACGAGGTAGTTGTCAGCCTGGTAAGCACTAACATTGTCAACGAATGAGTATGACATTGCGAAGCCTGTGCCGGAGTGGGCGTGTGTTGTGTAGTCGTAGCCACCGAGATTGTTGTCGCTGTGGATCCATGTCGTCTCAGCGTCAGCACCCTCGAATGTTGTCCAGCCGTTGAGGCCGCCTTCGAAGTCGTATTCGTACGATTCACCGGTAGGCATCTCCCATGTCAGGATTGCAGAACCGCCGTCGACAGTAGCGTCGAGGTTGATAGCAGCAATGCACTCGTAGGTGGGTTCGATAAGCTCAACCATAACGTAGTCGTTTTCTTCGTTGACATCCAGAGCAGGATCTGACTCGCAGTCGGTACCGTCGCTCAAAACACTGCTAGCTGTGACTTGATAGTAGTAGGTACCGTAGTCGAGGTCCTCATCGGTGTAGGTCATCTCGTTCACGTTTTCAGCGATGATTTCGTAGGTCTCGCCGTCGGTTGAACGATAAACGGTGAATGTGGTGTTGTCCTCGACAGGTTCGCCGCTGAACATGATGTCGTCCACATTGAGGCGGAACCAGTCGGTACAGTCGAAGTGGCGGATGGCCACATAGATGCTCTGTCCCATATAGTCGCTCAGGTCAACGGTGTATTCATACCATGCACCTATGGCGCGGTTGCCGCTGCGAGACTCCATGCTGCTGACTGCGGCAACGGCGTTCTTCTTGGCCATCGACTTGGCTGTCATTGTCCATTCCTGGATTGTGGTGAATGCCGAAGCGTCGGTGTTGCCTGTTGTCGAGACGGCAACTCCGAAGTGCTCTTGCGGCCATGATGCGTCTTGTGCACATGCCCAGAAGCTGAACATGTAGTTCTCCTCGCTGATAGTCACCTGAGGTGAAACGAGGTAGTTGTCAGGTGTGAGTGCAGAGCCAGCATACGAAGCTGATGTCACGAAGCCCTCGCTGTCGTTGTGGCCGAGTGAAGTCAAAGCTGTAGGTCTGACGTACCAGTCGTTGCCGTCGCCGTCGGCGTCGATTGTTGTCCATTCTGTTATCTGCTGGGCAGTGAAATCGGCCTCGAAGTCATAGATTATTGAGCCTTCGGCGGGTTCAACGTCATATTCCCATGTCAGTGTCACGTCGTTCTCAACGAGTGTAGCTGCGAGGTCGTAAGGAGCTTGGCATGTCTCAGGTTCTATTTCAGAGATTTCAACCACTACGAAGTCGTCAGTGCCGTTGGTGGCAAGAGCGGGTTCTGACTCACAAGTGGTCTGGTCGGGCAATGTGTTGTTGGCAGTCACCTGATAATAATAAGTGCCATAGTCGAGATTCTCATCTGTGTAGGTCATCTCTGTCACGCCTTGGGCGATGATTTCATACTCTTCGCCGTCGGTCGAGCGGTAGATGGTGTAGCCATTGACAATGAGGTCGGCATCCATGTTCCAAGTAAGGATGACACTATTGCTGTCTATTTCAGCAGCAAGTTCAACAGGAGCTACGCATTCATAAACGATTTGCTCGACGCATTGTTTCTCGGCAAGTGCGTAGTAAACACCATCGCTCATTTCGCCGTTCTGGATGATACGGATGCAGTATTCGGCATTTTCGCTGCCTTCGTTATCGGTGTAGCTTGTCTCGCCGTTGCGCAGCTTGGCAATGATTTCGTTGTCGCGATAGACAACAGCACCAATTTCTGATTTGGCAACCATGACATCATTGATTGCGAGGTTGTCGACAAACATGTAGTACATGTCTTCGCTTATGTTGTGGATAGCGACATATACCTCTTGTCCGGCATATTCACCTAATGGATAAGAATAGGAGGCATAGTCGGTCGAAGAAATGGTCTCTGTAGCTATTACGGTTAATTCGTCAATCGTTCCTGTTGCTGGACCGACAACCACTTCAAATGTCTCTGGGTAGGAGCTGTTATAGCAAGTGGCATCGAAACTGAACACACTACTTGCGGAAGGTGTCACCGCAGGCATAAGCAGGTAGTCGTCGTTAGCATCAGCATAAGCGATATAAGCGCAGACACCTCCGTCAACGCCCATGCCGTTTGTGAGACCCCATGTGGTTTGGTCGCTGTTGTTGTCCAAGATACTCAGACCTTCGTAATTTTCATCATCGAATGGATAATTGATGTTGATCATTTCCGGCTCCAGTTCAGGCATGCTCCATGAGAGGTTGGCTTCGGTGCCGTTGAATGTCACGTCAAGACCTTCGGGAGATCCCGGGAAGTGATCGCCGCTTTGGTAGGTCCAAGCCTTGGTCACGGCGAGTTTGTTGCCAGACGCGTAAACGGCCTCCAAAGAAGTGGTATGCTCGCTTCCATCGCTGAATTCTTCAGCAGCTTGCATATAGTATTCAGTCTCAGTGACGCCTTCGGCAACGAGTTGGCCATCAAGGTAGACGTTGTAACCTACAAACATATCGGCTGTTGCCAACTCAACGTCGTCGACGTCGAGCATGAACTGGTCGGTGCAGTCGAAGTGACGGATGGCCACATAGACGTCTTGTCCGACGTATTGGCTGAGGTCAACCAAGTATTGGTACCAAGTGCCTTGATCCTTGCTTTCGCCACGGGGAGCACCTTTCTTTGCTGTGACATTGCCCTTGGCTGTCATGTCCCATTCTTGGAGCATGGTGAAAGCACCAGCATCGGTATTGCTTGTCGTTGACACTGCCACGCCGAAGTGTTCAGCACAGTATCCAGCATCTTGTCCACAAGCCCAGAACGAGAAGACGTTGTTGTTCTCGTCAATGCTCAAGAGAGGTGAAACGAGGTAGTTGTCAGGGGTCAGAGCAGACGAGCTTACATTAGTGTATGAGCCCGAAACCACAAGGTCGGCCGATGAGTCATGTCCGTTGCCGGCAAGTGATGCGCCTGTAGCAAGATAAACTCCGCCTACGGCAGAGCCGAGCACCCAGTTGTAGCCGTCGCCATCGGCGTCGATTGTCGTCCATTCGCCAAAGCTGCTGTCGTCGAAGTTCCAGACGATGTTGCGGTTGCCTTTGACGCCCCAAGCATTACGTTTGCCAAATTCGTAAACAGGGTTTAATTTGATCATACGGTTAGCCTTGAGAACGTTTTGCTTCATGTTGCTAGCAATAGTCTTGCCAGTGAGGTTCTTGAATCCCTTCTTGGCATCGGCTTTCTTGGCACTGACAAGATCGATATCGTCAACTTGGAAATAAAACTTGTCGACACTGTTGCAGCGTATTGCTACATAAATGTCTTGACCAGCGTAGTCGCTGAGGTCAGCAGTGTAATTCTGATATCCATTTGAGTAGTAAGGCGCATCCGTATAGCTTGCAATTGTAGTGAAAGACGATGGTTCGGCATCTGTTGTCGAGACACGTACATCGAATGACTCAAGATAAGTGGAGCTATAAGAAGCTGCATAGAAACTGAGGACATCACCGCTTTCTGGTGTGACAGGGATAATCAAATAGTCGTCGCAGCCGCTGGAGTTATATTTAACGCGAGCGCAATAGCTGCCGCCATGAGCGTAGCCATTGTATGCTGTCCAAGTATTTCCGTCGGCATCGTTGTCGATAGCGATAAGACCACCCAGTGTGCCGTCCTCAAAGTCAATCGGGAAGGTGGCAGCTACGAAAGGAGTTTCTTGGTAATCGATGATTTCGATATCGTCAACATAGAAGCAGTCGTCGTTGCTAGCACCTGAGCTGTCCTTGGTGTAGTACCAGCGGAGAGTGTGAGTGCCGGCTGTGAGTGTGGCTGTGATGTTGGTCCAGTTGCCGTTGCCCGACTCACCGCCTAATTTGTTGGTGCCGTCGATCGAGAAGTAGCACTTGTCCCAGCCGCTCTCCGAGGAGACTTTGTACCAGAACGAGAGGTTCTTAACCTCTTCCACTTCCACTTCGAGTATCATCTCTGATGTTGAGCTGTTCACGCCGTCGTTGCCGCTCTTCATGCAGTAGGTGCCACCATCGGTGTGATTGTCAGCATTGGTGACAGTCCAAGGATAGGTGGCATCCATGGTGAACGAGGCTTGGCTGAGGTCGCCGGTCTCGAAGTCGATGATGTCGGCCATTGGTTGCGGGTCGTCGCCTGGGTCAGTCAGCTCATAGTCTATAGTGTAGATGTAATAAACGTCAGAGTCGCTATCATATCCGCAATACTCTTCATCAGCTATTCCATCTTGTCCATTGACGGAGTAGGTTATGCTGCCAGCTGACTCGCAGTCGCCAGTGGGCTCGAATTCTACATATAAATAATAGGTATCCTCGCCGAAAGTGTCACCTTCCTCTAACGGGTCATCGCTTGTGTAGTTGTACCAGGCTGCGCTTGATACCACCAAGTTTTCTGAAGTGCTGTAAAGACCATCGTAGCTTACAGTGGCTCCGAATGCAGGTGCTGTAAAGCCTGAAACATCAACAAGGTCGATGACGCATTCATCGGTGATTTCGGTAATGTCGAAGTCAATCGTTGTTATCACGATAGCGTCTTCCGCCACAGAGGTGTTAGTTTCATCAATGTATGATGTGTTGCCATTGATGTTGACGGTGCAGTTTGGTGAGAATGTGCATCCTTCGTTAGGTGTCACGGTGACTATCATGTAGTATGAGAGTCCCGTTTCGAAGTATTCGTCAGCACTCATCGGGTCCATTGAAGTGGACTCGTACCAGTCGACACTGCTTATTGTGTAGTTGTCGCCAGCCGTGGTGAAGTCACTTTGTGGAGCGCTGCCCATAGCCGGTTCAACAAAACCAGTGATGTCGATAGCGTCGATCTCGCACTCGTCCTGTCCAGGATAGGAAGCCGGGGCGCCTTGCCACATAGCCCATCCTGAAGCCGAGATGTAGAAGTACTCGTCAGGGATGTCTTCCGGATCCGGCAGGTCGGGGTTGCCACCACCAGTGGTGTAGGTGAAGGTGGTCTTGGGGATGAAGTTCCTCTGGGTGGCAGGGATAGTGCCAGTGGCACTGCCATTTGAGCCTGCTATAGAGGCTCCTTCAACTTGTGTGCCAGTGAAGTAGATGAACTTGTAGCCCAAATCGTTTGTGTTCTCGATGCCTATCAGCAGGTTGCCGCCATTGTAGGAGTAAGGCGTGCTGAAGTTGATGGTGAGAGAACCTTTGTCGTCTTTTGCGCCTGACACTACGTCAAGAGTGCCGTTGTAAACGATTGTACCGTTTTCCTTTGGCTCGTAGGCCGAGATGGAAGTGTAGTCAACCTCCATCAGATAGACGTCAACGGTACTTGCTGTAGTGTAAGGGATGTTCGCGTCTGAAGTGCTGCTGTTCACGTAGAACTTCATGCTGCTAATCGTCCCTCCACTCATTTCACTGAGGTCGGCAGCGGGAATGACGACTTGGCTTTTTGCGAAGTCGTCGAAGTAGCTGATGTATGCCGGGATGTTACTGCTGCTAGCCGTCCCATCATACACGGTCAACTCCTGCTGCGCACGCATCGTCCCGCCAATCAGCAGGAAAAGCGCCATGAAAGGTAGAAATAAACGTTTCATGTTTTAAAGAGTTTGGTTAATAATTACTTTAATTTACTTTTAATTTATTTTCGTTTTAAACGTTAAATCCGTACATTTTAACATCAAATGTAAATGCAAATATACGTTTTTTTTTTACATAGGAAGAAAAAAAGAAAAAAGATTGTATCTTTGCAGAATAAAACGTGATAAATGAAAGAGATATGACAGCCTTGGAATTGAATGCGGAATTGTATCGTGCCATCGGTGACATTGCCGAGGACGAGACGTTGTTGACAAAAGTCCTTAAATATGTCAAAGACCTTGCCAGCATAAAAAACTCGAAGGCCGAGGCACCAGCCCCCGACACCGACAAGAGGCTTGACGCAGCCCTTAAAAAATTCCACTCCGACTGGGGCGGTAACGGCGATGCCATGGAAATAGCAGAGGAACTGAGACACAATGTGGTGAATAACAGAACAGTAGAGACATGGTAACAGATAAAGAAAACACCTATTTGCTCGACACGTGCGTTTGCATTGCCTTGATCAAGGGGAATCAATCAGTGGTGGATAACATCAGGAGTGTTGGATATAATAACTGCAAGATTTCTGAAATCACAGTAGCGGAGTTGATTTTCGGCGCATTTAAATCAGGACGCAAGAAACACTTCGATGATGTTTCAGAGATAAGAAGTCTCTTCAAACAACTTACGATAACAGATTGTTTGGAAGAATATGGTGACATACGCTGGAAGCTGGAGAAATCAGGTAACAAGATTGACCATTTCGACCTGCTGATTGGTGCAACCGCCTTACACGAGAATATGACCCTCGTTACTGGAAATGTGGCTCACTTTGAACGCATCCCCGGACTGCGCATCGAGAACTGGATAAAGTAATCAATCGGTTTAAAAACACAAAAAAGGCTCCCGAAAATCGGGAGCCTTTTTATTAAACTGGAAATCAGCTTTTTCGCGTTTTAGTATTCGTCCTCGTTGAAGAAGAAATCCTCTTTGGTGGGGTAGTCGGGCCAGAGGTCCTCTATCCTCTCGTAGATGTCGTCCTCGTCTTCAATCTCCTCGAGATTTTCAATAACTTCCTGCGGGCATCCTGAACGATTTGTCCACCCATCGAATATGCGGTCCTAATAGTGTCTTTGCTGAAAGAATAGTAGTTATTTGAGATATTCTTCTTTTTCGGCACGGTCGTCGGCATCCCAATTGCTCTTATAGCGCGTTCTAGCCGCTCCATTTGTGGCATCCCAGGCGTTCGGGGACATTCCCATGAAATAGGGGGCCAGTATGTTTCCAAACAAGACAGCGCGAATACGCATCACCTCGCTGGGAGCTCCAAAACCGGTTTGAATCCTGTCAACTTTCGCTTCATATACTGTTTCATTGGTCTGCAAATCACGAACTGTTATTGTGCCGTCGATAGTGGCACCCTCGCCTTGTATTGCCACACCAACCATAGGCCATCCATAGTCAAAGCGCTCAACACTTATTTCCAAAGCATACCTCGCCTCAGCTTTGTCGGCGGTCATGTGCAAAGGCACACCGCGTTTATCACAAGCCTTGTTCCACACTTTTATTATCCAGGGATAGATGTCATTGTAATCTTCTTCCCATTCCTGCGCAGGTTTTTGTGCCAGATATAACCCTTTTTCCTCTTTTACCTCCGACGCATCAACATCAAAGTCAACCAGTTGTGCTTTGGTGAAGTCAAGATTAAGCCATATCTTGGCGTTTGCCTGCATAAAAGAGTAGTCTCCTTTTGTTACAATCAGCTTGTTGTAAAATGCGGGTCGGGCACTAGCTGTGGCGGCAAACAACAAGACCGCCGCAATAAAGAACATTTTTTTCATGATGATAGGTGTTTAGTTAATAAATAGCTTTTGACGTTACAAATATAGCATGTATATTTTAATTCGACAAGCAAAAACAAAAAAAAGGCTATTAGGTGTCTAATAGCCTTTTTAAATTCATTGATTATATTAGTTAATCAATACTCATCTTCGTTGAAGAAGAAATCCTCCTTGGTGGGATAGTCTGGCCAAAGGTCCTCTATCCTCTCGTAAATGTCGTCCTCATCTTCAATCTCCTCGAGATTTTCAATAACTTCCTGCGGGCATCCTGAACGTTTTGCCCACTCAAGCAGCTCATCACGTGTTGCAGGCCACGGAGCGTCTTCCAGTTTTGAAGCTAATTCTAGTGTCCAATACATTTCTACAGGTTTTTAATTTTGGGGTGCAAAAGTAATACAACTATTTTAATTGTCAAGTGTTTTTGCGGAAAAAATTTATACCTATATATTTTTATTTTTAACTTATTGATTTACAAATGCTTATTTCATAAAAGTAATTGGATTTATCGTAACAGTTGGTATTGGCAGCTGTCTGTCAGGAACGACAGCAGACCATATTCTTGTGAGTATAGTGAGGTGATGTTATCCGGTTGAAGGTTGGTATAAGCGCAGTTGTATTCGATACCATTTATGGTGACACTACCTGGTTGTGTACTTTCAAGGTCAAAGTAAAATAGTTCTGTCTTAACCAGTTTTGATGTTTTGAGCGATATTGACAGTTTCTTGTCGGGCATGGCTGTGAGTCTCATCTCCGCCTGATTGAATTCGCCATATAGGGTCACGACACGGGTGTAACATCCTTCGCCTGCATAATAGAAAGAATGATTTCCGTGCGGCTCATATTGTTTGCAAATGTCATCATCGACAACTTTAAACGTTAGTGTGTCATTCTCGTTGTCAATGAATTTTATCATATCATCGGTTTTATAAGGAATGACGGTAGCATCTTCGTCCGACAGTTTGCGCAAAATGGTAGGCTCCTCAACACATGAGCTCAGCAGAGCCGTGAGAAACAATAATGTAAGGATTTGTTTATTCATTTTTTATATGTTTTGTGTATTCCGTATCTGAAACCTATGCTGAAAAGACCTTCCATACCGTAGCCTACCTGCAAAAATCCGGCGTATTGTTTTGTTCCGATTTCGATACCGACGGGAACAGCGGAAAACATCACGACTGAGAAATCGGTCTCTCCTTCGGTGATTTCATACGTGTCGGGTTGAAAGTTCTCTATCTTGGTGGCGGGATAGAAAAAGCCCATACCCACTTTAGAGTACATTGTCACGAGTTTGGTCCTTACCCAATTTATCTTAAGGTGGAAAACGCCTGAGAAAACATTTTCTCTGACCCGGCTGATTGTTTGTTTGTCAGTGTTCTCAATGCTGTAATAATTAGGGTCGTAGGCAAAGGTGGCTCCGATGCCTATCACTTTGTTGAACTTGTAGGTGTATGCCACATAGAACGAACCTATATAGTCGCCTTTAGAAAAGTTGTAGTTTTTATAGTGCGGAAAGCTGTGTGACGTTGACGGGAAAACGCCGTGTCCGATTGAGATCTCGTGACGCGTGAAGATATCGTTCTCCTCTTGACATATTGCTGATGAAACAATGCCAAGACAGAGGACCAGTATTATCAATTTCAGTTTTTTCATTTTTTTTGCAGATGTATAACGATGTATTTTTTTTTGCAGTAGTAGAAAAAATGATGTATAGCTATTACTGATGGATATTGCCATAGTCAGCTCACTGGTTTCCAGGCAATCTCACTGTCGTTATTCTGGTTCTGATAATAGCGTGCCATGACAAAGAAGAGGTCGGACAGACGGTTTAAGTATTTGATACATAGTGCGTCGGTGCCGAACTCGTCATGCAGTCTCCATGCCATTCGCTCGGCGCGGCGGCACACCGTGCGACACACGTGGGCATGCGATGCTCGCAAATCTCCGCCAGGCAGCACAAAAGCCCTGAGCGGTGGCAGCTCCTCGTTTAGCTCATCGATAAGGTGCTCTATCTTTTCTATGTCACAAGGCTCTATTTTGGGCATTTGCTTGGCTATCTCCGACTCGTTGTCAAGGGCGAAAACCGACTCCACTGTTAGCAGTTTGTTTTGCAGCTCGACAAAGAAATCGGCAAAACGTTTCTCTTGGTCTATATCACTTAAAACGCCGACATAAGCGCTGAGCTCGTCAACGGTGCCGTATGTGTCAACGCGAAGGTCATATTTTGCCACGCGGCGGCCACCTATCAATGAGGTTTTACCCTCGTCGCCTGTGCGGGTGTATGTTATGTTTTTCTTTCCCATGATAAATATTACTGTTTTATAGCTGTCTGTTATTCGGTTAATTATAGACTTAAACGGACTTTCAATATTTTATGACAAACTCCTGCTTCTCGAAGCCTTGTTTGAAAAACAAAAGACCTATATGATACAGGTCCATGCTGAAGGACACCAACTGACTGTTTTTCATACACTCCCAACCTTCCTCGTCCTCATTGTCGGCGTGAATGTTGTCTATCATGACGACGTCGTCGGGAAGCAAATTGTTGAAAAAATTCGACTTACAGACCGACGAGGCAAGAAAAATAAGTACTGGTTCACGTTCTTCGTCGGTGAGCAGTCGGTCGATGTCGTCGGTTTTTATTAGTTTAAGGTTGTTCATCCCCATCGCTTCCAACTCATCGTATGCCTCGTTCCATGCAGTGGTATGGATGCGAGCCTGCGGGCAGCTGAGTGCAAGAGCCGCTATATTCATGGCATTCATCGGGCCTACAACAATAATGTTTTCGGGGTCGAAATAGGCCGCCGTCTTGTATATCAGCCGCGCTTTGTGACGCTTGTGACGCGTGCAAAAACGATGTCGATCGATTACGCGGTAGATGGAATAAAGCTTTTCAAAGTCATCGTTATGCGCCCGCTTAAGACCCCTGGTGACAAAGTCGAACACAAAGGGCGAGTGTATTCGGAACGAGCCTTTCCGTCGTCGTCGATATTTAAGGTAACTTTTGAGCATCTTATTCGTATTGTGTTTTTTGTAGGAAGAAGACAAAACGGTCGGCCTTGCGCATCATGCGGTTTTTCAGGATTTGACGGCCGAAAACGATAAATTTGTTGTCATACCAGAGCCGTATGTTGGAGTTGTATTCGCTTTCCAGCATATCGTTCTGTCGCATCAGCGGCAGCGTGGCAGACTCGTTGTCAAGGAGTTTCCTGCCCCCCATATCCATCACACTATAAGTAAGCGTATTATGGTCTGATGAAATGAGTATCACCTCGCCGTTGCATATTGCCTCTGAGGTATGTCGATAAAGAGCCTCGTCGATAGGGTTGTCGAAGTTGGTGTAGTTGTGCCATAGAAGCAGACCTTCGTCGTTGAAGGCAAAAAGAATCTGTGAGTAGAAGTCATACCCGTCGAAGACGGTGTAAGTTGTCGGGATTGAGCCGTAATAGCCGAACTCCATCCTTGTCTCGGTGTGATAAATGGGAATGAATGCCTCGAGGGCCATGATGCTTGTGTCGTTATGCGCCAAAAGACTCGGCTTTAGGAACTGAAACGCTATCTCGACACGGTTGTTGACAGTGTCGTTCCGCTGAACCTGACGCTGTTTCACCCTTAGTCGCGAGCCTGGTGTCAAAGCTTTGTCAATATCGGGTATATCTTTAAAGAGGTATATCTTTGACTTTGTTGCGCTGTTTGAGAAATTGATCCAGCCAATGCCCACCGACTCGTTGCCGAAGTTGTCGGCAAAGTTCTTTGCGCTTACCTTTCCTCCACCTATGCGTTCAACGGTGACAAACACTTCGAGACTTCCGTCAAGGCACATTCGACTGCGAGAACGACCTATAGTGGTAGTGTTTCCGTTAGGATAGCTAAAGCTTTTTGTCAAGGTTCCCTCAGAGGTGAAGACAAGAAAACCTGTCGCGACAGAATGCCGTTCCACAAACTCTTTCATAGTGACAACGAAACTGTTCGAATTCCTGTGAGCCTCTATGTCTTGAATTAGATAGTTGCTGTCTTTTGCGCTTACGTGAAGTTCTTTCCCTGCCTTGACGTCGTAAAAAGATATTACAGAACCTCCATTGTTTATATTGTATGCCAACAAAAGCGTATGCGATACGGCTGCGGCGGGAAGCAGGGTTATGTTGGCCGGCAATGCAGTGGAGAAACTGCTGAAAGAGCCTTTCTCCCGGTCGTATACAACCACGCTGACATGTGTTGAGTCGGAGCGTTTTGTCGTAGTGAAAAGCACAACGGCAAATTCATCGGATGTCGCGGACGAATGCAGCTGCAAAGCCGCATCAAGTTGAGTGCTGAACGAGTTTTGTTCGACCAGATTGGTGTCTAAAACGATGAAATCCCAGTTTTTCGCCCCCTTCACTGATGAGGCGCTCTCCGCTAATGCAATGGCTCCCTGCTCTGCCAAAGGCACAAAACTGCACTGCTGCGACTTCGTCGAAAGAGGCATCTCGAAACGCGCCACTTCGACATTCTGCGCTACAACGATGCAATAGAATGCTGACAGAAACAATATGAGAGCAGGCCTTTTCATTCCAAAATAAACAGAAAAAATGACTGCCAGAGCAGTCATTTTTTCTGTTGTAACATTTTATCAATATTTCATGAACTTCGAAACAGCGTTGTCCATCATGATGAAATAGACACCATTCTCAAGGTTCTGCACATTGATGATGTTTTCGCCCTTCACCACGTTTGCTTCCATGACCTTGCGGCCAGTGGCATCATAAACTACTGCTGTGGTGTTGGCCTCAGCAGTGATAGTCAGCTGTTGTGAAGCAGGATTAGGATAGATGCTGAAGGTCTTGGTTTCGTTTTCGACAACGCCTGTGAGGTCGGCAGCAATGACGCGCACATAGTCAATCTCCCATGTGGAGGACTGCTCGTCGGTGCTGGTGTAAACGAAAGCAATGTTGAAGTTGCCACCACCAGTGTATGATGTGATGTCGTAGCTTGTCTCAACCCATGAGAAACCGCCATTCGACCATTCAAAGAGGTCTGTTATGTCGGTCCATGTGGCTGCATCTGGACCTGCTGTTGCGCTGTAGTTGGTCGATATCATAAGTGCCAGAGGTTCGCCTTGGTAGTTCTTGGCAGTGCTGAACTGAAGCACAACCTTAGGTGTGTTGCCGTTGATGGCGGGGCTGATGAGCCAGTCTTCATTCTCATGTGAGCTGCCTTCTTCGTATCCTGACATTTGAGCATATTCATTTTCGTTGTGGCTGCCATGAGCCCAAACCTGCGAGCCACTTACATTGTAGGCTGTAAACACGCCAAGTTCTTCATCGAAAGGCTCATTGAGCAGAATCGACACGTTGGTGATGGAAGTTGTCACAGTAGGAACAGTGCCATCGGTCTTGTAGTCGATTATGTTTCCCGAGTTGGTGTAAGGATAGATGTTGAATGTGTAGTTTACATTGATAGCCGCATCGTAAATAGTGTATTCCTGTACGCCTGCAGGCACATTGGCAATAATGGTCTGGTCGTCAATGAAATTGGCTTCGGGAGTACCGTCAACAGGAGCTGTCACTGTACCATTGGCAACACCTTTTATGAGGTATGATGTTGGCAACTGGCCGCCAGTGGCGTCATTCCAATTCAGGACGATGTCAGTCGTTTGGGTTGTAGCAGTGAAGTTTGTTGCATGGTTGGTGGGTTCGGGCAGAACATCAACATCGCTTGTCTCTTTGTAGAGGCTCACATTGGTGTTGATGTTGGAAGTGCCACTATAGCATGAGAAGATGGGGGTGCCGTTGTTGGGGTTGAAACGCATGGTGTTGCGTGTATTGGTGCCTTGAGCCACAATCGAATCGAGGCCGTTGGCAAGGAATGTGATGCTCCATTTGCCGTTGTCGTCAAGAGTTTCTTGTGTGCCCAGCTTGTTTTTGTCGCTTGCTGCTGCATACAGATAGCCACCATTGACGGCATCGTAGAATGTCCAAGCGTTGGCAGAACCGCCAAGCTCGAATTGGAATGCCTTGCTGTCGGAGGCATCCATGGCAATCTCAACAGTCACTCTGCCATCGTTTTCAACAACGGCAACAGCAGGACGGTTGGCTGCGTTGGTAGTGGTGTTCTGTCGGCCCATGGCATAGTAACTGCCATCCATCTCGCTTACGATAATGTAATTCTTTCCGACTTCAAGCTCCGAAGCCGAAGTGACCAGTTCAAAGGTCGTTTGTGCGAAACTTGTAGCTGCACCTAACAGCAGCATAACAAGCATAAGAGATAAATTTTTCCTCATATTTTATGTTTTTAGTTTATAATTTCAATTTCCCGAGTTGGTTTTATTGTCGCATCGACATCACCAAGTATATTTCAAATCTCGTTTGCGACCTGTTTCACTTCTTTTATATCAGGTATGGCTTTCTTGATAACACTCTCTATGCCGTTTTTAAGCGTCATGGTGCTGTAAGGGCAACTACCGCATGCGCCTGTCAGTTCAACGAGCACCACTCCGTCGTCGGTGAGGTCGACAAGATTCACGTCACCGCCGTCCTGCTGCAGATAAGGGCGCACCTGCTCAATTATGTTTTGCAGTTTGCGTAATATACTCTCTTTATTCTCCATAGCGACAAGTCTTTAAAGGTTAGAAATCAACTTTTGTGCAATCTTGTCGAAGGCGGCCGTAACAGGCGAGTCACTGTTCAAGGCAATGGGCGTTCCCATGTCGCCGCTCTCAGCCACAGCCTCCACAATAGGAATCTGTCCAAGGAGAGGGACGTTCAGTTTCTCGGCGAAACTGGCGCCTTTGTCTTTGCCAAAGATAAAATATTTCTTTTCCGGAGCATCGTCAGGCACAAAATAAGCCATGTTTTCGACTATACCAAGGATAGGTATCTGGAGAGCTTCTTCACGGAACATCATGGCGGCGCGAAGCACATCGGCGAAAGCCACCTGCTGTGGTGTTGTCACTATCACGGCACCGCTCAGTTTGAACGACTGTGCAAGTGTGAGCTGAATGTCGCCCGTTCCGGGAGGCATATCAACAACAAGAAAGTCGAGCTCGCCCCACAAGGCATCGTTCATAAGTTGGTTCAAGGCACTCGATGCCATAGGTCCACGCCAGATCAGCGGACGGTCGGCATCAACAAAATGACCTATCGAGAGCAGCTTGATACCATATTTCTCAATCGGCAGCATTACAGTCTTGCCATCACGCTCGAAGGCACCTGGTTGCTCACCCTGCGTCCCGAACATCATTGGCACCGAAGGACCGTATATGTCGGCATCGATAAGTCCCACCCGCTGGTTGGCACGCGCCAACGAAACGGCGAGGTTGGCTGCAACAGTTGATTTGCCCACGCCGCCTTTGCCCGAAGCCACCGCGATGATGTGTTTCACCTTCGAAAGAGCAGTCTTTTCCTCCACGACTTTAATGTCGATATTTATGTCTTCTCCGAAAACACCGGTCAATGTGCGTTTTGCGGCGTTAACAAGTATGTCGTTTTTCGGGTCGTCCTTATGTTCGACAACCAAGTCAAAACGGATGTCATTTTCCTTTACATGCAGGTTGTCAACCATTTTTAAAGCAATGATATTGTCACCTTTAGGGAAATAAATTACATCCTTTAAAACCTCTATTACATTTTCTTTTACCAACATTTTCACGTTTTTTGGAACGACAAATTTACGAAAATAAATAGATATGTGATATAAAATGAATATTTTTTTGTCATCTCTCATTGAATTTATTTTTACCTTTGCGCCAAATAATTGAAATTCTAAAAATAATCATAATGAAAAGAGACGAAAAGATTTTCGACCTGATACGTCAGGAGAAAGAGCGCCAGATGCGCGGTATCGAGCTTATCGCTTCCGAGAACTTTGTCAGCGAGCAGGTTCTGGAGGCTATGGGTTCAGTTATGACCAACAAATATGCCGAAGGTTATCCTGGCAAACGCTACTATGGTGGCTGCCAGATTGTCGACCAGAGCGAACAACTCGCCATTGACCGTGCCTGCGAGCTTTTTGACGCCAACTTTGCCAACGTGCAGCCTCACTCAGGCGCACAAGCCAACATGGCCGTCATGCAGGCCATACTTCAGCCTGGCGACACATTCATGGGTCTTGACCTCTCGCACGGAGGCCACCTTTCACACGGCAGCCCGGTCAACGCATCGGGAATGCTCTACAAGCCAGTGGCATACCATGTAAGCAAAGAGACAGGCCGTGTCGACTACGACGAAATGGAGAAGATCGCCCTCGAGTGCAAACCCAAACTCATCGTGGCAGGTGCATCAGCCTATTCGCGCGACTGGGACTACGCACGTATGCGTGAAATTGCCGACCAAGTAGGTGCCATCCTCATGGCCGACATCAGCCACCCTGCAGGCCTCATTGCCCGCGGACTGCTCAGCGACCCGCTCGACTATTGCCACATCGTCACCACCACCACACACAAGACCCTTCGCGGTCCTCGCGGCGGTCTCATCATGATGAGTGAAGACTTCCCGGACCCCCAAGGCCGCACCACACCCAAAGGCGAGGTGAAGATGATGTCAGCCCTCATCAACAGCGCTGTGTTCCCTGGCATCCAAGGCGGACCTCTCGAGCACGTCATAGCATCCAAAGCAGTAGCCTTCGGTGAAGCTCTCAGCGACGAATACATGGAATACATACTCCAAGTGAAGAAGAACGCCTCTGTCATGGCTCAGGCTTTCATGGACAAAGGTTACGACGTCATCTCTGGCGGCACCGACAACCACTCGATGCTCATCGACCTGCGCAGCAAGTTCCCGGAAGTGACGGGTAAAATGGTTGAAAACACCCTCGTCCTCGCCGACATCACCGTCAACAAGAACATGGTGCCTTTCGACAGCCGCTCGCCTTTCCTCACCTCAGGTCTCCGCATAGGCACTCCCGCCATCACCACACGTGGCCTGAAGGAAGACAAGATGGGCCTCATCGTTGACCTCATCGACGACGTCATCTCGGCCATCGACCCAGTCGCAAAGACAGCTCCCGATGCCAAGATTGCCGCTGTACGTGAGAAAGTCAACAGCATCATGAAGGACTATCCGCTATTTGCTTGGTAATCGGCACTAACGATATTTTAACGTTAAAACGGAGGCTTCGGTCTCCGTTTTTTTATTTATTAGCATAACGTTTCATAACAAGGTACGCCTCGCTCACCCCCAGCTCACCAGCACGGCTCAAATCGGTGGCGGCAAGCTGTATTTCATCAATGAAAATAAGAGTCAAAGCACGGTTGTAATAAGCCTCGGCAAGGTCAGGATTGAGCCTTATAGCCTCGGAATAGTCATCGATGGCGCGGTTGTAGTCCTTGTTGCGCAAGTGCATATTACCAAGGTTGAACCAAAGGTAAGGGTTTTCGCGTTCACTCTCTATCGCTTCTCCCAGCATATTGATAATTTGAGTGACATCGACATTCCGCGGCGGCATCGTCTCCCCTATCACAAGCGGTGCTTCCGACTCACTCATCGCCTCATACAGCATGGCCGACAAGTTCAGCAGGCTATAACAATGGTATGTTTTGTCGGATATAGCGACATATTTCTTCTCGGCCTCTCCATATTGCGAGTCACGGTGCAACAGCATAGCCTCAAGCAGACAATGCAAGTCGCCGTCGGTTTTGACAAAGTCGCTTTTTGATATTCTGGCTGGCATTATGCTGTTGTCGCTATTTTGCAAGACGAGTTTAAAAGGGAGTTTCTCGTTCACCTTCACTAATTCGGCATCAATGTAAAAGCGTTTCTTTCCGTTGATAAAGACATATTCGTCATTCTGCATAGCCGTAAGTATGAAGTCGGGGAAAGGGACTATCTCAGTGCTGGCATATTGTGGCAGGTTGAGCATATTGGCATTGTTGACGAAGTCTGACTCAAAATTTATAAGTTTGCTAAGGTAAGTGGAGTCGGCATACTGCTGATATTTAGATTTGGCATTTGTCTTCTCGTCCCTGGTCATCAGGTAAAGAGCGTGCCTGCGGTCGATGCTGGCGGCCTTCTCGTTGCCGCGCTCATAGCGTACAGCAGCACGGTTAATCCATGCACCCACAAAGTCGGGCTTCAGCTGTATAACTTTGTTCAGGTCAGTCTCGGCATCAGCCCAGCGCTTCAATTCACAGTACACCATCGAGCGGTTGAAATAGCCATAAATGTTCTTCGGATTAATCTGAGTTACAAAATCGAACATCTGCAAGGCGTTCGGATAGTCTTTCCTGATGGCATATAGGATTCCTCTATTAAAATAGGTCAAGGCATTGCGTTTGTCCAACTCATTCACCTTCTCATAGTCGCTCATGGCAGAAACGGTGTCGCCAATGTGCAGATATGTGGTGGCACGGTTATAGTAATACAACGGATTTGTGTTGTCGAGCTTCAGGGCTTCATTCAAATCGTTGAGTGCCATATTATTGCTATCGGCACGGGCATTCACCATAGCTCTTTTAAAATATATATCAGGATTGAAAATGTCGAGTTGCAGAGCTTTGTCGATGTCTTTCAGTGCCTCCTGGTGTCTGTCAAGGTAACTTTTAGCGACACCACGGTTAATATAAGCCATCACAAGATTGGGTTTTATGCTGAGGGCCATGTCGTTATCGCTGATGGCATCCTCATAACGTGTCATCTGCAGATAGGTCACGGCACGAGCGGCGTATATCTCGGCATTGTACGGATCAATCTTTATGACTTGGGCAAAGTCATCAAGAGCCTCTTTCTGATTATTAAGTCTTTGATTACAAATACCTCTGTATTGAAGCGCATGGATATAAAGGGGGTGCAGGACAAGCGTTTTGTCGAAATCGCCGTGCGCACCGCCAAGGTCATCAAGGTTATATTTCGCCACACCGCGCAGAAAATAGGCCTCGTAGTTGTCGGGTTGGCTCTCTATAGCCCTATTCAGGAAAAGCATTGCATCGGTAAAACGACCTTCCGACAGTTCATGTCGCGCCCTGATAATGAGATGCTTATAGTTTACTTGTGCCTCGGCAAGGACGAACAAAAACAAAAGCGAAAAAATCAATATGTAGCGTAGGTTTCTCACGTCAAGCTATAAGTTCGTCGTTAAGTTTAGGGTTCTCAATATGGCGCTTCGAGTCACGCTGCGTCTTTTTTTCGATATTCTTCACAAGAGCCTCGGTGAGGTCAACACCAGTCTGGTTGGCGAGACAGAGCAGCACCCACAGCACGTCGGCCATCTCGTCGGCAAGGTCGTGTTTCTTGTCGCTCTCCTTGAACGACTGTTCGCCATAGGTGCGCACAATGACACGGGCCAGTTCACCCACTTCCTCGGTAAGTATAGCCATATTGGAGAGCTCGCTGAAATAGCGTACCCCGTATGTCTTAATCCATTGGTCAACAGCCTGTTGTGCTTCTTTGATAGTCATAACTTATGATTTTGAGGGATGTCAAAGATACGAAAAAATCACCGACTCACCTTTCCAAAAACAGAATCGAGCCCAAATCAACCAATTCTCCTTTATATAACTCACTGATTTCAAAACCGTGCCTGTCCAGAAACTCATCCAGTTCCTTTTTCTCTTTCAATATGTCGGTGTCACCGCAGACCACAAGATGGTTGCGCCACACACCGCAACAGCCCGGGAAAAAGCCATATTCGTGACCATCAAGTCTCACTTGACATGGGTCGACATAGAAAACCTCAAAACCATGACGGAGGAGTCCTTCTCTTATGCCCTGGTCAGAAGTTATAAAGGCCTTTTCGTTGAGTGCCAACAAGTTGCAGCGCGTATAACCCTGCTTCACATTAACTTTTTCCTTGTCATTAAAAATGTCAAGGATACGGTTGTCGGTGTATTTCAAATTGTGTATCAAGATATTGCGTGTTGCACAGGCGTTATAATGAACAGTGCCAGGATGGGCATTGCCAAGACGGGATTCCCCTTTTGTCATCTTAATTCCAGCCTTATGCAGTGCGGCAATGTATTCTGACTTTATGTCGGGTGCAAAAACGAGCTTGTCGGGTTCGTATTGGCAAAAAAATATGTCGGGATGTGTGCTGATGCTAGGATAGACAGTGCTGTTGGGCTCAAGCCAAACCACCTCACCAATCGCGGCAAGGCTTTGTTTCGCCTCGTAAGGCATTAGCGAAGAGGCTATTATAATGGGTTTTTCGGCATACGATTCCACTGATGAGGCAAACTCGAAACCGTCTAATTTGTCGTTTTCACAAAAAACAACCTCACCAAAACGCTGTTCCAACATAGTCTTGTTCTGCACGTGATAGCCTATAGCGTTAGTTCGTTGCTCTCTGTTTGTCTCAATCACTATCTTGCGTCCACAACCCTCGATCCCTCTCAACTTTCTACGCCAAATCTCGGAATAAACCATCTCGGCGAAGTTACGATGATAAGGTCCAGCCAGATAACCGCCGTTGTCGAGCTCATCGGATGAGTGCAGCCCGACTCGCAGAACGGTAACGTTGTTTTTCACAAAATATGAATAGACATCAGCAGCTTGAGCCACGGCCTCGTCTATTGTCAAAGGTCTGTAGCGGTGCTTGCGATAGTCTGTTGCCAAACCCGTATTATCCACCACGATACAAGGATATATGCGTGTTTCCTTTGCGCCAAGGGCGACGATGTCGCGAGCTGTCTGAATATCGAGTTCGGGCGACGATTCGGGCAAACCCAGCATCATCTGCAATCCAAGCGTTATGCCTGCACCATTGATGAGCTCCGATGCCTTTTTTATATCTTCAAAGGTGTGCCCGCGTCCACAGCGACGCAGCACGGCATCGTTTGTCGATTGGGCACCAAGTTCTATGTTGAGCATCCCAAACTCTTTCAGTACTTTAAGCCTTTCAGAGTTTATATAGTCGGGGCGGGTACTGCAACGAAGTCCTTGCACCTCCCCTCTTTTTATGAAAGGCTGAACCACTTGCATATACTCATCTTGCATCTCAACTGGCAAGCCGGTGAAATTTCCTCCGAAGAAAGCCACCTCAACATAGCGGTCTCTTTCCTTGAAGCTACGCAGATGCTCTTCTATACTTATTCCAACCTCATCGGGCGAAGGCACAGACAACTGTCCTGCAATGCTGTACTGGTTGCAGTAAACACACCGGAACGGGCATGCCGCCTCTGGCAGAAAAACGGGTATGTTATAATGTCGCGTCATAAAATATCGGCAAATATCGTAAACAATTCCGTTTTGGCACTAAAATTGTGGCAAAAAAAGTAATTATAAGACATAAAAATGATAATTTTGCACGATTTTAAAAGGTATCACACATGAGAAAGATATTCAACAGAATAGTCATCATCGCATTAATATCGATGACAGTGATTTCGGGAGCCACAAGCTGCAAGAGCAAGAAGGCTACCGCACGCTCGAAAGCTGCTGCTGAAGCACAGTACAAGAACAAGGTCAACGATGCAAAAAACACCCTCAACGCATTAATGAGTGAGGAATGCACATGGTCGCTGAAGGAGAAAGAGGACAAGCTTAACACCATAAAAAGCGATGCGCTGAAGGACGAGGAGTTAAGTCAACTCATCAAGAAAGCAGAGGGGTACATTGAACGCGAACGTGTTGCCGCCGGCCTTGAAGCCGAAAAACCGCATGTCGTTGTAGCTCCAAAGACAAACGACAACAACGTTTCCGTAAGGGCTGTCGACAAAAACGAAAACACACTGAACGTCCTCTTCGACAAGATAGCGAGCGGCAAAGACGTGAGCGCAAGTGTCACCGAGGCCAGTGCACTGTTTGAGTCGGGCAAGACTCCGGTACTGATAATCATCAGCAAAAACGGCAACGTGATCGACTACGACCGCCCCACCACAATCGAGAAATACCTCGATTATCTGATAGACCAGAAAGTTTCGCGCAACAAGGTATATAGCATAAAATACGGCGCTAACAACAAGATAAACGAACTTGAACTTATAAGGAAATAAAGTTATGAAGAAGATAATGACAATGCTTCTTGCCGTCATGATGTCGGCAGTGGCAGCCAAAGCACAGAGCGAAGGCGAAGAGATAACATTTGAGCGCAAGCAGGCCATCGACAGCCTTGCCCTCGAAAAAGTGCGCGACCTCGGCAAATATGTCAAGATAGTAGGCGACAAGAACACCCAGTGGAGCGATGCAAACCGCGTAATAGACCGCGCTGAAGAGCTTTTCATGACCGGTGCTGAGATTGGCGTGTCGTCGCTGCGCACAAACCAAGTGCGTTACTTCAAGGTACGTCAGTATTTTGAACGCCTCATGCGGCTCAACTACGACCGAGTGGAGATAGAGTGGTACAATATAGAGTACGTCAGCGACATGCAGGCCCAGCCCGATGGGACATACGTCGGCGTGATAACCGTATTCCAGACCTTCAGGGGCTACGACGCCGAAGGCGAACTGGTATATAAGGACACCACCAAGAAAGACATCACAGTGTATGCCCAACACAAAGAGACACAGATAGGTGGACGCATCATCGGATTCTGGGACGTTCTGCTCGGCGACATGAGGGTTAAAGAGACATTGAACAAGTGATAAGCCAGACTACGAGACGCGAGACTGCGGGACACGAGAATCATTACATCCACGAGTCACTAGTCACGAAGTCAGAAAGATGTTTTTGAATGAATCTTAAACCATTGATATTATCCCTGTTTGTCATTGTAACAACAAGTCTGTTTGCACAAGGCATTGGCAACGTGCAGATGGACGAAAGGTCGCTCTATGCCATGACGAAACAGATGGGCCAGTTCATCAACCGTTTCAACTACGAGGAAGACCAGTTCGGCAAGAAAATAAACCCTAAAAACAGGAACTTCCGCGACAACAGGCAAAGACGCAAGTCTATTCCAACCCTGTTCGACAAGGACTTCTATTCCAAAAACGAGACTGTTTCACAGGAGTTCATCAAAGATGTCACCAACCCCGACTCAGCCGCATACATGGAGTTTCTAGGTGGACGTTGGTACTCGGAGGTTTCGGCCACATTCACCTACAACAACAAGGATGTCGACATGATTCTCATCCTCACCTTGGAGAAAGCAGGGAAAGGCTCCAAATGGGTGCTCACCAATGTGCTGACAGATGTATTCACCGACAAGTTCGTCGACTGTCCCGATACCATCCGCAACACGAACTTCCTGCACCCCATGAGCCACGAGATTGACTTCATGAACATCTACAAAATATTCAACGACAAGAATTCCATAGAGTGCTACGCTTCGAGCAGCTACAACCCCGACTTCCTCACACTTTTCTTCTATGAGGTGAAAAACGGAAGACTTCGGTTCAAGAACGTGAACAGCCTTAAATACCACGTCATGCAGATACGCAACTGGTACTTTGAGGTGTCGTGGATAGACCGCAAGGGCAACAACTCAGGCTGGCTCATCACCAACTTAGTGCAGATGTCAGAAGACGATAAACATTTGATTTTAAAATACTATCAACCATGAAAAAGATACTAGCCGTCATCATAACGGCGATTGCCATAAACACAAACCTGTTTGCGCAGCAGATAAAACTGAGCAAGGAAGACATTGCTGCGTATGACGTGGAGATACGCCAAATGATGAGATACCTCGAATCGACGTTCAACTTCATCGGCGACACCACATCGCTGCCCGACGAGAAAGAGATAGTGTTCAACGAGTCATACATCAAAGTCTTCAAAGACGAGAACGTGCAGATAGAAGACGACCTTGATGAGAACCGCGCAGTGAGCGTCAGCAAGGAGGTGCAAGCCTATCTCAAAGACATCGACTTCTTCTTCAAGTCGGCCACCTTTAGGTTCGACATTGTCCGCATACAGAACATAACCGGATCCGACAACGTCATCTTCAAGGTTGAAATGGTTCGCCACTTGAATGCCATCACCATTAACAACGACACCGTCGACAACCTGAAACAGCGTTTTGTTGAAATCAACCTCGACCCGAAAAACAACGGCTTGAAGATAGCCAGCATCTACACCTCGCGCCTTGACGAGACCGAGGACATCTGCGTGTGGTGGAACAGCCTCACTCCAGTGTGGCGCACCGTACTAGCCCGCGACATCACCGTGAACGACAGCATCCCATTACGCACCATTACAAACATGACAAAGACCTCGTTCAAGGCCGACTATCCCGTCAGGACTGTTCAAGGCAACGACACTATCATCAGCGAATGGCGCGAAGGCTTGTTCAAGACCGACATGACAGAGATTTTCAATCGTCTGCGCACCATCTGCCAGACACGATTCCTTAACCTGCAAGGCAACAAAGGCATAGATGCACTTGACCCTCTTCTTGAGTTCACCGAGCTGTCGTCGCTGAATATGTCGGGGACATCAGTCACCGACCTCTCGCCCTTGCGCAACGCCAACAAACTCAAGAACCTCAATGCCAGCAACACCAACATTTCCGACCTCTCCCCTCTGCGCTACTGCGGCAATTTGCAAGAAATCGATGTGTCGTCAACAAATGTCAAAGACCTTGAAGTGCTGTATATGCTTAACAATGTGGAGAAACTGAACATCTCCAATACCAAAGTCACCGACATCGGACCAGTGGCAGCCTGCAGCAACATGACACACTTCATCTTCAAATCTGGAAACATCAGCAACATCACCTCCATAGAGAGCCTTGACAAGCTGCTCTCACTCGACATCAGCGACAGCCGTGTAGCCGACATCTCCAACATAAGCAATGCCACCAACTTGCAAAGTCTCAACATATCAGGCACACAGGTTACCGACATCAGCGTGCTAAGCAAAATGGAGAGCCTCAAAGAACTGTATTGCAGCAACACGGGCATAAGAAACATACAGCCGCTGACAGGATTGAGAAAACTAAGCCGTATCTATTGCGACAACACCGCCGTCACCGCTGCCGAAGCTGCCAATTTTGCCAAGGAGAACTCTCGCACCTTGATAATATACGACACCGACGCATTGAGAGACTGGTGGCAAGACCTTCCAATCTATTGGAAATCGATCTTCTCGCAACAGGTCTCCATAGGCAGCGAGCCAACCACCGAGGAACTGCACGCCATCATCAACATGAAGAACCTTGACCTGCACGACAACACATACATACAAAACCTGCAACCTGTGAGCCGTCTCACATCATTGGAAACGCTCAACATATCAAACACCGAGATAATCAGACTCGACCCGCTATTCGGCATGACAAGCCTTCAGTCGCTCAACCTCGAAAACACCTATATAAGCAGTTTGAAGCCTCTTGAGGTGTCGAACAGCTTGAGAATACTCAATATCAGCAACTCGCAGGTGGAAGACTTAGACCCCTTGGAGAACATCAACACACTTGAGATTATAATAGCCAACAACTCGCTCATCACCTCCGACGACGTGATGCGTCTCAAAGAAAAACACCCCAACGTCACCGTCATCTACCAGACACAGAAACTTGAGACCTGGTGGGCCAACCTCGACACCACATGGAAAGCCATCATGAAAGAACACGTACCCATCAGAGGCATCAACCCGTCAGGATTCGAGCTACAACGCATGGTCGACCTACGCAAGATTGAGATCAAGACTGAGGAGCCTATCCTGAACCTTGAGCCAATAGCCAACTTCGAATGGATAGAAAGCCTCAACGTTGCAAACCAAGGCATCAACGACCTTAAACCATTGTCGAAGATGACACACCTGAAGGAACTTTACGTCCAAGATAACCCCATCACCGACTTCACCCCCATCCAAAACTTATACAGCCTCGAGATTGTCAATGTAAGCAATACCAACATCGACAACCTCGACGTAGTGGCACAACTACGCAACCTGCATATCCTCAACGCCGGCGGGACAGCTATAAAATCACTGAAGCCACTTGCTGCACTTACGATGCTTGAAGAGCTGATTGTGAACAACACACCGCTCAAGTCGCTCACACCTGTCGACAAGATGCCTTCGCTGAAAACGATAAAAATATACAACACCAAAATCACCAAGAGAGCCGTTGAGGACTTGCAGAAGAAGAGGTTTGATCTGAATATCATTTATTATTAAAGCATTGAACAACAAAAAAAAGACCGAGACTCTTTTGGAATCACGGTCTTTTTCATATTAAGTGTCAATTCACTCCTTTGAATTCCTCTCCTTCACTATCTCCTCCTGCTTGTCTTTTGGAGTAGGTGTGTATTGATAAAACTCCATCGAGTAGTTGGCACGGCCCGAAGTGAGGTTGCGCAAGGCTGTGGCGTAGCCGAACATCTCCATAAGCGGGATGAAGGCATCGAGTTTCTGCGAGCCCTTGCGGAAACGGCGCATAGCCTCGATGCGGCCACGACGCTTATTCACGTCGCCCGACACGTTGCCGATGTAGTCGTCGGGGGTGTTTATCTCCACCTTCATCATAGGTTCAAGCAGCACAGGGCTGGCTTTCATAAATGCCTGCTTGAAGCACATCTGAGCACAGAGCTGGAAGGCCATATCGCTTGAATCGACGGGGTGCGAACTGCCATCGACGAGGACACAGCGCACATCTACGACAGGATAGCCTGCAAATGGGCCTTTATTCATCGCGGCAGCCAGACCTTTCTGCACCGAGGGGATATATTCCTTGGGAATAACGCCACCCTTGGTGATGTCCTCAAACTCAAATCCCTTGCCAGGATTAGGCTCGAAACGTATGACGGTGTGGGCATACTGACCCTTGCCACCAGTCTGCTTGGCGTATTTGTAGTTGCACTCGAAAGGTGCTGTGATGGTCTCGCGGAACGACACCGAGGGAGCTCCCACGGTTACCGGCACCTTGAACTCGTCTTTCAGACGGTCAACGATGATTTCCAAATGCAGTTCACCCATACCGGCGATGATGGTCTCTTCAGTCTCCTCATCGAAATGGGCACGGAAAGAGGGGTCTTCGTTGCACAGCTTGGCCAAAGCCTCGCCCAGTTTGTTGCGGTTTTTCTTGTCGTCGAGGTTCACCTTCATCTCTATCACCGCTGGAGGTATATGTATCGACTCAAGCAAAACGGCATTCTTCTCATCGCAGAGGGTGTCGCCTGTGCGGGTGAATTTCATTCCCACTAGAGCAACTATCTCGCCAGGTCCGGCCTCATTTATCTCCTGACGTTCCTTAGCCTTGATGCGGAAGATGCGTCCCACGCGCTCATCCTTGCCTTTGTTGGTGTTATAGACGCTCATGCCGTTGGTAAGCTTGCCGCTGAAGATGCGGATGAAGGTCTGCTGTCCCACATACGGGTCGTTGATGAGTTTGAATGCCAATGCAGCGAAAGGCTCGTTCTCGACAGGATTGCGCTGAATGGTCTTCTCCTCGTTGTCGGGGTCGTGGGCTATCACCGCGCCAAGGTCCTTGGGTGAAGGCAGATAATCGATGACGGCATCGAGCAAAAGCTGTATTCCCTTGTTTTTATATGCCGCTCCACAGAGAACAGGCACCATCATCAGTTTTATCGTGGCCTCCCGTATGGCTCGCATCATTGTCTCGACTGGCACCTCTGCATCCTCAAGATAAAGGTCGGCAATCTCATCATCAATGTCAGCAAGTTTCTCAATAAGGTTACGGCGTGCATCCTCGGCTTGAGCCTTAAAGTTCTCAGGTATCTCGCCAACGATGCGTTCCTTGTCGGTGAAGGTTATGGCCTGCATCCTGACGAGGTCAATCATGCCCTCGAAGGTCGATTCAACGCCCATAGGCATCTGTATCGGCACAGCATTGGCACCAAGGTATTTCTGCATTTGGTTCACCACCTCGTTGAAGTCGGCACCAGTACGGTCCATCTTGTTCACAAAGGCGATACGCGGCACACGGTATTTGTCGGCTTGGTTCCACACCGTCTCGCTTTGCGGCTCCACGCCACCCACGGCACAGAACACCGCCACCATTCCGTCGATGACACGCAATGAGCGTTCCACCTCGACGGTGAAGTCAACGTGGCCGGGAGTGTCGATAAGGTTAATTTGATAGTCTTTCCAATGCGCTGTGATGGCGGCTGAAGCAATAGTTATGCCTCGCTCCTGCTCTTGTTTCATGAAGTCCATAGTGGCCTGACCGTCATGGGTCTCGCCTATCTTGCGGTTCACGCCAGTGAAGAACAAAATACGTTCTGAAACAGTGGTCTTACCAGCGTCTATATGGGCAGCAATACCTATGTTACGAAGTTTTGAAATATTTTGATTCATATTGTAAATAATTTGTTTTCAATAATATAACTAGAAAAAAACATCTTTTCAGTGTGCAAAGGTAAGAAAAATCGGGGAAAAACAAAAAGAGGTGCCGATTGACACCTCTTTTGAAAAATATGGTGCTCTTTTTTATTCTTCGTCTTTCTTGCTTTCCTCGTACTCTTTAAGAAGCTTGTTCTGTACGTCAGTGGGCACTTGTTGATACTCTGCATAGCGCATTGTGAACGAGCCACGGCCTGAGGTAAGTGAGCTAAGGCTTGTCGAATAACGGTCCATCTCTGCCAACGGCACCTTGGCGTGAATTGTCTGGTAGTTGTGGTCAGAATCCATACCCATCACGATGGCGCGGCGGCCTTGGAGGTCAGTCATGACGGCACCCATCATGTCGGCGGGCATACGCACGTCGAGGTCGTAGATAGGCTCCATGATCTTGGGGCCAGCGTTCTTGAAGGCTGCGCTGAATGCCATACGGCCAGCTATCTTGAATGCCATTTCGTTGGAGTCGACGGGGTGCATCTTACCATCATACACATAGACGATGATGTCGCGGGCGTATGAACCTGTCAGAGGGCCTTCCTCGAGACGCTCGTTGATACCTTTCAGGATAGCGGGCATGAAACGTGCATCGATGGCGCCACCCACAACGCAGTTGGCGAAGATGAGCTTGCCGCCCCAAGGCAGGTCGTACTCGTCCTTGCCACGAACCTGGAGCTCGCTAGGATCTGTATATCCTTCGTAATAAGGCTGCAGCAGGAGGTGAACCTCACCGAACTGGCCGCTACCACCCGATTGTTTCTTATGACGGTAGTCAGCGCGTGCCGACTTGGTGATGGTTTCACGATAAGGAATCTTTGGAGACATGGTTTCAACAGCGAGTTTATACACATTGTCGAAATACCATTTTATTGTATTGAGATGATATTCGCCTTGGCATTGCAGTATGTTCTGACGAAGCTCACGCGAGTTGGCGGCGATGATTGTCGGGTCGGTCTTGTGCATATCGGCGAGTATTGAACCAAGTTTCTCGTCCTCTTGCGAGTTGACTGCTTTGATGGCTGTCGAGAAGATGGGATCTGGGAACTTGATAGGCTCGAAAGCGGCTTCAGCAACTTTGGCATCGACGAGCGAGTCACCTATACGGCCGTCCTTCAGCTTGATGGTGCAGATGATGTCGCCAGCATTGGCTTTCTCAATCTCATCGCGGTTCTTGCCACGGAATACGAGAATCTGTGACAGACGCTCCTTGTTGCCTGTACGCGGGTTGACGAGGTCCTGGCTCTTCACCACCGAACCTCCATAGATGCGCATCCATGCCACATCGCCGAGGTTCTGCTCAGTGGTGACTTTGAATATCTGCAAAGCGGTGGGATCGTCGTTGCTGTTGTGGAACTCAGTGCCGTTGATGGCTTTCACTGCAGGCATGTCGGCTGGCGACGGGCAGGCGTTGATGATGAAGTCGCAGAGACGGCTCACACCGACACCACGCTTGGCGGCACCACAGATGACGGGGAATATATCGCGGTGGATGATACCCAGACGGATACCACGCTCCATGTCTTCCTCACAAAGGGTCATCTCCTCGAAGAATTTCTCCATGAGAGCCTCTTCGCCCTCGGCTGCATGCTCGATAAGGTTATTGTGCATCTCTTCGGCCTTTGCCATCTCGTTGGCAGGGATGTCTTGAATTTCAGGAGCTCCATTGCCATTCTTGAAGACCAACATCTTCATCATGATAAGGTCGATGACAGCGTTGAAGTCCTCACCAGCGTTGACAGGATATTGGATGGGAGTCACCTTTTGTCCGAAATATTCTTTCAGTTGAGAAATTGTATTGTCGAAATTGGCGTTGCTATGGTCGAGTTGGTTCATGAAGAACACAACAGGCTTCTGTGTTGTGGTGGCATGACGCCATGCATTTTCAGTGGTAGCCTCAACACCGGCTTGTGCATTGACGGTGAAGACTGCTGTGTCGACGGCGGTCAAGCATGAAACGATGTCGCCTGAAAAGTCGCTGAAACCTGGGGTATCAAGAATATTGATTTTTTTGTCGTTAATGATGGTGTACAACATAGAGGCGTTGACAGAAATCTGGCGATCCATCTCTATCTGACGATAGTCGGAAACGGTGTTTTTCTCATCAGTGCTTCCTTTTCTGTTAATCATTTTGCCCTCGAAGAGCATATTCTCACCTAATGTGGTCTTTCCGGACTTTGCAGCACCTATCAGTGCTATGTTGCGGATCTCGTTGGTTTGAAATTCTTTCATTGTATGTTATATTAATTATTCCATAAAGAGGTGCAAAGTTACAAAAAAATACAATCCACCCAAAGATTTTCTTTCTTTTCGTTAAAAAAACTCTTCCAACAGCCTTTAATACCTATATTTTATCGATGATTTGGAAGATTTTTTCCCAACGTTCTTCATCCATCTTGGCACCTGTCACCTCGATGATTTTGGAGGCAAGGATAGAACCTATGTCGCCACACTGCTGCAGCGTCTTGCCGTTGATGAGTCCCCAGAGGAAACCGGCAGCGAACATGTCGCCTGCACCTGTGGTGTCAATGACTTTGGCATCAACAGGGGCGATTCTGACCATCAAATCACCGTGCTTGGCCAACGCTCCTTTCTTGCCAATCTTGACGACTGCTATGTCGCACATTGAGGCGATATAGTCAAGAGCTTCCTCAGGTTCCATACCAGTCAGCGCCTTGGCCTCCTCTTCGTTGGCGAAAACTATGTTGGCACGATTTTTCACAATGTCAAGCAGATATTCGCGGTTCTCGCTCACCACATTATAGCTGGCGAGGTCTATGGCAATATTCATGCCTTTGTCGGCAGCGGTCTTGAGTGCATGGTCAAGCATGACAGGGTTCGATACGAGATAGCCTTCCACATAGAAGATGTCCCAACCATCGACTTTCTCGGGTGTGATGTGTTCCTTCGACAACTCTTGCGATGCACCAAGATATGTGGCAAAAGTGCGTTCGCTGTCTTTTGTCACTATGGCCTGAGCGCGACCCGAAGGCGACGTCGAGCTTTTAACGAGCATGGGGACAACACCTGTTTCTATCATCTCCTTCTCAAAAAAACGACCTAAATAATCATCACCAACCACACCGAGGAAAGCAGCCTCCGCTCCCAGTTTTGCCAATCCGCTAATGGTGTTGGCTGCCGAGCCTCCAGCAGCCATATTGGTTGCCGAAAGGGTTTTGTTTATAGCCTCAGCCTCGTCGGCGCTGACGAGCTGCATACTGCCTTTGGGAAGCCCAAGGCGGTTGAGGACCTCTTCATCATCGATGCGTGACAATATATCGACAAGGGCACTTCCTATTCCTAGTATTTTCTTCATAGTTCTTGGTTTATAAAAAATGTAGAGAACGCATCAATGCGTTCTCTACCATAAGAATCTTATTCAATTCGGTTCATAATTAGTCGCCCAATGTAGCCACCATAACGGCTTTGATGGTGTGCATACGGTTCTCGGCTTCGTCGAAAACGATGCTGTTCTTGCCTTCGAACACCTCTTCGGTGACTTCGATACCGTCGAGACCGAATTGTTTGTTGACGTCGCGGCCGACCTGTGTCTCAAGGTTATGGTAAGCGGGCAGGCAGTGCATGAACTTGCAGTTCGGGTTGCCGGTCAGCTTCATCATCTCAGCATTCACCTGATAAGGTTTCAGCATGCTTATTCTCTCTTTCCATACCTCAACAGGCTCGCCCATCGATACCCAAACATCGGTGTAGAGGAAGTCGCAGCCTTTTACGCCCTTCTTCACATCGTCGGTGACGGTGACGGTAGCGCCTGTCTCTTTGGCTATCTTCTTGCAAGTGTCGATGAGTTCCTTGGCGGGTTGGAGCTTCTTGGGAGCCACGATGCGGACATCCATACCCATCTTGGCACCGCCGACCATCAGTGAGTTACCCATGTTGAAACGGGCATCACCGCAGTAAGCGAAAGTGACCTTGTTGAGGGGTTTGTCGGTGTGTTCCATCATAGTGAGGAAGTCAGCGAGGATCTGTGTGGGGTGGAACTCGTTGGTGAGGCCATTCCAAACAGGAACACCGGCGTATTTGCCAAGTTCTTCAACGATGGCTTGACCGAAGCCACGATACTCAATACCGTCGTACATACGACCGAGGACGCGGGCTGTGTCTTTCATCGATTCCTTGATGCCGATTTGCGAGCCGGTAGGACCGAGATAGGTGACGTGAGCACCCTGGTCTTTAGCGGCAACCTCGAAGGCGCAACGTGTACGGGTTGAGGTCTTTTCGAAAATCAGGGCGATGTTCTTGCCCTTCAGACGAGGTTGTTCGGTGCCTGCATATTTGGCCTTTTTCAGGTCAGCAGCGAGGTTGAGCATGTAGCGGATCTCCTCAGGTGTGAAATCCAGAAGTTTCAGAAAGTTTCTGTTTCTAAGATTAAATGCCATTTTTTTTATTTTTAAAAGTTATTTTCTTGATTTTAAATTCGCTGCAAAAATACGATTTTTTTTATTCCAAGATACGGAAGGGAAAAATTAAAGATTGAAAAAACAAGAAATAAGAAACTGTTTCTCTGTATCTGGATGGAAAAATGACATAATTTTAGGTTTAGTGTATTGTATTGCATACAATTAATGTGAACCTAAAAGGGCCATAGGATTACAAATCCTGTTGTTCGTTTTCGGCTTCGTTTTTTTGACACGAGACTTCGTGACTCGTGACACGAGGATGCTAAAAAGGCACTCGCGTCCCGCAGTCCCGTGTCACGCAGACATTAAAAAAACATCTAATAATTCAGTCCGAAAACCCAAATGGGGATTACGTTGCCATAGCCGTATTCAATGTCATCCTTCACAACATAGCCTTCCTTGGCATCGGCAATCTGCTTCTTACCCTTGCTTTTACCGCCAACCTCAAAGGTCTTGCCCTGAATCTCAAAATCATAGATGACTGACGATGTAACCATATGATTAACACGCATCTGATTTAAAAAGAATGTTTCACGAATTGTGCCAGGGTCCGCTTCATCATTACCCAATGTGTACATCAAATTCGTATTGTCCAAATAAATCTTCTGCACCTTGCCAAGCTCGCCAAGGCCTCCAGTACCATCCTTCAACTGTGCTAACAAACCTGCTTTCTCCATGTAGGTCAAGTATGTCTCAACATTGTTGCGGCTTGCTTGAATCTGGCTAGCAAGATTGGCCATATTAGGTTTGAACGGCACCAGTCCAGCAAGGATTACCATCAGCTTCATCAGTTTTTTTGCTGTTCCTATGCTCATATTGGCAAACTGCGGAATATCAATCTCAACAGTGCGCGTGATGACTTGGTTCAATTCGGTGTCGAAATCAAGGTCATGGCCAAAAGGATAATAACCTTCTCTCAAATATTCCTTGAAATAAACCAATGGATGGCTCACGCCCGCAATCCGCGCCTCATGGTTGAGAATCTGCTGTAAACTGAAAGGCGGTACCTCAATGTTATGCCTGATAGCCAAAAACTCTCTGAAAGAAAGACCCTGCATCACGTATTTTGGCGCACGACGACTCAAATCGGCATCCCCTTTCTCTATATCCAGAATTGACGAACCCGTGAAATAGACATGCATATCAGGGAAAGCATCGTACATCAGTTTCAGTTCCTGCGACCAATTGCCGTATTTATGAACCTCGTCAATGAAAAGGTGTTTCCCTCCATTTTTATTGAATGCCTCGGCCATCTCAAAAAGACTGTGCGTCGCAAAATAAAAATGGTCAGCCGTGACATAAAGCGTGTCTTTCAACGAATGATGCTTTTTGATGTGTTGCAAAAAAAGGGTTGTCTTTCCCACTCCTCGCGGCCCCACCAAAGCCAGCATACGGTTTTGCCAATGAATGTCGTTGTACTTGTAACGGACAAATTGACTCTTTGTCTCATCAAGCTGTTTCTGCATGTATTCGTATAACTTTTCCATCTAGAAATACTTTTTACGATGCAAAGATACAAAAAAATGCACTGCGATAGTGCAAATTTTTAAAAAAAATGCACTATGATAGTGCAAATCTATAATTTCAATCCGTTTTTATCAATCAAATTCTTCTCAAACAAATAATACAACCCTCTTAAAATCAGCGTTTCATCAACTGTGAGGGCTTGCTTGCAGAATGGTGCCACTGTGGAGGCCATGCCGCCTGTGAGTATCAGGTTGTATTTGTGGCCTGCCTCCTCCTCTATGCGCTGCACCATGCCGTCAATCATGGCAGCATGCCCGTTCACTATGCCGCTACTGATGCAGTCCTGGGTGTTGGTACCGATAATTCTCTCCGGGACTAGAAGCTGGTAATTCTTCAGTTGTGCCGCTTTGTTGGTAATGGCACGGAACGAGGTGTATATGCCGGGGCCTATCGAACCGCCTCTGAAAACACCGTTATGGTCGATGACAGAGAGTGTTGTGGCCGTTCCAAGGTCGATGATGATGATGGGAAGAGAATAGTCGTGCATGGCTCCTGCGGCATCGGCAATACGGTCGGCACCAAGCGAGGATGGGTCGTCCAAAGCTATCTCGAACGGGGCTTGCAAGTCGCGCTTCACCACTAAAGACGACTTGCCCGTCAAACGACGCACCGCCTCCTCAACCAAGATTGTAGCGGTTGGCACCACCGACGACATGAGCACGGTGTCGATTTGGTTCTCACCTATGAAGCCGGCGATATGTTCGTCATAGCTCGTCAAAGACGAAGGCACCCTCACCCTTGTCAGCACCTTGTTTTCATGCATCAGGCCCATGAAGACGGTGCTGTTACCAATGTCAATACTAAGAATCATATCAACAAATTAAAAGATGGTGTCTCTTCCGCCAACCATCTTGCCGTCGGGGGTGACTATCTTTGTAAACCAGAATGCACCTTCTTCTATATCATAGTCTTTGGCTCCTTCCACATAATAAAGGCCGTCATCGCCTTCAGTCAAGCCTTCACCATCTGATAGATAAATCAGGTTGCCGGCTTTAAGGTCATAACAAAGCACATTGAAATACGTGCCAGTGCTAGGATTGTTGACAATGAAGACACGGCTTTCGTCTTTGCTGAACCACGCTTCCTGAATGTCGCAGCTGAAGCATTGTTCAGGAAGGTCATCGCTCGTGGTAAGGATGGTTTTTATGGAGTTGGCCTTCTTGTCAAGCATGAAAAGCGTATTGTGTATTTCAAGCAATTCAATGTCGGTCTCCTTGTTAAACTCCCTGTCCTCATCAGTATAATCGACAAAAAGGACTTGGTTGCCATCGGCTGACTGATTTAACACGACAGCATTTTCAGGAACATTGACTGTTGCTGTCACAACTTCAGTTGATTCTTGGTTGTCGCCGCTTTGAGCAGGCTTGTTGTTATTTGAGCATGCAAATAATGCCAACAACATTATTACAACAAAAAATGATTTTTTCATATAGGTGTTATTTAAAGGTTTCATACTATAAACTAAAAAAAGCATCATCTTGTCTTGATATAATTCCTCCATTTGTCAAGCACTGCGCACATATCGGCAGGTAACTCGCTCACAAACATCATTTCTTTATGGGTTGTAGGATGGACAAATCCCAACTCCTTGGCATGAAGGGCATGACGCGGCATCAACTTGAAGCAGTTTTCGATGAACTGCCTGTATTTCGAGAATGTTGTTCCTTTCAGTATGACATCGCCGCCATACATGGCATCGTTGAACAGCGGATGGCCGATGTATCTCGAGTGTGCGCGTATCTGGTGAGTTCGGCCAGTCTCAAGACGGTATTCATTTAGGGTGACGTAGCCAAACCTCTCCACGACATGCCAGTGCGTGATGGCCTCCTTGCCATAGTCGCCATTGGGATAAACCGTCATTTTGCGGCGGTCGCTGGTGCTACGGCCTATATTGCCGATGATAGTTCCATCATTCTCGTCAAAATCGCCCCAGACGAGGGCATAGTAGCGACGGTGTATGGTATGCTCGAAGAACTGACGTGCAAGTATTGCCTGCGCATTCTCGTTTTTGGCAACTATCATCAATCCCGTTGTGTCCTTGTCGATGCGGTGGACGAGATAGCCGAAACCGTTTTCGATATGCTGTCCTGTTTGCTGGAAATGATAGGCTAAACCGTGAAGCAGAGTCCCTTCAAAATTGCCGTGACCAGGGTGCACCACAAGACCGGCTTGCTTGTTGATGACAATAACATCATCGTCTTCATAAACTATGTCGAGAGGTATCTCCTGCGGCTTGATGTCGGTCTCGCGGGGTGGATGAGTGAACACAACAGAGATGACATCACATGGCTTGACCTTATAGTTTTGCTTCACCACCTTGCCATTGACAAGGACGTTACCGTTGCGGGCGGCCTGCTGCACACGGTTACGTGAGATGTTCTGTATATGATTTGTCAAAAAAGTGTCGATACGTTCCTGTGACTGACCTTTGTCCACATCGATGCGAAGATGCTCGTAAAGCTCGGTATTGTCATCTTCGTTAAGGTCTACCTGACCCATGTATTCATTCTCACTCATCTCTCAATCATCAGTTTTTGTTTCAACGAAAGACCGTCTCTTGTCACGACATTGACAATATAGAACCCAGCCGTCAGAGCGTTCACATCCACATCATTGCTGAAAGGCTGACTCAATGCCAAGCGGCCTGTTACATCGTAAATCATTATTGTCTCGCCTTGAGCGTTATCTGGGAATGCTATATGAAGCATGTTACGGGCAGGATTAGGGAATAACGTCATGGCAGAAGGGGTTTTCTGCTCGTCCATACCTATGTAATATGACTTGCCCACCACAGGACGTATCATCAGCGATCCGTGGACTATGGAACTTTGATACCATACATTTCCTTCGGTGTAGAAGATATATTGCTGGTTGTCATTGTTGGCATCCACTCCTATATTGATGATTTCGTTGCCCTGCTGCATCAGTCCGACATAAAACACGCCACCCGGCATGCGAAGAGGCTCGTCGAACTCATAGTAGGCGAATCTATAAGGTTGGTCGCTCCATTTCGGATGACAGTTGGGCTGACGGTAAAACTCCTGCCCCGGCTTGCCGCCACTGTCGCGCCAAACAACGATGTCGAAATACTTGTCATTGGCATCGTTAAGGGTGCGGTTAAACAGCATCTGCACACCAGCAATGGTATCGGGTGAAGCCATAGTGAACTGCATGGCGAAGCACTCATTGCCAGTAGCCATACCATACGACAACTCTGGCGTACCGTCATCGTAAGCGTAATAATTATACAGTCCTTGACGATAAGTCATCGAGTCAACAATGGGAGGGTTACAGGATGAGTCGCTGACATAATGTGTTATTATGAACGAGGTCGAGTCTATGCCATAGTCTATGTTGAAAAGTCCACCGACGTATGGACAGGCCGCTGACCCTGTATTGCCGTCGCAGGCAAGGAAACCAACTTGTTTGTATGGCATCGCCACGACAGAGTTAGCATCATAGCGATAATATTGCCCACCTCCAACCTGACTCACAGTATAACTATAGTTAATTTGGTGCTGGATGCTGTCGAGGTTGGCGATTTTAACCTCGAGGTTCTCGTTCATCGACTGGGTCGCATTAACCCTATATTGACAATAAGGCATTGAACGATAGCGAGACAAAAAAGACGGGTCGCCGCCCGAGAAGCAAACTTTCGGGTAGGTATTCACCATTGTAGAACGGTTGCGGTCAAGGTGTATCATGTCGATGCTCCAGTTATCCTCGGTGCCACGGCTAGTCGGGAACGACGAGTTGATGATGCTGGCGTAGTTGTAGAAGCGGAAGAGGAACTTGTCCACAAAATAAGCTGTGTCAACTATAGGTATTGCCACGTATTTGTAATACAGGCTGTCGTTCTGCTCCAAAAAAGCATCCAATGTCATGCCTTTTGTGCTCCATACATGATGCCAAACGGTGTCGATGACAGTGATGGTCGTGATGCTGTCGACCGCCTCGTCATGGCTTGTTATATAGCCAAACTGAAGCACGAGCGAGTCGTTTGCCTCAGGCGCAAAGCCGTGACCTTGTGGCTGGTAGAAGAAGCTGAACACCACCGAATCGGCGGGGGTGAGAGCCACGGGCGTGCTTTCGGTTATAGAGTCGAGACGTATGGGCTGTGAGGTGAGGACATCGGCTATGAAAGGGTTGCTTATAGCATAATCGTACACTGCTCCAGTTTCGTCAAGAACATCGAAGATGGCTGCATTGCGGCTTGGAGGCAGCATAGGCACGCCATTGTTAACAAACACATTCCTGTCGCCCCATCTGGCTGTATCGGGATATACTCTGTTTTGACTGAAATCGTCAAAAAAAGGCAACGACATACCCTTGTCGACATAGGGATTGAAGCGCGCTGGCTCCTGCAGATGGTTGAAGCCCGTCAAGACTTCCTGTGCGGGCGCGGCCAACGTGAACATCACAACAGCCGCAAGAATTATATTCCTAAAAGACATCTTCGAACTCTGTTTCATCGTTTTCAGTATTTACTCCTTTATCATCTGTCGCCTCGTCATCGAAAATGAAGAGGGAATCATTATATGCAGCGGTCTCCTCGTTGAAGCTCTCAAGGTCTTCTTTTATGAGGTTTTCCATATCTTTCTTACTGCCTGCTTTTTTTGCCGAGCCATACCAAACATCGACGAAAGCACCTGGTCTGGCCGTTCTGCTATGGTAATGAGGACTCATCTTCACCACGACAAGGTTCTGTATGCTGTCGTTGTCAACATAATTTTCATTACCAAGGTTGAGACCTGCCGTGTTAAGCATTCTCTGCACATCCTCGACATGTGCTCCAAGAATGTTGGGCAGATGTACATTCTCTTCATCAGGGCCAAGTCCCACATGAAGCGTTATCTTGCTGTCCTTGACGAGTTCTGTGCCAGGCTTGACAACCTTGCCGTTATAAAGCTGCTCGCACACAGCATTGCGGGCAAAGTACTTCACATAGACAATCTCCTTTATTTTCAATCCAGCCGACTCAAGACTCACCACAGCTTGTCGCAGCGAGAGGTTGTTCAGGTTGGGCATAGTTGTCTTCTCTGGCGTTTTGGCCACTATAATACAATAGACATTGCGACCTCTCTTGATTTTCGAATCAGGCAAAGGGTCTTGCTGCACTATGCTTCCCGGCTCACTATCCTTTTTATAAACACTGTCGGTAACAATAAAATTGAGGTCGTCGCAGTATTTTTCCTTAGCTTCCTCCACTTTCATCCCCACTATTTGAGGCATAAGAAAAGTCTGTCCATGACGGGTGAAACGGTCGATGAACCTAAACGTTAGCCATAACAGCACAAAAATCAGCAAGATAGCCGCTGCAAGATTGATATAAAATTTCTTTTCTTTCAAAAACTGAAATCGTCCCATTCTTTTTTGTATTTTAGCGGTTGTTTTTCAGAGACCACATAAGCCCCTGAAAAAACGAACAAAGATAGTTATTTTTACTGAAATGGAACATAAAAACACTGGAATATGAAAAATGTGGCAATAATATGCGGTGGCGACTCTGGCGAATTTGAAATCTCAATCCGCAGTGCACAAGTTGTTAAGAATCACTTAAACAAAGAGTTATACAGCTCATACATCATAGTTGTGTCATCAAAAAAAGGCTGGTACTGCATTACCGACGACGATAAGCATCTGCCTATCGACAAGAATGACTTTTCCGTAGATATTGACGGCAAAAAAGTCAAATTTGACGTGGCTTTCAACGCTGTTCACGGCGAGCCAGGCGAGAACGGGCCTCTTTCGGGCTACCTCGAACTATTAGGCATACCATGCACCTCGTCGGGACTGACCACCTGCGCCCTCACATTCCATAAAGATTTCTGCAAACGCGTTGTTGCATCCTACGGCGTAAGTGTGGCACCCTCGGTTTTAATCAACAAAGACGACAAATACGACACCAACGCAATTGTCAAAAAGATAGGGCTGCCCATGTTTGTCAAGCCTACATGCAACGGTTCGAGCGTTGGCGTCACAAAGGTGAAAGCCATTGAAGACTTGGACAAAGCCATCGCCGTGGCTTTTGCAGCAGGCAACCAAGTGATGTGCGAACGTTTTGTGGCAGGCCGCGAGTTCGGATGCGGAGCAATGAAGGTGAAAGGCAGAATGATGGTGTTCCCCATCACAGAGATAGTTAGTAAAAACGAGTTCTTCGACTACGAGGCGAAATATGTCGCCGGTAAGTCTGACGAGATAACTCCCGCCGACCTGAGCGAGGCCGAGGAGATAGAGATGAAAGCCACCACCGCCATGCTCTACGATGCGCTTGAATGCCGCGGCTTCGTCCGAATGGACTATATCCTCTCTTCCGATGCCCTCTACTTCATTGAGGCCAACATAGTACCCGGAATGTCGGAAGCAAGCATCATACCTAAACAGGCCGCATGTATGGGCGTGAGCCTTGAGACATTGTTCGGCACAGCTGTAGAAGACGCATTGAATAGATAACCTTATGGACAGCCTGACAAGAATAATCGACTTTCTCAAGCCCCTCGCCGGTCTTATTATAATAGGTGTGTTAGCCTATTTCTTTTCTGAGGTCTTCATCTGGTTTCTGATAGCGGCTGTTCTGTCGCTGATAGGCCGCCCTATAGTGAATAAGCTCACCGCGATTAAGTTCGGCAAACATAACATGCCTCAGGCTTTGGCTTCAGTGCTGACTATTTTGGTCTTTTTCCTGGTGATAGCTGCATTCTTCCTGATATTAGTGCCTCTCGTGGCACGCCAGGCGGCAGTTTTCTATGATATCGACACCAACGAGGTGATGGAATATTTCAAAGACCCAATCAACAATGTCAAGTCATGGTTGGTTTCATACAACATCATCGAAAACAATTTTGACTTCTATGCCACCATTACAAATGAGTTGTCTGGTTTTTTGAACATGGCGAGCATCAGCAGTGCCTTTACCAGTGCACTGTCGGCGATAAGCGCAATATCGTTAGGTGCATTTGCGGTCATTTTCCTGCTTTTCTTCATGCTCAACGAGCCTCAAATGCTGCGCAACATACTGATAGCCCTGATTCCAGAGAAATACGAGCAACAAACCCTGAAAGCTTTACATGAGATTCACGGACTACTCTCACGCTATTTCATTGGCTTGATAATAGAAGTCGTCTGCATGATGACATTGGTGACGGTGTTTCTAACCATCTTGGGTGTGAGAAACGCACTACTGATAGGCTTTTTGGCAGGTCTGCTCAACGTTATACCTTATTTAGGTCCTGTGATAGGCGGTGCAGTCGGCTGTGTATTAGGACTAATCACCACTTTGGGAGCGCACCAGTACGATTTGATTCTGCCTTGCCTGCTCAAAATAGCCGGTTCGGTGGCTGTCGCAAACATAATCGACAACTTCGTCCTACAACCGCTAATATACTCAAAGAGCGTTAAAGCTCACCCTGTTGAGATATTTGTGGTAATCATTCTTGCAGGAAAAATGGGTGGAGTCTTCGGAATGCTCGTCGCAATACCGACCTACACCATAATACGCGTCATAGCACGCGAGTTCTTCGGACAACTGAAATTCGTCAACGCATTGACACGGGAGAAAACAACAGCTAACAATGACGACTCACAACGACTTAAGCCATTTCCACTGGAAGAGAATCATATAGAAGACTCCAACGGTGATGGCCGCATCGGCAAAGTTGAAGATGGGTCTGAAAAAGATGAACCTGTCGTCGGGTCCGAAGAAGAAGTCAGGTAGCCACGAGGCGCTTTCCCTTCCCACGTTTATTATCGGGAAATAAAACATATCGACGACCTTGCCGTGAAGCAGGCTCGCGTATCCGCCTCCTTCGGGGAATATGGTGGCAAGTTGTGTATATGTGCTTTCGCTGAACACTCTGCCATAGAAAACGCTGTCGATGATGTTGCCCATCGCACCTGCTATGATGAGAGAGAGTCCTAAAAGGACTCCGAATTTTGTGTCTTTTCGGCTGAGCCTCACCAAGACAATGAACAAGAATATCACCGCCAAAATCCTGAAGATGCTCAAGGCCAACTTCAGTCCGCCGCCGTCAAGCCATCCAAAAGCCATGCCGTTGTTCTCGATGAACAACAGCTTGAACCAGTCGCCTGCCACAGCTATCTCCTGCCCTATTGTCATGTGCAACTTGACCCAAATCTTGATGATTTGGTCGATGACAAGGACGGCCAAAATGACTGCCGACGACTTCAGCAGTCCGTGTGTTGAGTTGTTTTTCACCTTTTCTTCTCTTTCATTTTAGCTTCGAGGCATACCGTTGTGGTAGGCACGCAGCGAAGTCTTTCCTTGGGTATGAGTTTTCCCGTCACACGGCAGATTCCGTAGGTCTTGTTCTCTATGCGCATGAGTGCAAACTCTAGGCTTTGGATATATTTCTCTTGACGGGCGGCAAGCTTGCTGTTCTCGTCACGCTGCTCCATAGAGCCTCCGTCTTCCAGCATCTTGAATGTTGGCGATGTGTCGTCAACTCCATTCTTGCTTCCCGACAACGAGGAACGCAGTGTTTGCAGGTTCTCGCGGGCTTGCTCCAACTTCTCGTTTATCAGTTGTTTGAATTCTTCAAGTTCCTCGTCTGAGTAACGTACATTTGGTTGGGGTGCTTGTTCTTTGTTCATGGTTTTTTATTTTTTAATGTTATAATGCAGTCTTGGTTATGCTTTTCTTATCGCTATTCTTACCTTTACATCGTCGTTGAGTTCCTCGAGAGTGATGCTGCTGTCCATATTGTCGGATAACTCAATCTCGGAGAGAGTCTCTGAACTGATGTATTGTTTGTATTTCTCCACCGCCTTGTCGGCCTTCTCGTTCTTTTCTATCGTCAGGATGATGTGGTCGGTTACTTCCATGCCGCTGTCTTTGCGCATGTTTTGAACGCGGTTGACAATCTCGCGGGCGAGGCCTTCATCGTAGAGCTCATCAGTGATGGTCATGTCAAGGGCGACGGTGTAGTTTCCTTCGGAAGTTACAGCCCAGCCTGGGATGTCCTGCGTGTTGATGATGGCATCATCGAGGTTCAGCGACACTTCGTTGCCGTCGATGTTGAGTTGCAGGCCTTGGTTTTGCTCAAACTGGCGTATCTCGTCCTGTGTCATTGCGTCGAAACGTGCGGAGAGCTGTTTCATCAGTTTGCCGTATCGTGGGCCGAGGGTTTTGAAATTGGGTTTTATCTTCTTGACAAGTATGTTGTTGTCGGGTGTGAGGAAGTCGATGCCCTTGATGTTCACCTCCGAGGTAATGAGGTTGGCAACTTTTTCGATTTGCTGCTGGGCTTCTTGACTGGCAACAGGTATCATTATCTTCGACAATGGCTGGCGTACTTTTATTCCAGCTTTTTTACGGAGCGACAACACCAGTGAAGATATGAGTTGTGCCGCCTCCATGCGTTCCTCAAGGGCTTTGTCGATGAGTTTTTTGTCAGCATCGGGGAATGTGGTGAGGTGTACTGATTCGGCTTTGTCGCGACCTGTCACTGCGTTGAGGTCTTGATAGAGTTGCTCGCAGAAGAAAGGTGCTATGGGCGAAGCCAGTTTTGCTATCGTCACCAAGCAGGTGTAGAGTGTTTGGTAGGCCGACAGTTTGTCATCGGCGTTGTCGCTGCGCCAGAAGCGGCGGCGCGACAGACGCACATACCAGTTGCTCAGGTGTGCATCGACAAACTCTTGTATATAGCGGCCTGCGCGTGTCGGCTCAAAGTCGGCGTATGCTTCTTTTGTGTTTATGATGAGTGAGTTAAGCTCTGATAATATCCAGCGGTCTATCTCGGGACGGTTGTTGATGTCAATGTCTTTTTCGCTGTAGTCGAACTTGTCGAGGTTGGCATATAAGGCGAAGAAAGCGTAGGTGTTGTAAAGGGTTCCGAAGAACTTGCGGCGCACTTCGTCAACGCCAGCCTCGTCGAATTTAAGGTTGTCCCAAGGTTGTGAGTTGGTAATCATGTACCAGCGCACTGCATCGGCACCATATTTCTCTATCACTCCGAACGGGTCAACGGCGTTGCCGAGGCGTTTCGACATTTTGTTGCCGTTCTTGTCGAGTACCAATCCGTTGGAGATGACGTTTTTATAAGCCACGCTGTCGAAGCACATCGTTGCGATGGCATGGAGGGTGAAGAACCATCCGCGTGTCTGGTCAACGCCTTCAGCGATGAAGTCGGCGGGGAAGATGTCCTTGCCGAGTTGTCCTTCCTTGCCCATGTAGTGATATTGTGCGTATGGCATTGCACCCGAGTCGAACCACACGTCGATGAGGTCGGGCTCGCGGAACATTTTCTTGCCACTCTTTGAGACAAGCACCACGCCGTCGATGTATGGACGGTGCAGGTCGAAGCTGTCATAATCGGTCGAGGCATACGGATTTTCTTTCATGAATCCCGCCTTGATAGATTTCTCTATCTCGGTACGAAGCTCGTCGAGACTGCCAATGCATATCTCTTCGCTGCCGTCCTCGGTGCGCCAGATGGGCAGTGGTGTGCCCCAATAGCGTGAGCGCGACAGGTTCCAGTCAACAAGATTCTCGAGCCAGTTGCCGAAACGTCCGCTGCCGGTTGCCTCAGGCTTCCAGTTGATGGTCTTGTTGAGTTCTATCATGCGGTCTTTCAAGGCTGTCGTCTTGATGAACCAGCTGTCCAAAGGATAGTAAAGCACGGGTTTGTCGGTACGCCAGCAGTGGGGATAGTTGTGGGTGTGTTTCTCGCTCTTGAAGAGTTTGCCTTCTTCCTTGAGCATCACCACGATGTCAACGTCAAGCGACTTGTCTTTCTCTGTCTTGGTCGGGTCGTAGGCATTCTTCACGAATTGTCCAGCGTATGGCTTGTAGGCTTCGGCATCCATGTTGTTTTTGACGAACTCGGCGTCAAGGTCTTCGATGCGGAAGAACTTGCCGGTGCGGTCAACCATAGGCTGCACTTTGCCGTCTTTGTCGATCATTTGCAGAGGCGGAATCCCAGCTTGCATGGCAACGCGCTTGTCGTCGGCACCGAAGGTGGGGGCGATGTGGACTATGCCTGTACCGTCCTCGGTGGTGACATAGTCGCCAGGGATGATGCGGAAAGCTCCTTCGCCAGGATTAACCCAAGGAATGAGTTGCTCGTATTCAAGTCCTACAAGTTCTGAGCCCTTAACTGTTCCAAGCACCTCGTAAGGCAGCTTCTTGTCGCCGACTTTCCAGTCTTCGAAACATGGCTTTTCCTCTTCCGATGGGAAGAATGAAGCCATCAGAGGCTTGCCGAGAATGATATATGCAGGCTCGCCTGAGACGGGGTTGACCGACTTCACCAGGTTGTATTCTATATTCGGGCCTACGCAGAGTGCTGTGTTTGAAGGCAGAGTCCACGGTGTTGTCGTCCAAGCTATGACTTGCACTTTACCGAAAGGTATGTCGGTGTTGAAAGGCAGTTTTGTGAATTTGCTTTGTTCAGCCTTGAGGCGGAACATGGCCACGCAGGTGAGGTCTTTCACGTCGCGGTAGCAGCCTGGCATGTTGAGCTCGTGTGAACTGAGGCCGGTGCCTGCGGCGGGAGAATATGGCTGTATGGTGTAGCCCTTATAGAGCAGGCCTTTGTTGTACAGGTCTTTAAGCAGGAACCACAGGGTCTCGATATACTCGTTCTTGAAGGTGATATATGGATCATCGAGGTTGACCCAGTAGCCCATCTTGCGGGTGAGGTCGTCCCACATGTCTTTATATTTCATCACTTCTTCGCGGCAGGCGCGGTTGTAGTCGTCAACACTTATCTTCTTGCCTATGTCCTCCTTGGTTATGCCGAGTTTCTTCTCCACGCCGAGCTCTACGGGCAGACCGTGGGTGTCCCAGCCGGCCTTGCGCACAACGTGTTTGCCGTTGAGTGTCTGGTAGCGGCAGACAATGTCCTTTATAGTACGCGCCATGACGTGGTGGATACCAGGTGTGCCGTTTGCGGAGGGCGGTCCTTCAAAGAAAACGAAGGAGTTGTTCTTGTCGCGAGTGTCAAGACTCTTTTGGAAAGTGTCGTTCTCCTCCCAGTATTTGCGGATTTCGTCGGCTGTGCTGGTAAGGTTCAGCTGCTTGTATTCTTTGTATGTCTTCATATACCTTAAAATATGGGTGCAAAGGTAAGAAAATTTTGTTGAAATGATGAATTTTATTTGTTTAATCTGGATTTAAGTAAAAGTGTTGATGTTTTAGGGGGAAATTAACCAGGCCCGAAACGGTGTTTTACCTTTTCAGGACTGGATATTTTGAAAGATGTTAGTTTGAAAAAATACTAATTTTGGTGAATACAATCACCAAATATTATAATTTTTGGAGGATAAACTCTCCAAAAATGATGTTTTTTATAAGATTTCGTAGAAATTTTCCCTGTTGACAGTTTTTATTTCTGTGTTGGGATAGGCCTTTGTGAAAGTGCTTGAAATTTTAGCTTTTTTCGACGGGTTCCATTTGAATTCGTAAGCCGTCATTTTGCCGTTGGCTTCTTCTATGTAGTCGATCTCTTGTTGTTGGGTGGTGCGCCAAAAATAAGTGTTGCAGTATATTTTTTCGTAGTGGTTCTTTTTTTGCAGTTCGCTTATCATCCAGTTTTCCCATAGAATTCCTATATCGTTACGGGTGCTTATGTCGTTGAAGTTGTTGATGAGAGCGTTACGGATGCCATTGTCGTAGAAATATATTTTTCTGCTCATTTTCAGTTCGTTTCGCAAGTTGCGACTAAGCGATGATAGTTTGAAAATCACTTGTGTTTGCTCCAAAAGCGTGATATAGTTCTCAACCGTAGATTTGTCGATGCCAAGAAGTCTGCTCAATTCGTTGAGCGAGATTTCACTGCCAGCCTGATAAGCCAAGGCTTGAAGCAGTTTCACCAGCATGTCGGGTTTCTTTACACGCTGCCATTCGAGAATATCTTTGTATAGATAGCTGTCGGTCAGTTGTTTAAGTATGGGAATCTCTTTGCCCGGATTCTGCGTCACATCGGGGTATGAGCCATATACAAGCCTTATGGGGAGTTTTTTGATTTCGTTGTAGAGACCGTTTGCTGCAGAAAGCTCTCCGAACGACAGGGGGTAAAGTTTGTATTCCCATTTACGCCCCGTCAGCGGCTCGTTTATTTTGTTTGCCAGGTCTAATGACGAACTGCCAGTGAGAAACAGTTGTTTTTCCTTGAAGTTGTCTATCAGCAATTTGGCTTTCAGACCAATGTTTTCGATGCGCTGCGCCTCGTCGATGACTATGATGTCGTATCCACCTGTCATGCTTCTGTATTTCTCGGTGGTTATGTCGTTCAGGAGCGTGCGTGTTTCTAAATCGTCACCGTTGAGCCACAGACACTTGTCTTCGTTTTTAAGGAGTGTGTTCAACAAAGTGGTTTTCCCGACCTGCCTTGCTCCTATTATCACAATGGCTTTACCGCCAAACATGTTTGTTCTGATGGATTCTTCAATTTTTCGAGTAATCATACATTGAAATTTTCCGCAAAAATACTAATTTTGGTGAATACAATCGCCAAATATTATAATTTTTAGCGGATAAACTCTCCAAAATTGATGTTTTTATAAGGTTTCTCACGCAAGTTTAAGAAAAATAGTATCGTTCGTGTACTAAAAATCATCCAGCCCTGAAACTATTACCTTTTCAAGGCTGGATAGGTATTCTGCCAAACTATGTTTTTACCTTGTTGGTATGGACAAGGGGTTTTGCTTGGTTCGTTTTTGTAAACCTGTTTTATTCCACAATTAATTGTTTTGTTTTGATGCCTTTTCCTGTTTCTATTAGTATCAAGTAAACACCTTTGTTGTAGCTCCTCATGTCGCATTCAAACTTGTTGCCCGTGGTTGCGTTATCCAAGACCTTTTGTCCCATAATATTGTACACACAAATCCTTTGCATGTTTTCTGCTTCGATGGTAACAGAACTTTTGGTTGGGTTGGGGAAAATGTTTACGGCCACGCTATTTTGTTCCTCTATGGCCAATCCGCTTGGGCGAATGTCGGCATATACCTTCACGTTGTATGCGGGCATTGAGAAAGCAAATGTCTGTGATGTGGAGGTTTCTGATTTCTTGTATGTGGGAACTGTTTGTGTGTTGTCGATAACATTGAATACCAGGATGCTTCTTATGGCATAGCCAGGCGTTGTTGTTATGTTTATCTCCACTTCACTTCCCAAATACGCTTCGTTAAGCGATGTGCTTACCGTGCCTCCGGGCTGTGTTGCTTCAATCACGGTTATGCTGTGGCTGTCGCAGCTTTGTTCTATCGTGCTGAACCATTGGTTCCAGTCAGAGTTCATGTAAAGACCTTGACAATAACATTTAACTGTCAACCGACTGTTCTCATCTATGCTACTGAAACAATTACTGTTACCATGAATATCATAGACCAATGTAGGAGGAGTGATTCTCAAGGATGTCACGTATTTAAGGCTTGTACAGTTTTCAAAGGCCCTTTCGCAAATTTCATCCACTGAATTTGGTATGGTAATGGATTCAAGACCACTGCATCCGGCAAAAGCAGACTTACCTATGCTTGTCACTGTATTGGGTAAGTTGATTGATTTAAGATTTGAGCAACCATAAAACGCAGCATCATTTATGACTGTCAGCGAATTAGGGATGGTGATAGAAGTGAGCCCGCTATAAGCGAAAGTTCCAACTCCTAAACTGTCAACTGAATTTGGAATGGTGATTGCTGTAAGGCTTGAGCAATGAGAAAATGCACCGTTACTTAAAGACCACGTAGTTGAAGTAAAACTGCTCCCAATTCTTGTCACTGAATTGGGAATATGGACATTAGTAAGTCCCGAACAGTACGAGAACGTCCTATCTTCAATAGCAGTTATGCTATTTGGTATGTTGACGGAAATAAGCCCAGTACAATAATAAAAAGCACCTCTTCCTATAGAAGTCACTGAATTGGGGATGGAATAAGACCCCTGTCGACCCCCTGGATACAAAATCAGAGTGTCGGCAGCGTGGCTGAACACAACTCCGTCAATTGACTTGTAACGGGGATTGTCGGGTGCAATGTCGATGGATGTTATGTTATGGTTCATGATACCACTAAAAATACCAATATTACTTGTTATCGAATTGCCAATCGTGACAGATGTGAGGCCATCGCAATACGAAAATGCCTCTGTTCCGATGTATGTCACAGAGTTTGGGATGGTAATGGATGTGAGGCTTTTGCAGCCAGAAAATGCACCTTCGCCGATGTATGTCACAGAGTTTGGGATGGTAATGGATGTGAGGCTTTTGCAGCCAGAAAATGCACGTTCGCCGATTTTTGTCACAGAGTTGGGAATGTTGACGGAAATGAGATTTGTGTCGCCCGCAAATGTCCCATAATATGAATGGTCGTAGCATATTTCAGTCACTGTGTTGGGTATGACAACAGATGTCATGTCATAGCAAAACCTAAAACCCCCAATGCCTGTTACCGTATAAGTGATTCCTTCGTATGACACCATATCTGGTATTACTATTTCTCCAACGTATGAGGTGTTTTCGTCATTGTAAACTGTTGCCGTATATGGTTCTGTATCTGTACCAAAAAAACGGAAACCATCCACCACAAATTCAACAGCCCAAGCTGTTTGAGAGATGGTAATGAAGAAAAAAATAATAATGAAGTGTTTTATTTTTTCCATAAAACTAATTTTTAAAAAGCATACAATTTACAATTACCACAAGCTCAATTCTCTATACAATTCAGGCAGCCTGTTTTCGTCAATATGATATTGTGCGGCTGTCTTCGGGAGAGCAAATTCGCCAATGTTCTTGTCGTTGTCGCCATTGGCCCAAAAGCACTCTTGTTCCCGTTCCACAATATGCCCGTCAAGGTTTTCTTCAATTGTTTTCCTTATTTTTCCGCCCAAGTCAATGGTTCTGACATTTTCAGCACGTCCGTTCTTTCGAAGCCAAAGTATGAGTTCGTCAGCTCCAATTCTTATCATTTTCTTTTTCGCGCAGTTATATCCCGTTGCGCCCTTCGGTTTTTGGTTAGTTTTAGTTATCTATCGACTGCAAAGTTACTCCTCACAAACTGAAAGAAGCTTGTCTCATTGTATCAATAACAATACAAAAGTGTATCAAGATTGATACACATGTGGTTTGATTTTCTCGGAATAAATGCTAAAGAAGTCGCGGTGCAGGAGGATGGAGATTTGCTGGAGCATCTGCGTGTCGATACTGTAGCTGTCGAAGATGCGGTAGCAGGTGGCGCGTGTCACGCCGAGCTGTTTTGCAAGCCAGGTAATGGAGCGCTCCTGCCGCTGCATTTCAGCTTTTATCGCCTCGCCTATGTGTACCATGTTTTCCATCCGACCAAGAGTTTTGTTTTATGCTTATAACTCTTGTCTCTGGCTACAAAAAAGGCGTAAACCGTTTCTTTTGAAAGCTTATCATAACTGGAGGCTCTGCAAAGCCATGGCAACTAATAAGCAAAACGACTCACGCCTAAGCGTGAACCTTTCGCCAACTTATTCTCGTTGCTTTTAATTTTGCAGATTTCCAGTTAGAGAACAAGAGCGTAAAGCTCAGAATTTTAATATGTTACAGTTTTGTATATCTGTGTTTTAAAACGATTTTAGTTTGACAATTTTTTGCAATGAAAATACGGTTATTTTTACCTAAATTTCTATTCCTTTTCAAAAATGCTGATTTTCAATCATTTGACACTTTTTGGGGCGACTTTTTTGCAAATCATTACACTTTTCAGGGCGACTTTTCGCTGCAAAGATACACTTTTCGGGGCGAGTTTTGGATTTTCAAGTGTTTTTTTGTGTTTTGCTGGTTAGTCTGAAGAAATCTCCTTTTTTGATTTAAAAAGCCTTATATTGTATTTACAACTTTCTATATATCAATTTCTTATAAGTTTTTAAGAATTTTACTCAATAGACTGAGTAAATTTACTCAATCTACTGAGCAAACTCACAACTCTTTCATCATTTCACCAATAATCTCAGTCGAATAGGCATTGGCCACTTCCTTGATGAAGTTGCCGAAGTCGAAGTGGGCGTTGCCGTCGGCGCTGTCGGAGATGATGCGTATCACCACGAATGGGGTGCCGAACTCGCAGCACACCTGCGCAACCGCCGCTCCTTCCATCTCGACGCATTTCACATCGGGCAGGAGGCTGAGAATGGCGTCGCGTTGCTCAGCACCGTTGATGAACTTGTCGCCGCTGGCCACGTCGCCACATTGCAGTGTAGTGTTGGTGATGTTGAACTCCGCAGCTTTCTCCCTGTCTATTATCACACCCTTGCCACGCTCTATCAGTCGGCTGACGGCCTGCTTTGCGATGTTTTGCAAACGGCTGTCGGTCTCGACATATATCCTGTTGAGCAGGGGTATCTCAAATTGTTTCTGCATTGGACGCGAATCAAGGTCATGCTGTACGAGGCGGTTTGCCACCACCACGTCGCCAACCTTGATGCCCGTAGCTATGCCGCCAGCAGTGCCGATAAAGACTATCTCGTCGACCTTGAACACAGTGATGAGTATGACGGAGGTCATGGTGGCGGCCACCTTGCCCCATTTCGAGAAGGCCACGACACATTTCTTGCCTTCAAGGAAACCCTCGAAAAATGTGCGACCACCTATCTCGTGAGTATTAACATCGGTCATCAATTTCTTTACTTCATCAATTTCTTGCGCCATGGCGCCAAGGATACCTATTGTTTTCATTTGTTGATTTGTTTGCATGTTTATTTGTTGATTTGTTAGGATTGCACACTGAGCTTGTCGAAGTGTTTTATCTGACTTGTGACTTCGTGACTCGTGACACGTGATTCAAAAACGTCACTTGCGTCTCGTAGGCCCGTGTCTCGTGTCATACCTCCTATCTCAAACATCCCACTTCCTGCCTGCTCTCAATCGCCTTGCACATTCTCTCATACCATTCTTCGCCCCATTTGCGTATCATGGGCTCTTTCAAGAATTTATATAAAGGAATACCTTCTTTCTCTCCTTTGCGTTTTGCGGGCACGCATACCGACCATTCGTGGTATAAGATATGCGTGAATCCGTCCTTCTCGACTATCCTTATAGGGTAGAGATGGCACGATACGGGCTTGCGGAAATCGGTTTTGCCTTCCATGAAGGCTTTTTCGATGGCGCATAGGGCAGTGCCGTTCTCGTGGAAATATACAAAAGCACATTCTTCTCCATTGACGAGCGGCGTGACAAGGTTTCCCATGTCGTCGTAGTCATATACGTCGCCCTTCTCTATCGCTTCGATGCCTTCCTGCCTCATATAGGGTTTTATGGACTCAATGTCATCCTCTATCAAGCCTATTTCATCGGGCTCAAGAGGTGCGCCGGCATCGCCAGCAACGCAGCACTCGCCCTTGCAACGAGCCAGATTACAACAGAAACGAGCGTTTATGAACTCGTCGCTGACTATTATGTTGTCAACTATTATCATACTGCAAAAATACATTAAAAAAACATAAAGTTGGTGTGATTTGTTTAAAACTCGGCAAAAAAAATGCTCAGTAGGCAACGAAATAATGTTTATTTTTGCAAAAAAGTTTTGCTGAAAGCAAAAAGCCGATGGCCAACCGCTGAAAGCACTAAAATTATGACTATGGATATTGAGATGTACCTTGAGCCTGTGTCCGAGAAATGCCTAAACAGCGAGAACATTGTTGAAGGCACAATTGGCAAGTCTATGACGATATACAGCAAAGAAGGCAAATTCCCTGACCTTGAAGGCATACAGATAGCCATTATCGGTGTGAACGAAGACCGCGGCTCGTCCGACAACATAGGCTGCGCCGACGCTCCCGATGCAATAAGACAGGCTTTATACCAGTTGTTTGACCACCACGTAGAGATAAAGATTGCTGACATAGGCAACATCAAAGTGGGACAAGACCTCTCCGACACTTATTTCGCTATGAATCAGGTGATGACGGCTATGTTTAAAAACAAGACACTGCCTATCATACTTGGCGGAAGCCAGGACTTGACCTATACTATGTATAAGGTGTATGAATATACCGGACAACTGGTCAACATCGTCTCCATTGACTCAACCTTTGACCTCGGCGACAACACGGAAGAGATAAACTCGCACAGCTACATGAGCCAAGTCATAATGCACAAGCCCAGTTACCTTTTCAACTACACCAACATAGGTTATCAGACCTACTATGTCAGCAAGAAGTCTGTCGATTTGATGAAACAGTTGCTGTTCGACAGCTACCGTTTGGGCAGCATGAAGGCAAATATGGAGCTCACAGAACCTCTCATCCGAAATGGTAACATATTGAGCATTGACATGTCGGCCTTCCGCGCCGCCGATGCTCCAGGAGTCACAACCCCCTCGCCAAACGGATTCAACGGCGAAGATGCCTGCCGCATGACACGCTACGCCGGCATGAGCTGCAAACTGTCATCACTAGGGATATTCGAGTACAACCCCCATTGCGATGTCAACGGACAAACAGCAGGGCTGATAGCGCAGATGCTATGGTACTTCATCGACGGATTTGCTGGCCGCACCAACGACTTCCCGACAAAGGACAACCACGAGATGTTCCGCCACTTCTATGTGCAGGTGAGCGATATAGAGGAAGAGCTGGAGTTTCTTTGCCATAAGATGAACGGCAAATGGTGGATGTCGTTTGCCCTGCCAGGACTGGACAAGCCGCAAAAACACTATATACCCTGCTCGAAGGAAGACTATCAACAAGCCATGAACGACGAACTTCCCGACCACTGGTGGCAGTTCTACCAAAAACTAATGTGATTATTTAAACGATAGATTTTGAATATTAGAGATTGAAAGCTACTTTAAGGATATTGATATTCACGATTTTGGCTTTAAGCCTGACTGGGTGCTACAGTAAAAAGCACACCCACCGTAACACCTATAATCACACCACGAGTGTCAAACCTGTTGTGAACAAGACCGATACCAATGCCGAAGCCCTTGCCCTCGACATGAAAGCCGATGCCGTTATCGACTATGCCATGAAGTATCTCGGCGTCCCTTATAAATATGGAGGCAATGGCCCTAAACACTTTGACTGCTCCGGATTCACCAAATACGTTTTCGAAAAATTCGGCATAGAGCTTAACCGTATCTCCGCCGACCAACTGAGCAATGGTGAGGAGGTGAAAAACACAAAGGACCTCCGCCGTGGAGACCTGGTTTTTTTCAAGGGCCGTGACATAAATAGCAGCAAGATAGGCCATGTGGGTATAGTGACAGAGGTGGACAAGACCACCGGACAGTTCAGCTTCATCCACGTGTCCTCGTCTTCAGGCGTGATAGTGTCGAAATCGACCAGTGAATATTATAAAAATAGGTATCTGACAGCATGCAGGGTGATTTTTTGAGAAAAGAGTTGAAAGTTTAGAGTTGAAAGTTAAAAGTTAGAAATTGGAAGTGGTGTTTGTTAAGATGTTAAGAAGTTAAGTTGTGAAGACACGGGACGAGAGAAAAATAAAACGTTAGATTAAGCTGAATGCCGACGGCTGATAGCTGACAGCATCAAGAAATACATGAAATAACGAAAAATCATACAGAAATGGCAGACGGATATTTGGAAAAACGCTTCGACGAAATGAAAGACAACAAAAAGACCATCGTCAAGCACAAGTCGATTGACAGTTTGGTGAAAAAGAACCGCAGCTATCGCGGCTATGACAAGAGTTTTGTGGTTAAGCGCGCCATGCTAGAGCGCATCGTGGCTGTCACAGCAAAAGCGCCATCGGCAAAAAACAAACAAGTGCTGCGCTATAGGCTCGTCACGAAAGGCGAAGAGGCCGACTTTGTGCTTCAGAACATCAAACTAGGCGGCATGTTGCCCGAACTGCACCTGCCATTTGCAGGAACGGAGCCCGAGGCATTCATCATAGTTTGCAGCACCGTGCCGGAAGACAAACTCGTTGACATAGACCTTGGCATAGCCATGCAGACCATGCTACTGAAAGCCACCGACATGGGACTTAACGGCATCATCATAGGTGCTTACAACAAGGCGAAGATAACCGAACATTTCTGCCTTCCCTACGAGCCACTCGCCATCGTCGCCATAGGAAAAGCCGGTGAAAAGATAGAACTCGTCGATGTCAACGTGGGCGACAATCTTGCTTACTATCGCAACGAAGGGGTGCATTATGTGCCGAAAATCAAGGCGGAGCAACTGATAATTAAGTGACTCGGGACTGCATGATACGTGACACGAGAAAACCAACCGTAAAACCAAGCTGATAGCCGAAAAAAAAATGAAACGTACTTTTATAGCCATAAAACTCCAGCCTACCGAGGATCTGCAGCGCATGATGGATTGTCTGCAAAAAAATCTGGAGTATGAAAAGCGCAACATAAACTGGTGCCGCCTCGACCAGATGCACCTCACACTGAAATTCATCGGCGCAACGCCCGACGAGGATATCCCAAAGATTACCAATGCCATGCAGACACTGTCGCAACGGCACTCCTCGTTCGAGATGCAGTTCGACCGAACGGGCGTTTTCGGCAGCAATCGTTCGCCACGTGTGCTGTGGCTTGGCATGAAAAACGAGCCGAAAGTACTCTATGACCTTGCCAACGATGTCCTTGACACCTTCGACAGCATAGGCTATCCCCGCGACAGGCAGAATTTTGTCCCTCATGTGACTTTATGCCGCATCAAGCACCTTATCGACAAGGATTTCTTCTTCAAGCTTTATAACGCCATCGAGCAGAAGCCTTATATAGATATAAAAGTGAAGGAGTTTTCTTTCTTGCAGAGTTTCCTCAATCCCGACGGGGCGCGCTACAAACTGTTGAAACGGTTTGAGTTGCAATGATGTCGTTTCATTTTTTTGTGAAGATGCCAATCTCAGAATCTTTGCATAATATCAAGGTGTCGAATGGGGAATGCGATAACAGGATTGCTACATAAACATCTGGTATTGAACCCACAACATTGAGTACTTGAAGCATGTAAACCAGCCAGAAGAATCTTGCAGGAACTATGATGTTCAACAAAATCAACACTAATCCTAACGCGAATAGAGGAGTCAAAGCTGTTGTGATGTATGCTTGTTTGCTGAGGTAGCTTGAACTCTTGGGATAGCTGAGAGGCGACAAAAGGTCAATCTTGGTGTTATCGGCATTGTGTCTTTTTAACATGACCGTATGGATGGTTTCGTGCAGAGCGATATATGTTAAAGCACCTAATACAAAAGTTCCGTATGCCATCCAATGGCTGTTCTGCTCGAAATAAGAGCTAAGTGGCATGAAAAATCTTGACATCACCTCAACCATTATGCAGGCTATGGTTAGAGCAATGACCACGAGGAGGAGATATACACCTTTGCTTTTTTTTAGATTTACAGATCTTAAAGTGCTATAGTCTTTCGGAAGGTTGTTATATGTGTTTCTTTCCATAGTGTATTATTTAATTGTGTATGGGAGATACTCTCCCATATACAAAATTTTATTACTTGTTTTGATTGTTTTCATGATGATCGGAATCACCCTTCATTAGTAAGGCCAACAATGCTAAAAGCACTATTAACCACCAGGGACATAATAGTTTTGCTGTAGTTGTAGTACCATTACTTATAACTGCCTCAAGTGCGCAGTCATTAATTGTGGTTTTGCTGGTTGCGGTGCTGTAAATGGACCATGCTTTATTGTATAAAGCCAAGGTTGTTTCGCCGGTTTCCTCTTTGTCTATTTCATTTATGGTTTTGTTTGTAGAAAGATGTTTATAGAGTTGTTTGAAGAAATCCAACCCTTCTTTTGATCTTTGTCTTTTAGCTATGCCATTGTAACACATTTCAATAAATGAAGTTTCTGACATACCTTTTGTGAAAATGAGATTCATTTGAATACTCATAACTTTCATTACTTCCTTGCCAGCATTTTTGATGTGAGCTTGGCAATCGTTCTTTTTGATTTTTTGTATCATGATAAATTTGTTTAAATTTGCCGAAAACGGTCGGCACCGCCAACCCCATTATTGAGATTTGTGACAAAATTATCATGAGGAGTGTTATGTTGCGTTATGTTGTGTTATGTTTGCGTTATGTTTTTAGCATTTTCTGCAAATAGTCATTCAAGTTATCGGTTTTCAGCTTTTCGAGCACGCGGTTACGACGGCTTGTGCATCCTTGGTACGAGAGTCCTAATAGGGCCGATTTCTCAACCTCGCTTGTTTTGAGCATCGATACCATGATGTATTGCCATTCCCCGTCGTTGATGTCGGGGTGTAACTTGCGGAACTTCGTGGCGAAATCTGCATAGTCTTTGTTGATCTCCTGCTCCAATTCATCCATCTCGATTTTGGTAAGTCTTATGTTGCTTGCTGATACATTGGCGGCCGTAAGTCCCTTTTCAGATTCGCATTTCTCCGTTATTTTATTGTAAATTTCGCTTTTTAAGAAGTCGTTCCATGAGCTGTTTGCTTTTTTGCCATTTTCTTTTTTCCTTATACACATAATTATTATGGAAACAATCGTTAATGCTGCCAATATTGCCATAGTTTCAATGGTGTGGGAAGTTGATGTAGTTTTCATTTCGCATCTTTCCTTTTCGTATTGGCTAAAAACATGCTCTATGCTGGCGGCTTTCCTTTTTTCTTCATTTATTATTCGGTTCAGACTGTCGATTTGTTGTAGCGAAGCAACGGCGGTTGTCGTGTCGCCAGAGTCGAGCGACAAGACACTAAGCAGTTCGAGTGATGTTACTCTCAGCTTGATATCGCTTGAAAGTGTGTTCTGTTTTGCATAGCCGATTGCCTTTTCGTTTTCGCCGCTCACCCACAATGCCCATGCAGCATAGTTTTCTAGATAAGGTGTTTGTTTGTCGGTCTCAATGGGTAGCAGAGTTATGCCTTTTATTCTTTCAGGTAGGAATTTTTTTGCGGTTTCCTTGTCTTTAAGGCTTGCGATGAGGGTAATGTAGAAAGCTGATATGTATGGGCTTTCGTCCTGGACGAAAGATATGCTTTTCTGAATGTAATGGAGTAGGGTATCAGGATTTTCTGTGTCGGAAAGGTAATAGCAAATATTGCCTATCTTGCGGTAGCACAATGCTATATTGACAGAATCGTTTGCACTACAGCAATAGTCTAAAGCCTTGAAATAAGTCTCTTTTGATGTCTCATACATTTCGCAATCCATGAAAATGTCGGAAATAGCAATATAGGTGACGCCACGCAGCGAGTCGGTTGAAGTGTTGGTTGGAATGGAGTCCAGAATCCGTAATGCCGCTATGTAGTGATTCATTGCTTCGTTAAAATGAATGCTGTATTGATTGGCTTTGGCTTGATTTACTAAATCTTTTGCCGATTGCCATTGCCGTTGTCGTTCTGCGCAATCTTTGCTCCAAAGAGGTTTGCCGATATATATCAAGAAAACTAAAAACAGTAGTGATGCTTTCTTTTTCATGGAAATGATTTTGTGCAAAAATAAACTTTTTTTGGTAATTATATACTTGATGGCACAAAAGTAAACATAAATTCCCGTTGCCATTCGCATTCCGATTGGCAGCGGTTTTTTTTGTGTTTAAAGGTACGCTGGCGTAAAAAATTCTGAAAGCCATGCCAGCAATCGCAGAGAGTTGCGTACCACTACAGAAAAACAACAGCAGGAATTTCCTGCTGTTGCTATGTAAAATCTCATCTTATCTCAACAAAGTGTGATTTTTATCACATTTTTCTGCGATAAAGTGTGATTAATATAAAAATAGTTATATCTTTGCACTTGCAAAAGCAGGAGAAACTATGGAGATAATAGAAAGAGATATAACGCAAAAATTGTTGGAGTGGAAACGCTCAAGAAATAGAATGCCATTAATACTTAGAGGTGCCCGTCAGATAGGCAAGTCTTGGGCGGTAGAGGATTTTGGTAGGCGTTATTATGAGCATATCGCAATATTCAATTTCGACCGTAAAAAGGAACTATCCGAGATTTTTGAGCGGACAAAGGACCCTAAGCGTATCATTAAGGAACTGGGGTTGTTTACCGAGGAACCGATATTGCCGGAGAAAACCCTGATTTTCTTCGATGAGATACAGGAGTGCAAGGATGCGCTGAACGCATTGAAGTATTTTTGCGAGGATGCACCTGAATACCACATTATAGCGGCTGGCTCGTTGCTGGGTGTGGCCATCAACGAAGGGAACTTTTCTTTCCCTGTCGGCAAGGTGAATTTTATGCGGATGTATCCCGTCAGCTTTAAAGAATATCTGCGTGCAGCTGATGCAAGGCTGTTTGAACAGGTCTCTGATTATGCGGGAACTACGGAGCAGCTTCCGTCTATTGTCTTCAACAGGGCGGAGGAGTACTATCACACATATCAGGTGTGTGGAGGGTTGCCTATGGCGGCACGTTCGATGATATGGGGAAATGGTATTGAGGCGGTAGAAGTAATTCTAGAAGAAAATCTGATGGCGTATGAAATAGATTTCAGCAAGCACTCTTTGAAAAGTGACATTCCCAAAATACACGCTATATGGAAGTCAACCCCTGAGCAGTTGTCGCGTGAGAACAATAAGTTTGTGTATCGTGTTGTGCGTGAGGGTGCGAGGGCAAGGGAGTATGAGAGTGCTTTGCAATGGCTTGTTGATGCTGGGATGCTGTATCAGGTTAAATTGTGTGAGAAGCCTGAACTTCCATTGAGTTTTTATGAAAATTCATCAGCATTTAAGGTTTATCTATTGGATATAGGCCTTTTACGCAAAATGTCGAGGCTACCAGCTGAGATATATTTGAATATGAGCAATCTGTTTACGGAGTTTAATGGTGCCGTGGCCGAGAATTTTGTGTTGAACTCCATTCTGTCACAAGGTCTTGACATGCCCAACTACTGGACGCTGCAAGGAAACAAGGCCGAAGTTGATTTTTTGATAACCAACAAGTTGTCGGTCGTCCCGATAGAGGTTAAGTCTGACAGACGCATCAGCGGAAAAAGTTTTGCTGAATATGAAAAAAAGTATCATCCCGGCATTCGTGTCCGCTTTTCTATGAACAACATAAAGAAAGACGGCAATTTGCTGAATTTGCCTATTTTTATGGCGGACTGGCTTTCGTCGTATATCAACTCCTGAAGTCCAAAAAAGTCATAGTTAATGAGGAAGTGTTTCATAATTTATGGAAATTGCCCTGTGATTATTTTTTTGATGTTTTTTTCTTTCTGTTTTGATATTTGATTTTCTTTGCCTACCTTTGCGAAAAATATAAGTGATTTCAATTATAAAAGTTTAATACATAAAGATATGGAAATTAGAAAGTTAGAAGAAATGTTTGAGGTTCTGCGCAGCAAACCCAAGAAACGTCTTGTCGCCGCTTATGCTAACGACGACCACACCATTTGTGCTGTCAACGCTGCCGTTGAGCAAGGTCTCATTGAGGCAACGCTTATCGGTGACGAGGCCACCATCGCCAACGTGTGCAAGGCCGAGAATATCGACATGAAGAAGTTCACCATCATTCAGGAGAGCGACGACGTGAAGGCTGCTGCCAAGGCTTGCGACCTTATCAACGCTGGTGAGGCCGACATCCTGATGAAAGGCTTGCTCCCAACCGACAAGTACATGCGCGCCATCCTCAACAAGGAGCGTGGCCTCTGTCCGCCCAATGTTACATTGGCACACGTGGCCGTTATTGAGAACCCCAACTATCACAAGCTGCTCGTGGTCAGCGACTGCGCCATCATACCGCTGCCCGACCTGAAACAAAAACAGACCTTGCTGAAATATGTCACCACCACTGCAAAAGCTATCGGCATAAGCTGCCCGAAAGTGGCCATGGTTACTGCCACCGAGCAAATGAGCGCTGGCATACCCGCCTGCGTCGATGCCGCCGTTATCGCCAAGATGGCTGAGCGCGGACAGATAAAAGGCTGCATGGTGGAAGGCCCCATCTCGCTCGACCTTGCCCTCGATGCCGAGACAGCCGCCATCAAGGGAATGAAGAACCCCGTGGCTGGCGATGCCGACTGCCTCGTGTTCCCCAACCTCGAGAGCTCCAATGTGTTCTACAAGTGCTGCACCAAGTTCGACAAGAGCGAAGTCGGCGCCATACTCATGGGTGCCAAGGTGCCTTGTGTGCTATCATCGCGTGGCGACACATCGAAGACAAAACTCTATTCCATAGCCCTCGCTGCTATGCTGGCAAAATAATTGAAAAACAAACGGGGCTCGTGTCACAACGTCCCGTGTCAAAAAATTAATAACCAAAAATTAAAAATCATGACACACAAGATATTAGCTATCAACCCTGGCTCGACATCGACCAAAATCGCTCTTTTCGAGAACGAGGAATGCGTGTTCAAGAAATCCTTGAAACACTCGACCGAGGAGCTGGCTCCATTCGACAAGATAGCCGACCAGTACCCTTTCCGCAAAGAGGTTATCATGAACGAGCTGAAAGCCTCTGGCATCGACATCAGCAATGTTGAGATTGTCATGGGCCGCGGCGGTCTGACTCACCCACTTGTGTCGGGTGTCTATGAAGTCAACGATGCCATGACGCGCGACCTGCTTGAAGCAAAGGTGGGAGAACACGCCTGCAACCTTGGCGGTCTCATAGCTAGCGACATTGCAAAGCAGATAGGTGCAAAAGCATACATTGCTGACCCTGTCGTTGTTGACGAGTTGGACGAAGTGGCTCGCCTCTCGGGCCATCCTAATTTCCCGCGCATCTCCATCTTCCATGCCCTCAACCAGAAGATAATAGCACGTCAGCTGGCTAAGGAGCTTGGCAGGAAATACGAGGAGCTCAACCTCATCGGCGTGCACCTCGGCGGCGGCATCTCGGTGGGAGCACATCGCAAGGGACATGTTGTTGATGTCAACAATGCCCTCAACGGCGAAGGCCCTTTCACCCCAGAGCGCTCGGGTACCTTGCCGGCAGGTCTGCTTGTTGAAGCATGCTTCAGCGGCAAATACACCAAGAAAGAGATTGGCCAGATGCTGAAAGGCAAAGGCGGTTATGTGGCCTACCTCGGCACCAACGATGCCCAAGAGGTCGAGAACATGGTCAAGTCAGGCAACAAGGAAGCCGAGAAGATTTATCAAGCCATGGCATATCAAATAGCCAAGGAAGTTGGTGGTCTCGCTGCCTCTGCCATGAGCATGGATGTGGATGCCATTTTCCTCACAGGCGGTATCGCCTACGACAAAGGCTTCTGCGAACTGATAAAAGCCCGCGTCGGCAAGATAGCTCCCGTCTATGTATTCCCTGGCGAAGACGAGATGAAAGCCTTGGCTCTCAACGCCCTCATGCTGCTCAACGGCGAGACTACAGCGAAAGAGTACAAATAGCTGTTGTGCCATGTTATAACTAATAACCTCTATGCCTGATTCTCAATGGGCATAGAGGTTTTGTTTGCCCATCAGTAAGACTCGTTTCATTAACAGCCAAAACAAACAATACAGTCATGGAAAAACAAACAAAAGTCAAGCAAAAGACAATGGAGGCAACCTTGTGGGAGTCGTGCAACAAGCTGCGTGGTGCTGTGGAACCTGCTGAATATAAGCATGTGGTGTTGAGCCTTATCTTTCTCAAATATGCTGGCGACCGTTTTGAGCAACGCAAGCAAGAACTAGTTGAGCAAGGGCTGAAGGAATATATCGACCAAGTGGAATTCTATACGGCAGAGAATGTTTTTTACCTGACACCTCAATGCCGCTGGTCCTACATCATGGAGAACGCCAAGCAATCAAATATCTTCCAAATCATCGATGACGCGCTCACCAACATCGAGAAGATGAACAAACAACTGGCTGGCGCTTTGCCCAGCAACTACTACTCCAACCTCGGTTTGGACAAGACCAAGTTTGCCTCGTTGCTTGACGAAATCAACAAGTTGGATACCGTCAAGGACTCGGAGAATGATTTAATTGGACGTGTTTACGAGTATTTCTTGGGTAAGTTCGCCATTGCTGAAGGCAAGGGTAAGGGAGAATATTATACGCCAAAATCCATTGTCAACCTCATCGCTGAGCTCATCGAGCCGTATGATGGCAAGATATATGACCCGTGTTGTGGCTCAGGCGGCATGTTTGTGCAGTCGATGAAGTTTGTGAAGGCCCACCATGGCAACCAAAAGAATGTGAGCGTATATGGTCAGGAAAACACCAACACCACCTTCAAGCTGGCCCGCATGAATCTCGCTATCCGTGGCATTTCAGCTGACATCAAGCAGGGCGACACCTTCCACAACGACCAACACAAGGACCTGAAAGCCGACTACATCATGGCCAATCCGCCTTTCAACCAGAAAGACTGGCGCGAGGAGAACCAACTCACCAACGATGCCCGCTGGAGCGGCTATGAACTGCCGCCGACCTCGAACGCCAACTATGGTTGGATTTTGAACATCCTTTCCAAACTCTCGACCAACGGTGTAGCGGGTTTCTTGTTGGCCAACGGCGCTTTGAGTGCCGACGGCACCGAGTTAGCCATCCGTCGCAAACTCATCGAGAACGACAAGGTGGAGGCCATCCTCATCCTGCCGAGAAACCTGTTTTATTCCACCGATATCAGCGTGACGCTGTGGATATTGAACAACAATAAGAAGGCACGTGTAGTGAAGAAAAACGGTGTGGAGATGCATTACCGAGACCGCGAGGGCGAAGTGCTGTTTATGGACTTGCGGCAGATGGGCATTCCGTTTGAGAAGAAATATATCGAGTTGGACCCAGAGACGCGCGACACCGTGACCCGCACCTATCACAACTGGCAACAGGAAGGTTGCGAACAAACCTATAAGGACACACCGGAATTCTGTCAGTCGGTAAAGATGCAGACCATAGCAGAAAAAGGCTATTCGTTGGTGCCGAGCAAGTACATTGAGTTTGTCAACCGCGACGAACAAATCGACTTTGACACGAAGATGAAAGAACTGCAAACGGAGATCCGTGATTTGTTGCAGCAGGAAGAGGCAAGTAAAACAGAACTGAAAGATCTTTTTGAGAAGTTAGGATATCCAATAAGATAAAATAGAGGAAATTTTCCTCTAATTTCCTCTAATTTCCTCTAATTATTGTTTGGAAGATGCTTGAAGCAATTCTTCAAACCTAGATGATTTAATATATCCGATCGCTCTTTTATTCAAATTCGTTGTGCTTAAATAACCCAAATCAACCAATTCCTGCAGGTCGGTTCTTGCTGTCCTGGCTGAAATGTTGAATTGTGTTGCCAACTCTTTTGGAGTGAATATGGTCCGCTTGCTATCGGAAATGGTTTTTAGGACATACCTTTGGCGTTCATTGATATTCAATACTCCAACGAATCTGAGGATGTTCTGCTGCTCGTCGATTTTGCGTTGGAGATATTTCTTCAATTCTTCGAAAGCCTTTTTCATTACATCCAAGTGATATTGGATGAAGTATGATAGATCGTTGCCGTCACTTTCAGCGTATTGATAGGCCTTTTCGTATGCCTTTTTATTGACATAGATGATTCTGGAGATGGAAAGGTACTCGGTCAACCAATAGCCTTTTTTGATCATATACCAATAAAAGAGGGATCTTGCGGTTCTACCGTTGCCATCCGCAAAGGGGTGGATATAAGCCAATATGAAATGGATGATAATGCCTTTAATGATAGGATGGATGAAGTTTTCGCTATCGTCATTGTTGGCAAAATCGCATAAATCATGGATCAGCCCGTCTATTTCTGTATAGGTAGGAGGGGTGTGCGCCACGTGGCCCGTGATGCCATCCACCACGTAGATGTCATCGTTCTTGCGGAACACGCCCTCGTCTTCAGGGTCGTCTAAAGTCTTGCTAGTTATTGAGCGGTGAATATCGAGCAAGCTTTCTGCTGTAAAAACCTTGTTCGAGTTTTTTGAGATTTTGCTGATGGTCTCATAGTTGTTGACGATCATCTGCTGGCTCTTGTTTTTGGGCTTCAACTGTTTGCGAAGCATGTCTTTGGCAATCCGCCGCGTTGTTGAGGCTCCTTCCATTTGGCTGGATGCTATGGCCTCTTCCATGATGGAGCTGATCAGGTAGTAATTTTTGTCGATGGAGGGGATGATGTTTTTGGTGCCAAGGCTTCCACCCAAGTTCATGTCAAAATCATGGAGCAAAGCCAGCATGTGTTTTGTGATTGTGAAGTGAAAAGTGTGTTTGCCAAACCGAATGTTTTGGGCATTCAGTCCACGTTGAATCTTTACGGCCTGCCATAATACTTCCTTGTCGATGTCTTTGGGCCCCAGGTATTTCACTTTGTCCCAATACAGATACTCGCTGCTGATTCTTTGGAATAGAGGCTGGATATCGGGATTATATAGCATCTGCAAGGCATCTGCAAGCTTTTCGGGATTCAATTTTGGAGTTGGTTCCATCTTCATTGTTCAATCTATTTTCTTGGCAAAGATATAACATTTTCCAAAAATAGAGGAAATTTTCCTTAAATTTCCTATCTTTTCCCATCTTTTTTTCGTCATATTCGATTATTATTACTATTTTTGTAATCTAATTGATATATTTTAATGAACTACCAGCGTTTAGGCGACTATATCAGAGAGGTGAACGTCCGCAACCGCGAGTTGAAGGTGACGAACTTATTGGGTTTGAGCATTGAGAAAAAGTTTATTCCTTCAATTGCCAACACCATAGGCACGGATATGTCTGCATACAAGATTGTCCAGCCGTCACAGTTTGCTTACGTTCCGGTCACTTCCCGTAACGGCGAGAAAATCACAGTTGCTTTGTATGATGGTGAAGAATCTGCCATTATTTCCCAGGCATACACGATTTTTGAGATTGTTGATCAAGACGTGCTTTTGCCCGAATATCTGATGATGTGGTTTCGACGTCCGGAGTTCGACCGTTATGCCCGTTTCCATTCTCACGGCAGTGCCCGAGAAGTGTTTGATTGGGATGAATTGTGCAACGTCATGCTTCCCATCCCCTCCATTGCCCGCCAGCGCGAAATCGTGGAAGAATACGAAACGCTAAGCCGCCGCATTCGCCTCAACGAGCAGATGATTGCCCGTTTGGAAGAGACCGCACAGGCCTTGTACCGCAAGATGTTCGTGGACGGGATTGACAAGGAGAATCTGCCGGAGGGTTGGAGAAGGGGGAGGCTGGGAGAAGTGGCAGTTATCAAAGCTGGAGGTGATAAGCCTAAAGAGTTCTCGGAGAAGAAAACGGATATATATAACATTCCTGTTTATGCAAATGGAATAGAAAACAAAGGTATATTTGGATACACGTCCAAACCTGTTGTCAAGAAAAAGAGCATCACAATATCGGCTCGTGGTACAATTGGCTATTGTTTCTTTAGGAAACAGCCATATGTTCCTATTGTTAGGCTCATTGTAATAATTCCAAATAACGAGGTGATGACTCAATATCTATATTATTACTTGGATTCGTCTAATATTAAAGGTTCGGGGTCTGTCCAAAGTCAATTAACCGTTCCTGATATGGAAGACTTACAAATCCCGATACCTTCAAATCAAATAATGCAAGAGTTCTTTGATGAGGTTGAAATAATTGACAAGTCAATAGAACTTCGCGAACAAGAGAACGAGAAATTAACTGAATTACAGTCTTTGCTATTGGCGAGGATGGGGAAAGAGAAATGATTTGCCCATGACAGAGAAATTCAGAGACAAATATAGAATACCGTCAAATCGTTTGCGGGGATGGGATTATGCCAGCAGTGGGCATTATTACATCACCATTGTCACCGCTGGGCGTAATAGGTTGTTTGGGCAAATTAAAAATGGCGAAATGATTTTGAACGATTTGGGGCAAATTGTTTATGATGAATTTTTCAAATCATTCGAATTGCGCGAGGAATTGTTTTTGGGCGAATTTGTTTTGATGCCCGACCATTTACATGCCATTGTCATATTGGATAAATCGAAATGCGAATGTTCCGGCCACGTTGGAACGCATGACCGTGTGGGGATGTGCGACCGTGTTGGAACGCACGACCGTGTAGAGACGCACGGCCGTGCGTCTCTACCCCAACCCCAATCCCAACCCACGTCCCCGCAATTCCAACGCCAACCCAAATCAATATCGTCATTCGTGGCCGGTTTCAAATCATCAACCATTAAACGGATTGACGATTGGATTGATTCGAACAATGTGGCGATGGCGAAATTCAACAAAAACAATCCTTTGTGGCAATCGAATTACCACGACCATATCATTCGAAACGAAACAGAATATCGACATATTTCCGATTATATCATTCGTAATCCAATAGAATGGAAGGAAGATACGTTAAACGAAAGATAATGAACAAAATGTCATACTTCATCGAAAGCCAAATAGAACAGACAAACAAATACCAATGCAAATACTATGACCAACGAAATCCAATTCATATTATACCAGTTGCCCAAGGAGGAGGGCAAGGTGCAGGTCGTCATCAAGGATGAGACGATTTGGGCTACGCAGAAGGCTATGGCTCAACTGTTTGGTGTGGGCGTGCCTGCCATCAGCAAGCATCTGAAGAATATTTTCGAGGAGAATGAATTAGATGCCGATGTGGTTGTTTCCAAAATGGAAATAACCACCCAACATGGAGCTATTGAGGGGAAATTGCAACGAAACGAAACTTCATTTTATTCCCTCGATGCAATTATCGCCGTCGGCTATCGCGTCTCGTCTGCAAGGGCGACCAAGTTCCGTATTTGGGCGACCAAAGTCCTCAACGAGTTTATCAGAAAGGGCTTTGTATTGGACGACAATCGTCTGAAACAAGGCGAAAGGGTGTTCGGGAAAGATTATTTCCGAGAATTATTGGAGCGGGTTCGTTCCATTCGCGCAAGCGAACGACGCATTTGGCAGCAAATTACCGACATCTATGCAGAATGCAGTATCGACTACGACAAAAATTCGCCTACAACACGAGATTTTTATGCAATGATACAGAACCGCTTCCATTATGCCATTACTGGACAAACGGCTGCCGAAATCATTTATGCCAACGCCGACCATGAAAAAATCAACATGGGCCTGACGACATGGAAAAACGCACCAGACGGAAGAATTTTGAAATCCGATGTTACGATAGCCAAAAACTATCTATCGGAACAAGAAGTGCGAAGACTGGAACGCGCTGTGTCAGGCTTTTTTGATTATATCGAGGACTTAATTGAGGGAGAAAACGCTTTTGATATGTCGCAATTTTCGGATAGCGTCAACGCCTTTCTTAACTTCCGGAATTATAAGATTTTGGTGGGAAAAGGAACGATCTCAAAAGCGGAGGCTGATGCGAAGGCGGAAGGCGAATACGAGATTTTCAATAGGACACAACCTATCATTTCAGACTTCGACAAGGAAATCAAACGACTGAAAGGAGAATAACCAATGCCGTACTTCAACGAAAGCCAACTAGAACAGTCCATCATCGCCCTGCTGCAAGAGCAAGGTTATGAGTATATGAAAGGTGAGGACATCATGCGAAACCTCGACGAGGTGGTGCTTCGCGATGATTTGTCAACATATCTGCACAACCGATACAAAAATGACGGCATCACCGACCAGGAGGTGGAGAATGCCATCCGCATCATCACGCAGAAGCAGGGCGGCACGCTCTATGCGGAGAACAAACACACCCTCAACCTGCTCATGGACGGCTTTTCGCTGAAAAGGGAAGACCCCTCCAAACAGAACCTCTATATCTATCCCATCGCCTTCGACGAGCCGAACCAGAAACATAACCTCTTCAAAGTCGTCAACCAGTTCGACATCGTGGGCAACCAACACCGCATCCCCGATGCCATTGTTTTCGTCAATGGTCTGCCCGTGGTGGTGTTCGAGTTTAAGAACGCACTCAAGCAGAACACGACCATCGAAGATGCCTACAAGCAACTCACCATTCGCTACCGTCGCGATATCCCAGCTTTGTTCAAATACACAGCTTTCATCGTCATCTCCGATGGGGTGAACAACAAGTTCGGCACGCTTTACACGCCTTACGAGTTCTTCTATGCCTGGCGCAAGGTCAACGCCAAGGACAAGGCCGACAATGGCATTTCGTCGCTCAAGACAATGATTGCCGGCCTGTTCCGCAAGGACCGCCTCATCGACGTTATCCACAACTTCGTCTATTTCCCCGACACCTCCAAGGACGAGCGGAAGTTCATCTGCCGTTATCCACAATATTTCGCTGCCCGCTCGCTCTATCAGAACATCCTCAACCACAGCAAGCTCAATGCTGGTGGCGACGGCAAGGGCGGCACCTATTTCGGGGCCACAGGTTGCGGCAAGTCGCTCACCATGCTCTTCCTCTCGCGTCTGCTGATGAAGAGCAAGGCCTTGTGCAGCCCCACTATCATCCTCATCACTGACCGCACCGACCTCGACGACCAACTCTCTCGTCTGTTGCTCAACGCTAAACAGTTTGTCGGCGACAGCGTGATAGAGCAGGTGGAAAGTCGCGAGGACTTGAAAGACAAGCTGCAAGGGCGCACCAGTGGTGGCGTGTTTCTCACCACCATACAAAAGTTCTCCAAGGACATCAACCTGCTTTCCAACCGTGCCAACATCATCTGCATCAGCGACGAAGCGCACCGTTCGCAGACGGGCATTGAGGAAAAAGTGGAGATTACCGACAGAGGTGTGAGGCGTTCCTACGGCTTTGCCAAATACCTGCGCGACTCACTACCCAACGCTACTTACGTCGGCTTTACTGGTACACCCATCGACCCGACGTTGGAGGTCTTTGGCGGCATCGTCGATGAATACTCTATGATTGAGGCCGTGAACGACGGCATCACCAAGACCATCATGTACGAGGGTCGTGCTTCGCATGTGTTTGCCGATAGCGAGCTCATCAAGCAAATTGAAGCCTACTACGACCAATGTGCCGAAGAAGGTGCTACCGAATACCAGATCGAGGAGAGCAAACGGGCCATGACGCAGATGAGCATCCTGCTCAATAGCCCCGACCTCATCCACCGGTTGGCCGACGACTTCATCCGACACTATGAACGCCGTGTGGAGGAGGGCAGCACCGTCAAAGGCAAGGCCATGATTGTGTGTGCCACACGAGAAATCGGCTATGCCATCTACAAGGAAATCATCGCCATGCGTCCCGAGTGGGCCGAGGTGAGAGTGTGTGGCGACGGCGAGGAACTCACCAAAGAGGAAGCCGAAAAAATCAAGCCCATGGAGAAGATCAAGATGGTCTTCATCCGACAGAAGGACGACGATCCTGAACTCTACAATCTTTTGGGCACGGACGAGGATCGAAAGAAACTCGACCTGCAGTTCAAGGAGGAGAAGTCGAACTTCAAGATTGCCATCGTGGTCGATATGTGGATTACGGGTTTCGACGTGCCTTGTTTGGATACCATGTATTGCTACAAGCCCTTGCAGATGCACACGCTGATTCAGACCGTCAGCCGCGTGAACCGCAACTATCCCGGCAAGGACAAAGGACTCATCGTGGATTATCTGGGCATCAAGAAGAAGTTCAACCAAGCGATGAAGAAATACGCCAATGGCGGGCAGAACGAGCTCCCTGTGGAAACCATCGACAATGCCGTCAAGTTGTTTAAGGACGAACTTGATTTGTTGAGGCGTATGTTCCACGGCTTCGACTATTCCAAGTTCTTCACTGGGACGCCATTGGAGCAGCTGGATGCCTTGCAAGTCGCCGCCGAACACACACAACAGACGGAAGAGTTGGAGAAACGCTTCATGAAGCACACCAACATCATGAAGTCGGCCTACAACCTATGCAACAACGATGAGCGCATCACTAAAAATGAAATCAACGATGTCCATTTCTTCACAGGTGTGCGGTCGGTCATTTACAAGACCACGACGGGCGAATCGCCCGACGCGACACAAATGAATAGGCATGTGTTGAAACTGGTCAATGAGGCGCTCATCTCCGAGGAGGTTGTAGCAATCAACACGATGTGTCTCAACGACACGGAACAAATCGACTTGCTGGCAACTCAATACATGGAAAAGCTGAAGCGATTGCCATATCAAAACACGAAAGTCAAGCTGATGGAGCAACTGCTGAAGCGAGTCATCGATAGCGTGAAGAGAGTGAACAAGGTTAAGGCCGTTAGTTTCACCGACCGTTTGAAAGGTATCATCGACAAATATAACGACCGCTCAGACGACATCGTGTTGGCTGACGAGATTGTCACTGAAGTGGCCAAGCAGTTGGCTGACTTGTTTGAGGAAATCAAGAAAGAGAACAAATTGCCCGATGGCATTCCCGATATCGAAGTGAAAGCCTTCTACGACATCTTGAAATCTGTCGCCGAGCAGTATGGCTTCCTTAATGAATACACCGAGGAACAATACATTGCCCTTGCCAAAGACGTGAAGGAAGTGGTGGACGACAAAACCCAATATATCGACTGGGACAAGAAAGCCGACATCAAGGCGCAATTGAAGGTACAGATTATTCTCACCCTTGCCAAGCACAAATACCCGCCCGCGACACGGGACGAAGTCTTCAGGGCCATCTTTGAGCAAGCGGAGAATTTCAAGAAAAACAAAACTGGTAAAAATTAAAAAAGCGTTTTGTAAATTCTAAATATCCTTACTTTTGCACCATGAACTGGCTAAAACGGCATAAGAAACTATCCATCACAACAGGGGTTTTGCTTCTCCTTTTTGTGGTATTTCTTTGCATCCCGGTGCCGCATTTCGACAACACTTATTCCACAGTGATAACAGCCGCTGACGGGCAACTCCTCGGTGCCCGTGTCGCCGCAGACGGGCAGTGGAGGTTTCCCGCCACGAACACTTATTCCAAGAAATATGTCACCTGTCTCCTTGAGTATGAGGATCAGCAGTTCTACCATCACATAGGCTTCAACCCAGTGGCTTTCGTCAAGGCTTTTATCGCCAACCGCAAAGCTGGTCATATAGTAAGGGGAGGCAGCACCATCACCATGCAGGTGGTGCGTCTGGCCCGTGGTGACAGAGAACGCACCTATTGGGAAAAACTTGTTGAGGTGGTGCTGGCAGTAAGGATGGAGTTGCATTACTCCAAGAACGAGATACTGGATCTTTATGCCGCCCATGCGCCTTTTGGAGGTAATGTCGTGGGCATCGACGCGGCAGCTTGGCGTTATTTCCACACCACCCCCGACCGCCTGACATGGAGCGAAGCCGCCACCCTGGCCGTTCTGCCTAACTCGCCGGCTCTTATCCATCCTGGCCGCTCACGCGAACAACTCTATGCCAAGCGCAATGCCCTTCTGCAACGTCTTGGAAACCCTGAAGCACGCATCCCTAATAGGAAACAGCTGCCCAAGCCTGACGAGGATGACATAGACCTCGCCATCGACGAGGACTTGCCTCAACAACCCTACGATATGCCTATGGATGCCTATCACTATCTCGTCAAGATGGAGAAGGAGAAGCCTGGGCAATGGTGCCAGACAACCATCGACTACACTCTGCAACGTGCTGTGACCGACATTTTGAACCGCCATTACTCCAACAACAGCCTGAATCATATCGAAAACGCTGCAGTGTATGTATTGGACTACCTTGACAACGAGATAAAAGCTTACATCGGAAACAACATGTGTGCAAAAAACGCAGCTATGGTCGATATGGTGCAAGCACAGCGTTCCACAGGAAGCACCCTCAAGCCTTTCCTCTTTGCTGCCATGCTCGATGACGGCTCGTTGATGCCCAACATGATAGTGCCCGACATACCTTATACAATATCTGGATTCACACCACGCAATTATTCTGGCCAATATTTAGGTGCTGTACCGGCCAGCAAGGCTTTGCAATACTCGCTGAACACACCCTTTGTGATACTGCTCCGCGACTACGGAGTGCCTCGATTCCTTAACCTGCTGAAGTCGCTGAAGTTGTCAGGACTTGTCTTCGACAGCGACCACTATGGCTTGTCGCTCATCTTGGGTGGTGGCGAGGCTTCTCTTTTCGACATCACCAATGCATACGGTCAGATGGGACGGCGACTGGCCTCGGCTCTCAACGAAGATTTTGACGGCGACGGCGAGGTGCCTTTCTCGACAACAGCAGTATGGCAGACTTTGAATGTGATGACAGGTCTTACACGACCAGAAAGTGAGATAGGATGGGGCGGATTCAGCTCGTCAAAACGCGTGGCATGGAAAACTGGTACCAGTTTCGGCTTCAAAGACGCATGGGCCATTGGCCTCACCGATCGTTACGTTGTTGGCGTATGGGTGGGCAACTCCGACGGTGAAGGGCGTCCTGGACTGACAGGGACTAGCGTGGCGGCACCTATCATGTTCGAAGTGGTAGGCAAACTGCAAGGGAGTTTCACCTATACCGAAGTGCCTGCCGACGCCGTCGAGGTGGAGGTGTGCGCAGAGTCTGGCTATCCTTGTTCGGAAGTTTGTCCACGTAAAATGAAAGCCTATCTGCCCGATGTGGAGAACAAAACGGGCGTTTGTCCATACCATAAGAAGATTTACCTCGATAAGTCACGTCAATACAGGGTGCAGCCTGATTGCTACGATATAGACCAGAAATGCTATGATGTTTATTTGATATTACCTCCAGTGATGGAGTGGTTCTACAAGCAACATAGCCCATTATACAGGCCTTTGCCCGCTTTCTATCCCGGTTGTGGAAACTCCGCTGGTGATGATGTCATGTCGTTCATATATCCTAAAGACGATGCAAGAGTGACAATTCCCATTGGAATCAAGGGCGATAGGCAACAGGTTGTTTTTGAGATAGCGCACCGCAACCCGCAAAAAACAGTCTATTGGTCCATCGGCAATAAGTTCCTTGGCGAGACAAAACGCAACCATCAGATGCCCATCGATGTGGAGAAAGGCACCTACGACCTACGCTGTGTCGATGAGGATGGTGTGGAGCTGAGACGGAGGATTGTGGTGAATTAAACCATATAAATTCCAATAAAAAATGCAATTTTTGGGAGAGTAGGATAAAAAGAGAGGCAGAGTAAAAACAAAACCCACAAAGGGAGAAGTCAAAGAAAGCCTTCCTCCTTGTGTGGGGTTGAAAAAGTTG